>Ga0247843_1001017_pt1 | contig 61541 bp, 65 predicted proteins | sample LaCruzMarch2017__FD_192420 | JGI IMG/M metagenome (GOLD analysis project Ga0247843, IMG submission 192420) | Freshwater microbial communities from meromictic Lake La Cruz, Castile-La Mancha, Spain - LaCruzMarch2017_8m | ecosystem: Environmental > Aquatic > Freshwater > Lake | place: Spain...
CTCCTCGGAATCCAGTTCGCTTAAAATCTTGCGGAACTTCATCTGCTTGTATTTCATGGCCTATTCCCATGATCGAGGCTACCACGATTGGCAGAATATTACAGGTACTTTTCAGATAAGCATTAAAATTTTTCATTGAGTTTCTCCTTAGGTGTTTCCTATAAACAATTTGGAAACACCACCACGAGAAAAATGAGTGACGGATTTAGTACTAAATGTAACTAACGGCCGCAGGAAATTTCGTACATTGAGCTCAGGGTAGCAGCATTTCCTAAATCGATTTCAATGATAGCGGGCGTTGGAGACTTTACATCCAATCCAGGCATAAAATTAAAAATAAGCATCGCTGCTTTTTGACTGGTACCATCTTGTTTATTCATTAGCGCCGCATTAAAGCAAGATTCCAATTGCTGACCTATGGGTTCTTGTAACTTTAAAGCGGGCAATTTGATTCGCAACGTAAACGCGCTCATTTGAGCATTATGTATAGAAGTCGTGCCATTCCACATCATCAAACGCACATTATTAATTCCGCTGGATCTCCTTGTTTCCACTTTGATAGGAGTTTCATTGCGCCAAATCAAGCGCTTTATGTAGACGGATCCTTAAAATCACAAAATGCTAAATATCCTTAACTTCTTAATAAATTTAGGAGTTCTCTGAGTTCAGCTATAGACGATCTCAACTGACTCAACGTGATGAGATCATAGTTCAAAAATAGATGACTCCATATAGGATTTTCATAAGTATCTTTTAACTCATCGTCGAACACAACGGTGTAGCCATCCGAAATTGCCAAGCGTTTGTTGAGTGACTCTAGAGATTTTGCAAATTCAAGCACGGCACTTTCACGTGACTTTTCAAGCGAAAGCTGGGTCGTTAGCAAAAGGATTTTTTGTTTTAATCTGTCAAGATTTTCTAAAAGCTTTTTGGAATCTTGATGTTCACTTTCGCGCTTTCCTAAAGCTTTGAGTCCCAACTCCCACTGCGTAAAAAATGTTTCAAGTTTGTCATTAATTGCATAAAGTTCTTTCCCGCTTGATTCAAAGAAATGAGACAACTTCACTTTTGCAGGCGGACGACTTACCGAAACTTTTAATTTTTCAAAAGAAGATCGAAATTTAAAAGGCCACGGGAAACCCTGTTGCTGCGAGGATGAGACCTCAACCGAACAAATGGATTGACTGCGCTGCATGGGCTTGGATCCTCCAATTCCCACTCCGTCTCCCGATCCTCCCACTGGTAAAATAGAATTGTTTGATGAGTCTAATGGCACACAATCCACCCTGCTAAATTTAACTCCCTCGAAAATGACACTTTGAAGACCTGTGCTTTGTTCTTTCGGATTCCAAAGGAGTTGTGCATAACTACTTTTTTCAAAAACGGTTTCTATCCAAGATTTAACCTGTGAAGACTGAATACAAAGCCCAATGGGATCTGACCCAACAACAAGATCACTTTCATCGCCAATTTCTGGAGGGGCACCAATTTTTTGAAACAAATATTGATGAGAAAGAAGACCATAAAATTGGTTAGCCTTTGAATCCCACAAAGTTCCACCACTCATCCCATATTCATTGTGTCCCAAGACTTCACTGACTGTACTTAATTTTGGCAGAAGGTGACGCGAACTTTTGCTAAGCAATACTTTTGCAGGAGTCAGCACCGACTCAACTGAATGAAAAGGAAAAGCCGATATTTCTAAATTCTGACCGCGCTCAGTGTCGGTTAAACTATCCAATGTGAAAAACTTTGGCAGGAATTCATTTTTTGACAAATCATGAGTAACTTTTAGTAACGCAAGACCTCGCGACCAATTGGCTGCCACGAATTCTAAAGAAAGCTCCACAGTTGTCCCACCAGCGACTTTGCCAATGTCTAAGAGCCCCGAATGACAAAAACCTGTTTCCAATCCACCATGGAAAATGACATGATCGGATGTCAAAACATAAAAATCACCTTGGAGAAACCAAAGTGATCCGCTCCCCACCTTTTGTTTATCTCTTGAATGACATTCGTAGCTTTTAACTTTTACAAATTGGGCAAATGAAGGCGTGACCAATATGCCAACAACGAAAAAAAACAAAAATCTAAATAATTTCATGGAGTGCCTCTGGGTTTTTAATGTTGTAACGAGTGGCTTTACCGATGCCTTTTCTTTCAATCAATCCTCGCTTTATTGCCACATTGATTTTTCGTACTAAACTCGTTTTAGGTATTTTGTAGTGAAGGCTGATTTGCTCCCTCTTTAGCCATGTGCCCACATTCGCCATATTTTCTTGCCGCGGCAGATTTGTATGGGGTTCCTTCCAATGATCATCAAAGCATAAAATATGTGGACTCACTCCTTTTACCCAAATGTCATCTGAGCTAGTACTTAGGATGTCCGAGCCTCGAAGTTTCAAAAACTTTTGTTTAAAAGCTTGATTCAGTTTATAAATAAAATTTACAAGCATCTGTTTGTGAACGTCCGGATTGAAATGTCTAGCTGAAAAACATTTTTTATAAGCTATATCTTGACTTAAACGAGGATTCTTTGAAATCAGATAAAAAAACATTGCAAAAGATCGACCCTCAAGTTCGACTAGTATTTTGCCATTTTTTACAAATTGCACATGGTCACGAATGTAATCAACAACAAATCCAGACTTAAGTTTAGTGGTCGATTTCGGAAACCTCGCCTCTAAAGACTTTTGCAAGTTTTCGGGTAAAAGTTTGAAAAATTTTAAATTCTCGAATGAACATTGGTGAATGCATTGGTTTAAAAACAATGACTCTTCTGCGACGAGTCCTAAACTTTTTTGAGCACCACAGCTAAAATGATACCTCAAATCCCCGCCGAAATACTTTGAATTCGAGTTAAATAATTCCAACCACATCAAAGAATTTTTTAAAAGATCGTGATCATAACCCGTTATATAGGTGCCTGTTGGATATTTTAAGAGCTGGGAAACAGTTGCTTGTATTCGCAGTAGTCGCTCCGCCGATGGTTCTTGCAGCCATGCCCAAGTCCAAGAATAGAGACGATCAATTTGAGCATCAAGTCGTGGTTCACAACTGAGGTCTTCGACATTCAAAGTTTCCGAAAGTGTTCGCAAACGAAAAGCATTCAACCAGTGCCCCGGACTTCTTTGCCAAAGTTTTTGAATGGCAAGATGAGATTTTTGATTTGCACCGACGAATGGGAGTTTTTCTATCAATTCCAAAAAGTAAAGACTTTGGGTTTCATCACTAAAAATTATTTTTTGACGAAATTCATTCAGAGTTTTTTTAAAATCAGAAATTGAAGCAAAGTCTCTTCGAAAAAATATGTCTCTTAACTCCAGTGATGCTATGGACTCCGACAGGAGGTTCTTTAGCTCCTGTGAAGACTGCGCTAAGGCTTTCTCAAAATCAGAGAAATAGTCACCATAATCGTGACCGAGAGCTTCAAGACATAGAATCATATTGAATCGACTCATCAATTGGTTTTGGCGATTAAAATTCGAGCTTTCGCATTCTACTATCGAAGAGGGGGACCAAGGCACTTGTATAAAAGCTACGAAGGCCTTTTCAAAATCATTTATTGAAAAATAATTCAGTCCTTTTTGTAAATAGAATAAATGAGATGCCACTGTATGCTTTTCCAAAAGGAGGGCCTCTAGTATTTCACATTCTAAAATTGCTTCTCTACTTTTGCGATCACTTCTTTTGATCGAAATTTCGAAAATCAAAAATGATTCAACGTCAGGTAGATCCAAACCAAGACTCTCTAAATACAAAAACCTGTCTTTGATTTGTGACTGAAGGGGATAACGCCACTGTACAACTAGTTCGATATACTTTCGGCGTAAATCATTGATCATGCCTCGATGACGAAGCTGCCACAGTGAAAGTAGATCAAGGTTTGACGTGTCGGGCAAGAACTGCATCAAGTTATCCGTGACTTTCTAGAAACTGAATCAGCAAGATCATCAACTTGGCTCGAGTTTTTAAATAAATGTTTGCAGTGATCTCAGTCTGCGTGAAGGATTCTGCATCATTCAAAAGCATTTTAAATTCTTCTGAACTAAGATTTCCATCGAGTGCACGGCTCAGTCCTTCGAGCAGTTCTGCAGCCTTGGCTTTCCCTAAACTTCCAAGTAGCGGGATTCCACTATGAATAGCCTTAGTCAGACTCTCGAGATATAGTTTTTTCATTTGTGGAGACTGCTGAGGCAAACAAAGATTTTCGAATGGCGAAAAAAATCTCGGCTGTAAATAGTCACAGGTCCCAATACTAAATTTTGGCAATTCACTGGAAGCAAATCCTTCCGAAAGCGATTGATAGTACAAACTTAGCAAATCATACTTCACCGCAGCGTTAGAAATATTTGAAATCCAATTCCACAACTCACGATCGAAGCGATACAAACGAGTCGATATTGTTTGAAATGAGTCTTTATTTTGTTCATGTAAAAGTTCTCTTTTTTTAATGAAAGTTCTTTTTAAAAAATTTAGATAGTGAGCATATTGCTCTGACGGTACAGTATTTTTAAAGTCCACGAAGTATTGTTGATTCAAAAGCAAAGACTTTTTTCCCCAACATTTAAAAGCTTCATCATCAAGTGCGCAGGAATATCCTTGCCCTGCCATGAGTGAAATAGGGTTCGTTAAATTTGGAACATTCAATTGCCCCGATTCATTTCCACCCCAGCACTTCACTCCCTCATGCGTTAAAGCACAAGTATGGTTGATTCCCGCAGATACGCTTATTGACTTTCCCAAATTAGCTGGGACGGTTGTTTGGCCACTTTTATTATCTCCCCAGCATTGCAGGTTTCCGTTCTTTTCAATGGTGCATGCATGTCGTAAACCAAGCGTAACAACATCTACCGCTGCTCCTTTGGGAAAACTTTTAAGCGGCGAATTGTACCAGCCCCAACAATTCAATAGTCCGTCTTCGACCCCGCAACTAAAGTCCGAGCCAATGGCGATACTGCTAGCTTTTTTTAAAGTTCTTTGTTCCAAATACTTATCATTCCAACATTGCACTTCCTTATCCACAGTCGTCATGCAAAGATGGTTAAAACCCATTGCTAACTCAGTAGCTGCACTCAGGTCCACGTTGGGTTGTATTGAGACGTACCGCTCATCACCCCAACAGTGAACTTTGCCTGAATCAATCGCACACGCAAAGTTATTGCCAACACTGATTTGAGTAGGATTCTGTAAATTGGGAATTTTTGTTGCCACTAACGGTGAACCCCAACATTTGATTCCCATAGAATCTATCGCGCAAGTGCTTTGGCCATAAAAAGAAACTGAACGAGCTAATACCAGTTGGGGAATCTCTCCCATAGTAGGATGCCAGTAACCCCAGCATTTCAAGGTTCCTTCGTCTATGGCGCAGGACCTTGAACCATGTGCAGCTATAAAAGTTGGATTTACTAATGGTGGAACATTGCGTTGACCATGTTGATTGTCTCCCCAGCACTTCATTCCTTCGGAATCCAAAACGCAAGCATGGCCGCCACCTACAGCAATCTGAGTAGGAAGATTGGTCTTTGGAATGCCTTGCTGAATATGCTGATAACAATGCTCGAGCCCTGAGGAATCTCTATAGCAATTTCTACCCCCTCCCCAACATTTGATGCCTTCAGAATCTAGTGCGCATGACGAAGCACCTCCGGTGGAAAGCGCATAAGGAGATTCAAGCTTCGGTACTTGAAGAGCTTCATACATTGAACTCCCCCAACAATGAACACCCGAAGCATCCAGCGCACAAGTATGATTACCTCCGGTGGTTACAATTTTTGGACTATCTAAATAGGGCACATCGAGTTGCACAAAGTTGTTGCTGCCCCAACATTTTACAGTTTTTCCGTCAGTGGCACACGAGTGAGTATCAGCCGTCGTTAGCTGGAATCCAGTTTCCAACGGAGTCAGCAATTGCGCCAAAGCTTTTGGATCTTCAAAACCCGGAACAATAAACTGCGGCAAGGCACCGCCGCCCAAAGCATAAGCATTAAAACTCTTTAAAACGAAAATAAACAAAAACATTTTGTGAATCATATTAAAAAAATTCCTTTAAATATCGAAGAATGCTTTGAATAAGTTTTGTACGGGTGTGCAAATAAGTGTGGGGTACAATTTCCTTCTCTACAAAAATTGCAACATCAAAAATAAACCTCTCAAATTCCTCTTGATCAATTTCCTCATATTTTACTTTTGACATTTTATTTATCAGAGAGTGTGAAGCTTGCTGTTGTTCCCAATTTAGCATTGGTAGCGAACTTTCGAGTGTTAACTGAAGTGTGTTCATCAATGTCGAAAATATAAGTTTTGAGCGAGGCGCTAGTTTTATAAAATTTTCAAAATCAATCACTTGAGAGTTTTGTTTCGAGTAGGGGAACAAAGCAGAATTAGAGGCACTTATACTTTCGCCAAATACATTTAGTAAATGAAGCTCGAGTGGCTCAAAACTAGCGAGGCTTGCCAGGGTACGCCATAATTTTGCATCAAACGTATAAAGCTTTTGAGACAAATCCATTAAATCTGAACGAAATCTAAAATTTTCTCTCTCATAAAGATACTTCGTGATTTGCGTTACATAAAATTCTGAAAGAAGTTTTTGATCGAAGTTAGACATTTGTTGAATTTCGCTTAAATTAAAAAGAAGTGTTTCATGACCCCAACATAAAATATTTTCTGACTGTAAGGCACAAGCCCTTTTAGGACTTGCACTAAATGCAAACACATTGCCCAAAATTTCAGGAGCCTTAAAAATATTTAAGCCCAAACACTGGAAGAACTTTTGCATCGAATCACCTTTGCTAAATCCACAAACATAAGAAATGCCAGAAGCAATTTGATAGAAGTCATTTGGAACCTTAAATTCTTCGCAACGAGTGTCTAAAGTTTTTGTGACCAAGCAAATTGAATTAAAGGCAGCAACGAATTCGTCAAGCCTATTCACACTTCGAGTGAAAGAAGACTTTAACTCAATTCCCCAACAAACGACTTCCGCATAAAAGCTGGCACACATATGATCAAAACCCGAGCTTAAAAAAAGTGGATTGCGTTGATTGAACTCAGGAGCCCATTGAATAGACCCCCAACACTTTACAAGAGGACTTCGCGGCAATTGCGTTTGTGTAAAACCAATCGCGCATGCATGGCTGATTCCAGTGGCAACAGAGGACACATCGATCAGATCATTGGGAGGGTTAGCTTGCCCCTGATCATTTGCACCCCAACATTTAAGGTTTCGACCCGCGATGGCACATCCAAAGCCCCAGCCCATGCTGATTTGAGTGACAGGTCCATGATCTTTTAACACTTTCAATAATGCTCGAGGATCTTCAAAACCTTGCACAACTAACTGAGGATACTTTGATTCTCCCATTGAAAATGCATGCGAGCTCAGCAATCCTGCTCCGAAGAAAAAGAAAAACTTAAAGACTTGCACCCTATTTCCTGTCCTTTAAATATTTAACAGCAATCGCGACTAAACTTTGCCTTGAACTCAGGTAAGTGTGAGGCGCAATAGCGGTTTCATTAAAATCTTGAAGATCTTTCAAGAGAAGTTGATACTCTGCTTGGCCCAAACGTCCGTCCTGAGCCTGGCTCAATTTTAAAATCAGGTCTGCAGCTTTTTCCTTTTGTACTTGAGTCTCAAAGAGAGGAAGAGCCGAATGAATGGCGTACATCACCAAGCCTTGAATTTCCAAAACATCCGCGCTCTTTGAAGTCGGGCACACATGAAATGTCTGTTCAAGAACATCAGGAACCAAGAACGAACAAGAGATTTTGTTTTCTGGGAAAACAATTTCGGGTAGCTGTAACTGCTTTTTCAACGACTCATAAAAAGCGCGCATAAACTCTACCTTTAATGGCATACTTTTTATATTTTCCAAATTCTTCCACAAAAGGGCGTCAAAGGAATACAAACTTTTCGAGATCCCTATGGGATTCTCAAACGGAGTTTCAAAATCTTTATAAATATACGAGAGCTGCGAGCGATAAAAATTATCAAAGGTACTAAAAACTGCTGATTTCTTTTCTTTTGCTTCCAAAAAATAGGACCGCAAATTGAGTTTTAGATTTTTTTTACCCCAGCAAACAAGAAAATCTCCATCGATGACACAAGTGTGGCCAAGGGAAGACTGAGAAAAAATACTGCCGGGCTTTTCGAGTTGTGGGATATTCAATTGTCCCCAAAAATTATTGCCCCAGCACTTCACTCCGCTGTCGTCGATGGCACAACTATGGTGCGAACCCGCCGCAATTTCGCGAGGATTTAACAGAATTGGCACTTCAATCTGTTGCGATCGATTATCCCCCCAACACTTCACTCCTTCAGAGTCAATCGCGCAAACATGTTCCCCACCTGCAGCAATGCTTTTTGGATTTTGCAGGAGTGGAACTTCACTGGTAACGCTTCCCGTGCAGCGAACTTGAGAACTATCCATGGCGCAGCTAAAGTAAGCCCCCGAAACAATTTTCTGAATTCCGTTAAATGCCGTCGACCACGTAATAAGTTTATCGCCATTTGTACAATGAACTTGTGAGTCGGTGATCGCGCACACTCCATCGACTCGACTAGAGATTGCGGTAGGATTTTTTATTTCTTCTAAAGTTTCGTAAAACGGATTGTAGTCATATCCCCAACATTTAATTTTTTCGTCGTCGATGGCACAAGCCGTTTGCCGTCCCAATGAATATTGTCTTGGATTTTTTAAAAATGGAGACTCTTTCAAATTCCAACATTTCAATTTTCCTATATCAAACAAGGCGCAAAGAGATCGGTAGCCTATGTTTATCGTCTCAAGACCATTCAACTCCACATTCGGAACAAAAAACTTAGGCCAATAATTATTATCAAAGCATCTGAGTCCTTCATCATCCACCACACAGACTCGAAAATCTTTGGCCTCTATATATTTAGATGACTTGAATTTATGCTCTTTAAAACCGGGAGGAGGCGTTCCCCAGCATTTAACTCCTTCATCATCAAGAGCACAACTGAAGTGATACCCGACCGCTACAGCTCGAGGATTAACAAGGGGAGGAACATTAATCTGCCCATAGGTATTTTCTCCCCAACATATGACTCCATCTTTTGCCAAAGCGCAAATATGATCATTTGCCATCGCCACATACCTTGGCTCGATGATTAAAGGCTGAGCACCGTATCTCTTGAAGGAACCCCAACAACTAAGACCATTTTGGTCAATCGCACAATTGGCTGCTCCACTCGCAAAAATATTTGTGGGGTTTTTGAGTGGTGGAACATCTAGTTGCTGATAATTATTTTCTCCCCAACACGATACCGAGTTTGCGGCTAACGCGCACGCATGCTGTCCTCCAACAACCACGTGTGTTGGAGAATTTAGTTTCGGAGTTTTTGCAATGAGTGATTCGTTCAAACCCCAACATTGAACTGTTGATTGACTTTGTCCATTTTTGATAATTTTTTTTATGCCACAGTGAAAGTCATAACCAATTGCAATTTTTTCAAAATCCGTATCGCCAGGCTGATCATATAAAAGTTTGTGAAAGCTTTCGGGATCTTCAAATCCTGGCAAAAACATTTGAAAAGCATTTTTCAAAGTCGGTGCGTTGCTTTGGGCAAACAGGGCATCATGCGCAAAACTCACGAACATGAAAATCACCAATTGCGCGGCAGACTTACACTTTTTCAAACTCTGTTTTCCAAACATCACTTCATTACCCCGCACAATTGTGCTTTTCTATTCCATCCCATTGACTGAGCATGGATTACTTCATTTTTTAGCCGTTGCTAATAACAATTTTGATTAAAATGGGTCGCATTGGGTCGTAAATTAAAAATGGCCATTGTCCCTATAAGCCATCAAATTCACTCTAAACTTAGCGACAAAGCGACTTAGCGGCCGTCGGCCTCAGCATAGGATCCCAAAAACTCATTGACCCCTACAAGCTCTAAATAAAGTGGATAAAGTCCACGACTTGAGGTGAGCTCTTGATCAAGCATCCCATACAGGTTTGCGATCTGATGATAAACAATGCCAGCTTCTTTAAACGCACTCGGCCTGTCACCTTGTTCCGCAAGGGACAATGCTCGGCCAATGGCTGGCAGAGTGTTTTTCAACTTTTCATTTAGCGATTCACTTACGCTAGGTACCGCAATCACTGCATTTACCTGCACTAAGATTTCTTTCAAAGTTCCGGCCAGCACTTTGGAGTATGGCGCATCGTCAAGTCCTAGAAAATCTAAAAGAGTTTTGTAGTCTGCATAGAGCCTAGTGACATAAGCCTCATTGAATTCAGTCCTGACAAACTCAAAAAAGTCTTGCGAAACTCTTACCCGAATCAACATCGTAAAAAGCGCATATTGGGTTTCTCGGTGTATGGGGCTCTTTGTTTCGTAAACAACTTTTGCGGTGTCGACCGATTTTTTAACTGCATAAACACGAGCTTCGTCGCTTTTATAGATGCTATTTTGGATAGTTTCCAAACTTTGACTCATCGAACTCAGCAATTCAGTGACTTGGTCTGCAAAAGCCGAAAGACTAAAACAAAAACACAACACCAATATCGGTAGTTTTCTCATAAACGCACCCTTCATTTTTTACAAGACCTCGACAAACCCATCTCTAGTTTTTGCAATATTTTGAGTCAAAGTTAAAAAAATAGTTTTCGCAGACGCTCTTTTAAACTGAGTATTTCAATGATTTGCATTTGTGTTTCGGGATTTTTAAAAAGACGATCTAAAAGTTCTTGCCTACGCTCTACAGATTCAATCTGAAAAATGAGAATCTTAAATTTTTCTTGAACAATTTCACTTAAATCCCCTCTTGCGTTCGCATATGCCCTTGCCACCGAAGCGGCATGATTGATAGGATTGAAATGCTCCTGATACTCTCCGGGATGGATTTTTAACTCAAGATACCTGCAGAGTTCAATGACACGAGTCGAAATCACATCAAGACGCCCTACTGTCTCACCTGGATAGTGAGGATCTTGAATTTGCGACACTTCGGCCTTTATTTTAATTATTTTTAATGCATTTTGAGTTCCCCAGATTTCGAAGCTGTCCGTTTCTTCAGCAAGCGTGACGACATAAGTTGGATCGTGCCCGGGAACATAAATTGTCCCCTTAGTCTCGTTTTTTACTCGCACTTCACCCATCGAATCTTGAGTATTGGCAGAAACTGCTTCGATAAAAAGTCGATGCACAAAATATCTTGCATCGAGTGGAACTCTAGACACTTCACCGCTTCTCACAATGATATTTGCAATGGGCAATTCAATCACTTGTCTAGCGATTGAAACTGTATTGAAAAACACCACCAAAGCAACGATTCCAGCTTGAAATACAGACCGCGGGTAACTGATTTTGATATTGATGATTTTTAAGAAAGACATTGTCATGATTTGGACTCCCTCTATTGATTTGAGAAATTTTTAATATGTATTTTAATAAAAATGCTTCACAATTTTATTTTTTTTGGATCGCAACGGTTCACAAAGTCATCAACGAGTTCCAAAACCGTGCTTTCATATTCTTTGTGTGGCATATGCCCACAATTTTCTAAGATGTGAATTTCCGAAGGGCCTCGTACATTTTTGGAAATCAATGTTGGAAATTCTATCGATCCGTATTCATCATTATCGCCATGAATTGTGAGCACTTCACAATCGACTGTTTCTAAAACCGTTTTAAGATTCCAAGAAGCAAAAGCCTGCGACGTCCAAATTTCTGTCCAAGCTCGCAAAACCCAGTCGGCTTTTTGTCCATGATACTTTTTAAGTTTATTAAAATGCTTCGGGTCCAAAAATGCGAGTTTTGCAGAGTTGATTCCCTGAAGAGTTCGCTCCTCAACAAATGCCTGTGTTGATTCGCTGATGACAAACTCACACGATTTCGTATTTTTTGCGGCAATCGAAAACGCCATGGCACCACCCACGCTGTACCCCAAGAGCGCAAAATTTTTTATCTGGAGTTGCTCGCAAATCGCAAGAAAAAATATGCTTGCCTGTTCCTCAATAAAATTTACAGAAGGGATTTCTTGACGAGCGCTTGATTTTCCAAAACCAAGTCGGTCGTAGGCGATGACATTGCGTTTTAGTTTTCTCGCTAGCAACTCCGGAAAGCCGCGCCAAAGCTCAACACAACCTAACGAATCGTGCAGTAAAAAGATTGGTGCAATATTGCTATTCACAATCCAAGAACGGGCAAAGACTTTCCCACCAGGCACAGAAACTACCTGATCTTGGATCTGCATTTTAATTTCGGACATCCCCTTATCATAACTTCAATGTTTCAAAATAATTGGAACACTTTGTTCCAAAATGTAGTGCAAACGCCAATTCGACTCTGCTATCACACCCTCATGAAACAACTTATCCATCTTTTACTCTTCATTGCTTCGACCCACTCTGCCGCCCAAAGCCAATTAAAATATGGCAATCCCTTTTATGCTGGGACTGCTTGCCCTCCTCATTCGGCCGCAGTTTTATTAAGTCCTGATGCCGCATTTTTTGAAATGAATTTTAGTGACTTCAGTAGTGAGCCAGCGCATCCATTTCTTTCAGATTCAAAATCCTGTCAAATCACAATCCCATTTTTTGTGCCACGTGGATTAAGAATTGATTTGCGCTCGCTGACTCAGTTTCATCTGAATCTACAAATTGCTTTAGACAAAGAAACTTCGGGGCAAGTCACGATTGAGAATAGTGTGGATGGGAAAACATTTGAAAAAAAATCGCAAAATCTTAGAGGTCCTTTAAGCCAACAAGATTATAAAATGCCGACTTCGATCATCGCAACTCCTGAATGGAGTGGCTGCGGACGAACCCTATTTCTTCGAACTCGAATCACCTTGAAGACATCTAAAGCAATTGCCAACAGCTTCGCGATTCTGATGATTGACCAAATAAAATCAGCTGAGCGAGTCCGTTATAGCAACTGTGTTTTCCAAATTAACTCAAGATGAATTTCCGCTCAGTCTCCAAAATTAAAATTCTATCGCTCTCAATTTTAATTTGAAGCCAATTGTGCAAGTCAATATGATTATAGTTATGGAAACAACAATGAGAGTTCTTTTTACTCTGCAATTTCTCTTTCTTTCCCTAAGCCCACAAGCTGATAATCTAAAATTTAAAGAGCTCGCAGTAAAAGCTATACCATCTGGCAGCACTATGATTTTTCAGCGGGATCTTTTTATCCCAGCAAATTTTGAACGAGTGGAGTTGAATTCTCATTTTGAATTATCGTGTTTTCTTGAGATTCACCCTACTTCAAACAGAAGTAGAATTATAAAAAAAGGAAGTGTCATGGATATTATCAGCTCTGCCGAAAATCCGCCACGAGTCGAGCTCGAGACTGTGCGGAAAACTCTCATAAGTTTTGGCTGTGAAGCGAAACCCGAAACATTGAAGGCAGCAGCTGGAAGCGAATTTTATTTTCGATATGCTGAGCGAATGAATTTAAACTATTCTCTAAGCATTGATCGCTTTGAGGAAGCATTTCAAAAACTATTTCAAATACACTATTCAAAACCAATAGAAATTGAATCAAACGAAAGCACTCTCCGAAGTATTGAACGAACAGAAGTGCCAAAAACTCAGGAACCCAAAGTTCCCCCTCTCCTCCCGGCCCCTTTGATTCCCAAAAATCAACTTTCTCCGCTTTCGTAATTGGAACTTCATGAATTCAGTAATGCTCAATCTGTAGATAAAGTTATTCCACGAGCTGTTGCTGCGGCACTTGAAGCCGCGCAGGAATTGGGGAATTTTATCTTTTGTCCCCCAAGTGACAGAGTACCAGAGCTTGCCCCGGGTAAATTTACAAAATCTTGGCAAATCGCAGCTTGAGCCACATTGTCAAAATTATTCAGTCGCAAATCGACAGACTTTAATGCGGGCAATCCATTAAAAAAACCGGCCGGTAAAGAGCTAAATTAATTTTTATAAGCCGCAAAAGAAACGAGAAAATTTTTCCCTGCCAAAAGGCTTAAAGGCAAACTTGGAATGGAATGTCCCGAAATGTCTAAGCTTTTTAAAAGAGTGGAACTAGGCAACAAAGGATCGGGCAATGCAGTTAAATCTCCTTCAGCTATGTTCAACGATTCTAGAGATGCGAGTCCCGCAAATGCATTGGCCTCCAAAGTCGCGATTGCAGTTAAATGTAAATCAATCACTTTGAGTTGAGCGAGATTTGTAAAAAGTCCGTTGGGAACAATTGTCAGAGGATTTTTATAAGCAGTGAAAGATTCAAGATTTGGATTTGAAGAAAAAAGATTGGACGGAAAACTGGTGATTGAATTAATTGCTATGGAAAAAGTCTTTAGAAGTGGGGAATCAGGAAACAGCGGACCTTGCAATGAAGTTATTTTATTATCATCCAAACTAACCGAAACAATTTCTGGAAGCTCTTCAAAGGCGTCGTTTTCGATAAGAGCAATTTTGTTGTACCTTAGGTCGATGGCTGTTAATTTTGGATGCTTCGGAAAAAGCTTCGCTGGGATTTTTGTAATAAGATTTTTATAGGCTCCGAAGGCTTCAATGTTGAGGTTATTCAATAAGAGATTTTCATCAAGCTGTGTGACTAGATTGATAGAAAAATCAAGTCTCTTCAGTAACGGAGATGAATCCACAAAATTGTTTGGCAAGCTCCCTATGACGTTTGAACCAAGATCTAAATAAGTCAATGAAGCGGCTCCAGCAAAGACACCACTGCCAATTGTCGCAATATCATTTTGTCTTGCATCCAAGCTAACAAGTTGTCCTAGTCCGCGGAAAGCATATGCAGGAAGTGCAGGTATACTATTTCCAAAAAGGCTCACAGACCTAAGCGCTGGCATGAGTTCAAACGTTTTGTGAAGCGTCGAGACTTTTGCACTTGCCATGTCGACTGTTAAAAATGAGCTAGCGCAATAGCTTGTTAATCGAATTGTCCCCGGTGCGTCCCAGCGATAACATGATTTACCGGGAGTACCGCACATTGCTGGTAACCCAGTAGTATTTCCCCCACTCCATACATGATCACTGGCGTCCGATGTCGTAGGCTCGTATGTAAAAACGATATAATCATTTGCTGCTAATCCCCCAAGAACATCAAATGAAAAAATTGCCTTCCTACATTTTGAACCTTGCAGATTGATGCTCGACGCAATTTTTCGATGACTTGTATCTCGCTTTTCAAATTTCATGTAATACTCACCCAAAGCATTTGGCAGAAAACATGACATGTAAATATTCTGAAAAGTCGAATCAAAGCCTACTTCACTTAATTTTTTAAATTCAGGAGAGCTATCACATCCATAAAGCGGTAAAAAGACATCGCGATTATCACGTATCTGTGAGGCAAGCAGCATTCCTAAATCCGCAAGCTCTCGACGATCGGTGCCATCACTAATTTCCGAAAAAACAGTTTTTATGGATTGAGTCTGACGTTGCATTAAAAAAGCAGAAAGCCCTGCTACCAAAAATGATACGACGATAACGCCCATAAGGATTCCACCGGATTTGCAATTTCGCATCATCGACTTCCCACTTTAGCCCGACAAGATTCCTTTACAAGTTCAGCTTCAAAATTTTTGAATTCTATTGAAAATAAGGTACAATATTTCCCATCGATGATCCAATTTTTTGTCATATGCCTAATATTCCTGACTGGCGCATGTGCTACACGGCTCAATGATGACAATTACTCTTATACATTTCATAGCACCCGTGCACCAGCTCAAGTGATAGACTTTGAAAATTTAGTGCGTTTTGGCGCGGAAATGACTTTTGGAAGCGAGGAACTTTTTAGCAAATTCCCTAGCAATCGAGTCGTGGTTGAAACGCCCTATTCACGCGATCTCGTACAAAGAATAGAAAAAAACTTGCGCAGTGATCTAGGCGGGACAGCAATCATCAGCAGTAAAAATTTTCACAGCCACTGGTCCCGCTACGCAGTTAGTGTACTTTTTAAAGACGGTTTTGAGTTTACTTTTTTCAGTGATCCCGGAGTGCTTGAGGTCAATACAAATCCTTCCAATTTGCGCACAATTGCTGCCAACGAACAATTGATGCAATAGTATATTTTTGATTCGATGACAAAAGAGGGTCTTACTCCTCAACTTTTTGCCGGTTCAGGCCACATCCACATTGAGGTATCGAAACTCGATCCTGTGACCGTGCGAAATTTTCTTGTGGATTTTTGGAACCATACGGGATTGTCAGCTGGTGCATTAAATGACGATGTCTACAACTCTATAGGAATTGGCGAGCTCCCAGAAAAAAACAAACAATCCTTGCGCGATATTGTGAACGCATTTGATGCACAATCCGGAGCTTCGATTGAGACATTGGTGAACGGAATCGAAAGTTCCGTTTACGACGTTTCACTGAATGATGAACTTGAAGAGTATCGTAAATCGGGTCGCGGCACCCGACCAGGCAAATACCACGCCATCAGTTTTAGATCATTTTTTAATCAAGGAACAGTTGAAATTCGCAGCTTGCGCCCGCAGCAAAACGCCGCGAGCTACCGCAAAATGCTGACCCTGTTTGTGAAGCGCTTGGAGTTTGCTGATGCTCAAGCAAAACAAGGAATTCGTGTTCCCGTAGGAGCAATGCCTTCGCTTCGTGGAAATCCCCAGGAAGTGTTGAAAAATTTCCACAAGTATGTCAGCGAAGTAGGACTTAATATTGAAGACTATAAAGAATTCATAATGCCATGGTGGCAAAATGCAGGCGGTGAATGGGATCAATTCACGGGTCGCTTGCGCTTTGCCAAACTTCCCACTAACTGCTCCTCCATGCTAAGTTTTATTCTCAATGCAAAACCTCCAATGAATTTTTAGGTTGAGACATGAATAAAATTTCGTTCCGAAATATGCAGGAAAGCGACTTGGCACTTCTCCATGATTGGTTAAATCGTCCGCATATGCGAATGCACTATCAGCCTGAGCCTATAAGTCTAGAAATGGTCATCGCTAAGTACAGCGCTCGCTTGCAACCTATTGCTCGCGTCTATACTCACATAGTCCTCTGTGATGACAATCCTATCGGAAAGATGCAATGCTACCTCATTCAAGACTGGGCAAAGTATGCTAGCGAAATTGGAGTTCAACACGGCATAAGTCTTGATCTCTTCATCGGTGATGCAAACTACCTTGGCAAAGGCATAGGCGCGAAAATGCTTGGCGCATATATCAAGGAAATTGTATTCCCACTCTTTCCGAGTGAAGATACTGTTTACATCTGCCATGAAAAAAATAATTTGGCTGCCCTTGCCACATCTTTGTCTGTTGGCTTTCAAATATTACGTAGTGTCTTAGAGGAAGGAAAAGAATCTACCCTTCTTTTACTTTCGAAATCAAAAAGCTTAAGTTAAATTTGTATGGCTTTAAGTCGCACAGCAAAAGTCTCGGCAAAATCTTCAAAACCCAGCGAGCGAGCTGCGGCGATGGATGCAACATTTTCTTTGAGAGTCTGATATTGAATTCCCTGGTCGGCATCTAGGGCAATCTGAGTCACCAAACTGATCGCTTGCTTTGCAAAACCTTTACCCCGCGCTGTTTTGCTAGATAGCACACCAATATGAGCCAGCGAATCACCTAAAATTTCATAGCTTGCCGCGGCCACAACTTCGCCATTGCTAAAAACTCCAACAGTGGGTTGGTGGCCTACTCTCAAGGCACTGTGCTCAACTTCGATAGAATCATTTCGAGATAAAAATTCTCCAAATTTAACCCAATCATTCGGGGTCAAAAGTCGCGTTGCATTTGTGTGACTAGGGTTAAATTTATCCAACGTAATTTTTCCAATCCAAGCAGGTCCGATAATTTTATCAACAGCCGCGCCAAAAAATTCGGTAAGGCAACTTTCACTGAAAAGATTTTCAGAGCTAAGATTTTGCGCTCTACGTTCAGTCTGCTCAAGCATCAATTCTGGAACCGAAAGAATGCACACACCTTCGTGCTTAAAAATCAAAGCCCCTGAATATCCCATCAGCGTTGAACCGTGTTTGGTGATGACAACTCTATCTCTATTGAAGTTTTTTGAGCTGGCGCCCAACTGCTCAAACCAATACTTTTCGAGTTTTTTGACCGACGCGACTTGCATTGTAAACTCAACATTAAACCTTCAGTGCCACCTCGGCAAGTTTTCGCTTTGTTATCGTTTGAGAAAGCTTAAAAGTTGGGAGAAAGTAGATGAATTTCTATTTTACGGGTGAAAATACTTTTTTATCATTCGATAACAAAGCGAAAACTCGCCGAAGAGCTAAAAATAAAATTGACTACGATCAAAGGATTAAAATCTGAATCTGTGAGAAATTTTAACTAAGCTTTTTGAGTGTCCCACTACACCAAGATTTATCTTCTTCGCTAAGTTTTTCAAAATAGCTCTTCATTTGGTCGACCGCAGTGGAATATCCCGTAGTATTAACCCTCGCTTTTTCAACCAAGGCTAACGCTTCATAAGCAAAGAAGAACTCAAGAGGCAAAGCTTTATTTTCTTCCACAATTTTTAAACACAATTGCGCATGTTCAAGAGATTGAATCAAATCATTTGCTTTCAGATAACTTTGAGAAAGTCGATATTCTGCTCTTTCTACTTCTAACCAAGTCCCAGATAGCTCCCAAAACTTTCTCGCCGCCTTCGCTGCAAGTATCATGAGGTCAGTTTCAAAAGCACTTCTATTTTGTTTTTCTTCCAACGCCACCGCAAGATTATTGCAAGTCATTGCCAAAGCTCGATTGGCAACATCATCCTTTGAAACGCTCGTTTGCGCGCAATCAACTGCTCGAAGAAAAAATTTGTGCGCTCTTTCGATCTGATTTTGTCCACTTAAAGCGGATGCTGCAACAGCGAAAATGCGAACCTGGTCAGAATGTGAAAAATTATCCATAGAAGAATCACAACCACTTGCTAGCTCTAAACATCTCACGTATCTAAGAATTGCTAATTCGCTTTCGCTGGAGATTTTTAAAGCAGGAATTTGTCTTAGCTTTTGCAAAGCTTCAATTCCCTCATCCCATTTACCCAAATGTTCACCAAATACATGAGTGATGATTTGCGCCAATTGAGGAATTTGTTCATCACTCTCAATCAGCTTGATTGCGTCCACACAAGTTTTCGAAACTTTTTCGGGTTGAGCTGCATGATCGTTCCAAGCTTGATTTAAAAAATCATCGAATTTCATTTTACACTGCCACCATCTTCACGCCTGATCGAAGTTCAAAAGTTCCACCGGGCATACCCCAAAAGTATGTATACTCGAGGGAACTATCGTCACAAATCGTCAAGACAATCTCTTCCCGAAAAGTATTGACGTCTGCGACATCACCAAATCCAAAAACAAAAGAATGCCCTTTCTCTGTTTTATCTTCACGTTTTAAAATGTGCGGAAGCACCCCGGGATGATTGTTGCTCAAAACAAATAAGCAAAGTTTTCCATCAAGCCTAGGTCCGAGCAAAGAACTTTCCTCATGAAAAATTTCATCTTTTTTAGAAATAGCACTAAACTCGATTCGAAGACCTTTGCCGCAAGCAACTGGCACGAGTTTGATTGTTCCGCGAAACTCTTCACCCTCGTGATTGATTCCAGTCCCCGAACAATTTCGTTCTAATTTAAATAATTTTGAAATTTCCATGACTTTTCCTTATAGTGAACTAAGGAGCCTGAAAAAGTTCAATCACATTTCCCGAAGGATCTTCACAAAGTACCTGCGAACCGCCTGGTCCCTTTGTAATCTCATTCCGAAATTTCACACTTTGCGATTTTAACTTCGTAACCGTTGTTACGATGTCATCAACTTCCAAAACGAAGCGATTCCATCCCCCTGATGTAGGAACTTGCCCGTCTGGCATCGCTTTTGCGGCTGAAGATTGGGGACCCGCAAGCCAAAGAGTTAAATCTCCCTTGCTAATGATCGCCATTGCAGGGCCATACTGTTCAACAAGCTTAAATCCCATATTTTCAGAATAAAATTTTATCGATGTCTCCACATCTTGTACCAAGTATCGAACTGATGCCATGTTGACCTCTTCTTATAGAAAAAATCTAAGTTGCCCAATGAAATCCCCTTAGTCAACATTTTAGCACTTTATTTGAAGTCAATATTCTGTCTCATTACGAGAGTGGATTTTGATTCTCCGGGGCCTTAGAACTAAGGTGATTTCCAATGACCGGCATTCTGAAGAATTCAAAAAAAATTTTAGTATTGGGATGAAGTGGCAGCGGAAAATCTACCTTAACACGACTCATTTGTGACAAGTATTCTCTCCCTCCTCTACACCTAGATATGCATTTTTGGAAAGCGGGATGGGTACAAACGCCGTACTCTGAGTGGATGCCAATCGTTGAAAAACTTAGCGCAAATGACGCCTGGGTAATGGACGGAACATTCTCAGAGTCCTTTCATATACGTTTTCCGCAAGCCGACAAAATAATATTGGTAAATACGCCTCGAATACTTTGCCTTTATAGAGTGCTGGCAAGAAAACTAAAATACAGTCAAAGCGAACGCAGACCCGCTATGGCCGAAGGGGCTGTTTGCAAATTTTTCCCTAGCTAAAGGTTTTGGCTGTAATGGTGGAGGAATCGTTGTTTCTTCACATGCCCAGGCACAAAAAATACGACTCTATGGTGGAATCTATGCTTTTTCTGGCCCACTAGACTTTGCAATGACCGGTGCAGCGCTGAAAGGCCTAGAATATCATTTCAATGGAGAAGTACGAAAACGGCAAGACATTTTGCGATCGAGAGTTGGGCTTTTAGATAACGAGCTCTGCCGCATGCAAGAAAAATTGGGCAAGAATTACTTCAATGTGGTTTTTATGTTCCAACAGTGTTTTTTCCTGTCGTCCCCAGCGGGCGAGCACAGTTAAGACTTTGTGTTACCGTTCATCACACGGAAAAAAATCTCATCGAAGTCTGTCAGCAAATCACAAGAATAAGAATCAAACATAGATCGATGAAAGATTCCGAATGTCTACCGATCGAAATCCAACTTTAGATTATTATCACGCTTTGTTAGATGGGGGAATCGAAGAAGACGAAAATGCTTATGTAGCTCATTGTTCCCAATTTGGGACAAGTTATCCCCCAACATCAATAGTGCCCTTCTTTTGCCCACGATCCATTCGTGACAAAATCCAATTGCTTGGTCCAAAAATTTTTTCCAGTCTAGAAAAAGTAACTCAAGAATTCTTAGAAACAAACAATAAAAATGTTACAGTTGAGATTCCAGAACACCTTAAAAATCTTTTTCACAATCATCATGGCTATCAAGCAAATCACCCCGTGATTCGTGTGGACGCTTTTATAGACACTCAATCAAATGCTATAGACATTCTTGAACTCAATACAGCCGACCCAAGCGCATTTTCGTGGAACGACTGGCTACTCAAAGGACTATTGCGTTGTAATACTTTTACAAAGTTTAGCAAAAAAAATAATCTCAGCTGGGACTTACTCATTCCTGAATATTTAAAACTAGCCCAATCTCTCTACAAAGAATATACGCATACGAGAAAGCTCAATTTCCAAATCAATCCTAGAATTGCACTTTTAATGCCAAAAGTGTCGAGTGTTTATTTTGATTTCCTCTCACTAGAATTTCAGTTGCGCGCAGCGGGCGCAAGCGTAGAACTCATTGATCCCGCGCAACTTCCTATGGACCATGCATTTGACTGGCTTATTCGCGATACGCTTGATGACATTTTATGTATCGATTCTAAAATGAAATGTCCGATCGCTGCCAATGACATTTTGGAAGCTAAAAGCTTCGTTTTAAATCCGACTGCCTCTGTGTTCGGGGATCAAAAAAGCGTGCTGCCACTTTTAGATCCCTCACTACCAATCCTTGAAACCCATCATTTCAATTCAAAAAAAAGAATGACACACGAGAAATTAGAATCCTTTCAAAAACAAAAAAACGAATGGGTGATCAAACCCTCCGATGGATACGGCGGGCATGGGGTTTGCGTTGGAATTGACACTTCCAAGGAAACATGGAAACAGCAATTAGAAAGTGGCCTCACTGGAGAAGTTGACATTATCATTCAACGATACAAAGATACCCCGCATTCAAAATTTATGGTCAAGCATCTCGTTTCTGATCGTGCCGAGTACATTTTGAAAAATCGATATTACAATTTTAGTTTTTGGCTCTTTTGCGGCCAATATGCTGGCGCATTTGTGAGATACTCCGAACAAAGGGTTATCAACACACATCAAGGAGGCGGACTAGTTCCGGTCGTTTACTACTAATGCTTTTTCCATTTAGCACATTTGATATTTTGCGAGCCTATGAGAAGGGAAAATTCCCAACCCTCGACGCGCAAGGAAATTTTATTCTCTATCGCCCTGAATCAAGAGCACTTCTCCCGATGAGCGGGGTGCGCATTTCAAAAACGCTTTCACAGAGCATTCGTAAAAATTTATATGAGATAAGTTTTGATAGCAGTTTCTCAGAGGTAATAAATTCCTGCGTTCGAACAGAAGAAAACTGGATTACACCTGAACTTATTTGGATTTATAAAGCACTTTTTGCAAGTGGCTGGGCGCATTGTGTTGAAGCAAAACGAGAAGGCAAACTTGTTGGGGGACTCTATGGCTTAGCCATTGGAGGTTGTTTTTACATTGAATCCATGTTCACCCACGAGTCTGATGCATCAAAAATATGCTTGGTAAAACTCGTTGATGAACTGCAGAAGCAAAATTTCACTCTTATCGATGTGCAGCTTATGAGTCCGCACTTGGAATCAATGGGAGGCTTTGAAACTTTGGATGCAGATTTTCTTCGCCAGTTGCAGCCCTCACTTAACAAAACTACTCGATGGGGAAGAAATTTAACCAACCTGCAAGAAGCATTATCTCGTCCGATTGAATCAGAAAATCTTATCATTAGGCAATTTGCTCATGATAATCTCAAATCACTTCAACAATGGATTTCGCTGCCCGAAGTTCAACGTTTCACTTTGGTGGACCCTTTGCAAAGCGATGGCGATTTCCAAACTTACTTTGATCGAGCAATAGCTCGTTATTCAAACGGAACTCCCGATCCACTGGCAATTTTTTTAAAGTCGAACCTCGAAAATGTTATCGGAACAATTGGATTATTTAACCCCAATGCTGGGATCCCCATGCTTGAAATAGCCTTCGACATGAACCCAGCTTTTTGGCGCCGTGGGCTTGCTACAGAGGCATGCGAGGCAATGTCGAACTACGCCTTTAAAAACTTTCCAATACACCGACTTCAAGCTCGTTGCGTTCCAGAAAATAGGGGAAGCGTCCGCGTTCTGGAAAAACTGGGATTTAAATACGAAGGCATTTTGCGAAAAGTCATGTGGCATCGAGGTCCATGGGATATTCAGTATTTTTCAAAGTTACGAGAAGAATGGGATATCGAAAAGAAAATATTTACCTCAGTAACCCTGCCTGTTAAAGTAACCTCACAGCGAGCATGAGTATCACCGCAAAAGCCAAATAAACTGCTGGTGATCGAGAAAAACTTTGATACCAAGAAAGATTCTCCTCAATTGATTGAGATGTTGATTGAAGAAGTTGCATTTCAGTTCCTGTTGTCTTCATTGCCTACACAACAGCATTTTTTTTGCGCCCTTCCAAAACATGAGTTCATGAGTTTTTTTAGGGAATGCGAAAAGTTCAATCAATCATTGAGATTTAAAAACTTATTCCTTGCTTGAAAAGCATGATCCGGAAAATCGCTAAAAAATCCATCGACTCCCAAAGCCAAAAACTCGAAATACTCTTGCTCTGGACTTCCTGCATACTTTGAATTGAGATATTTTGACTCACTTCGAAAAGTATAGGGATGTACCACAAGTCCCGCGGCATGAGCGTCTTGAATAAGAGTTGTTGGAGGGAGAAGTTTACCTTGTGCATCTTCCTTCACGATAGTTCTTTTCCAAGGACCAATTCCATGAGCATACTTTGCAATTTCCGAAAGCTCATAAGGAGTCATCAAATCGCCGTAGGTCCGTTTGTCGCCCTTTAACACAAAGTCATACGGCTTTTCAGTTTCCTCATCAAAAAGTTGCACAAGTCTAACTTGGGTGATCTTTGAAAGTTCTTTTAAATTTGAAACTTCAAAGGACTGGATAAAAACGGGAGCGCTTTTTGAGTTGAGTTTGTACTTCGTGAGTAAATCAAGCATGGGTTTCTCCAGCGGAAGCCCCTGTGTCTTGAAATAACTGGGATGTTTGGTTTCGGGATAAATTCCGATCGGACGCCCCAATTTTTGGCTCATTTGTATCGATAGCAAAATCACTTCCTCAAAACTGGGGATTGAATACTTCCCATTGTGACTTTGGTCCCTAAACTCCAAATGTTGTTTTGTACGTAAGCTTTTGAGCTCGATAAAATTAAAATCTTCAACAAACCAGCCTTCGACCTTTTTTCCATCAACCATTTTTGAAGTTTTTCGCTTTGGAAACTTTTGGGCAACGTCCGTGTTCATGCCAATTTCAGGTTCGTGCCTGGCAACTAAAACACCATCCTTTGTTATCACCAAATCAGGTTCTATAAAATCGGCACCCATTTCGATTCCAAGTTTATAAGCCTCCAACGTATGCTCCGGTAAATGACCGCTAGCCCCGCGGTGCGCTACCACGATTGGGGGTGATTTTTCGAAACGGTGAGAAGGCAATGGGCCTCGCGATAAATTTTTATGCGATTGGCAAGAAGATAAAATAAGAACTAGAACAATGCTGTACTTCATGGCAGCGATTTCACACTTAATGAAGACCGTTGGCAATCACCCAATAAAAATAAATGAGCGAGTTTTTTACTAGCGTCTATCTGAAATTTTGGATTGAGCTTTTTCTTGCACTGCCCAAGATAGGCGTGCTCGCAAAATCCAAGGGGGAACCGATCGAATGGAGCGTTGGTTAAATTCGGGAGAGGATTTTCTATACTCTTCTGCCGCTTTCCAAACTTGTTGAAAGAGATCTTCTTGAACCTTCATATATTTCACCGCTTTTGGCGTCAGTCCGTCTGGAATAAAACCAAGGTCTGCGACATCTAAAAAGGAATTCACACCTCCCAATAGACCTACAACAACGCCCAAACCCGCGGAGGGAGTTAAATCGTAACCTGCGGTAAGTCTTTCCACAAAAATGTCGCCCATAAGTAACATCTCCCAAGCTCGATACAAGTCATCGGCATCTCGAAATTCTGCAACAGGAGTAAAATAGGGTGAATCCATAAAATCTCCAGGGCTGGGCATTAATCGCTTTTTAACGCCAAGATTTCCTAGATAGTTTAACAAGCCACCACTTACTATTTCACTTGAAGAAGGAACAAGTTTTTGTTGCGAAATTTTGGATGCTTCCGAATAGCTATGGATGATTAACTGATTACAAAAAAATGCATTTTTATTGGAAAAATCCATTGCAATATTGTAGGGGAATCCAACTTTAGAATAGGCAAGCGATGCGGCGCGGGCAGGAACTTTAGGGTCTCCTTTCCACCGTGAAACTAAAAGATTTGCCATTGAGTGTTTCTTGTAAGCATTTATGTCTTGAGTTATCACTCCAGTTTCGATCAAAGCTTCGGCCGTCCTGAAAATTCCATCCGGATTGTGAATAATGTATGCATGTGCAAATCTTCTTCCCGGCCACGTCGAATTGGGAATGAGAGCAGAAATAGAAGAACTCCCCATGCTCAAAACCAAATCCCCATCTTGATGTGGGAATTCATAAAATTCTCCCTCAAAAAACCGACTCAACTGAACTCCATTGAACTCAAACCATGATGCCGCTAAACCATGCTCTACTCGATTTTGACGAATCAGATCCTCGACATACTGTATCAGCGCAACACGTTGATAGTTTGCAAATTCATTTTTTGGCGTCTTCAGCAATTCACTTTTGTACTCAAAAAGTGCGGCATATAATTTTGTATTTAAACCCGCGGCACCGTAATCCTTCACACAACTCAGAAACGCTTCGTTATTCACGTTTCCACTTCGCCAACGACTCACGCACACATAGGATTCAATATTCTCAGCCGGCGCGAGTTCAGCTTCAACGATGTACCAGTGGTGAAAGAGTCGCAAAGCTCTCTCAGAAACGCCATAGCGCCACCCAAAAATTGCTAGGGAATGATTCACGTGAGAGTTCCAGTCCTTATTTGAACTCGAAAAAACTGGGCGAGATTTGAGGACATCAGAGTATTGATTATCCGATGCCAGTCCACGATTCGGCTCGCGAAGCAGAAAAGTGGCTGGCTCAGCTACGGGAACTTCAATGCTTTTATGTGAACAGGACAAAAAACAGAAAAGAAAAAATGTAGGGAAAAATTTCATAGATGAGAAATTCTACAACATTATTTATTGCATTAGGTGCCATTTTTTTGTTCAACAAATAACTTCTCCGTCTGTAGCTAAAAATTAAAAACTAACAACCTAACAATCCTCATGAAAAGCTATTTTGCGTTTCTAAAATGTGTCACATAAGCACTCGCTCAATTCAACCATCCCTCTGGGAAAAAAAAGGAGTCACAAAAGATGAAACTCAGTCGCATTTCTTCTATCCGGACCGTAATGGGTCTAAATTTCGTGTTGGCCGGGGCAAGCGCTTATGCAGCTTGTCCACAAGGAACAACGGCTAAGGGCGTCATTGAGGGCAAAACTCTTTGCTCATTGAACCAAAAAGACTACTTAGGTCAAACTCTCGTGTTGACCTCAGAAAACCACTACCTCTTAGAAAGCGGAACTTTTGTTGGCGGAGACAACTCAAATAGCTCAACTTTGCGCATTGAAGCTGGAACCAAAGTTCTTGGAAACCCTGGTGCATTTCTTTCCATCAGCCGCGGATCCAAAATTTTTGCCGAAGGAACTCGCGCAAAGCCCATCGTCTTTACAAGTTCCAAACTCACTGCGCGCAAGCGTGGTGAATGGGGTGGACTTGTCATCAACGGTAATGCGCCAATCAACGCCTGCGCGGGTAGCGCTGCAGTTTGCGAAGCCATCAGCGAAGGTATTAAAGAACGCCAAGTAAAATTTGGTGGAAACAATTCAACTGACGACAGTGGTTCTCTGAAGTATCTTCGAGTCGAGTTTGCTGGGTACCCCATTTCTCAAGACAACGAACTCAATGGAATTACTTTTAATGCTGTGGGTTCACAAACTTCCGTAAGCAACATTCAAGTTCACATGAATGCAGATGACGGTGTGGAGTTCTTTGGCGGAACCGTAAACGTAAAAAATCTCGTGCTCACAGGTAACGAAGATGATTCCATTGACTGGGATATGGGCTACACCGGAAAAATCCAATTTGCCGTTATTGAACAAGCCAATGATTCAGCCGACAGCGGAATCGAAGCTGACAATTTAAAATCCCCGATGAATGCATCGCCTCGTGCAAATCCTACACTTTCAAACATGACATTTATTGGCGGAAGCAAAAGTGGTTATGGATTGTTGCTACGTCGTGGAACTGGGATCAACATCACTAACACCATCGTTAGCGGATTCACAAAAGGTTGCATCGACATTGACGACACCGAAACTTTTAGTAACGGCGGCGTTGTTGTTGGCGACAAAATTCAAGCCACTGGCCTACAAATGAGTCATACACTTTTGGACTGTGTGAAACCTTTCGAAATTGAAGCCAATGAATCTTGGATGATTAAAAACTGGTTCGAATCTCAAGAAGGCAATCGCGTTGCCAAAGCTAATCTTCAAGATTGGATTCCTGCTGCAGGTAGCCCAGCACTAGGTAACGGCGTCACTCCGGATGACCTCTTTTTTGATCCCGTCGACTACATCGGCGCACTTTCTCCCTTTGGGGACAACTGGACTGCAGGCTGGACAACAATTGCAGGAGAGTAGTTTTAGGTTATAAAAATTCTGAATGGCGAAGATGTTCACGCGTCTTCGCCATCTTTTGCACCGTTGACGAATAATACTTAAAGGCCAAAAACATGAACCGAAATCTTCAAAAAAAGTATGCAGAAAAAAAAATTGCATTTTTTTTGAAAGCTTTTGTTTTGTTAAATCCTCTCTATTGTGCCTACGTTCAAAGCGCTGATCAACAACTAGAAGAATATGTGATAACTGCCCCTAAAATCCAAGGATCGGTTTCAAGCCTCATTCAGGATAGAAAAAATTCTAATGCTGTGGCGGATGTGCTGGGATCTGAGCAGATGGCAAAAAGTGGCGACAGCGATGCAGGTGCAAGCTTGCGAAGAGTGACAGGGCTTACACTTGTTCGTGGAAAATTTGTTTATGTGCGCGGCTTAGGAGAGCGATATTCTGCCGTCACACTCAACGGCTTAAGCATTCCAAGTCCAGAGCCCTCAAGGCGAGTTGTGCCACTGGATCTTTTTCCAGCATCATTGCTTGAAAGCGTGATCGTCCAAAAAAGTTTTAGTCCTCAACTCCCTGGAGAATTTGGCGGAGGCTTGATCGAACTAAAGACAAAATCACTTCCCGACAAAACTTTTTTCAAAGCAACTGTTTCAACGAATTCAGATCTGCTCGAACCCCATCTTAGCTATTCAGGAGGAAAAAAAGACTGGATGGGAATAGACGATGGCACCCGAAGACTTCCACATGATGTTTTTAAAACACTTTCGCAAGGAAAAAAAATAATTTCCAACAATCCACCAGCTGTTGTTGATGGCGTAACCCCGGAAGAACTTATTAAACTTGGTCTTTCGATGCCCAATAACTATTCCGTGCAAAAAGGCAAAACAACGCCCATACCGGGACTTGCACTTTCCTTCGGACGACCTTATTTGCTTGGGGCATTTAAAAGCGGATTCTCAGTCGCGGGCCTTCACTCAACTGGGGGCGAAGCAAGGACTGTGGGAGGCAAAACACTCAATGCCATCAATCAAACTGAATTCGCGGTCGGCGAAACTTCTACAAGTCTAGTTTCCGAAATCGAACGTAAATCCGCACTTGGTGCTGAAACGGGAATAAGTTGGAAGGATCAACAAAAAATAAATTTCAATATATTGTTGGTGCGGCACAGTAGCGACGAATCCAAAATAAAAAATTCTTCAAATCCTGCGGATTCCTTTGAACACAAACGCAGCACTTCCATCACGTGGACAGAAAGGGAAGTTCTAGCAAAGCAAGTTTCGGGTTCCCACGAGTTGATGACCTTCAGCAAGGAACCCGTGCTAGTTGAATGGAAGCTTCAAGTTGCAAAAGCTGGGCTTAATATTCCTGATCACCGTGAATACACCTATGTTGAAAGAAGCGAAAATGTATTCACACTATTGGAAGACACAACTGGGAATCTCCGAACTTGGACCGATCTTATCGACTCTAGCGAAGAAGGACGTTTTGATTTAACACTCCCTGTTCATGGGACTCTTGGTAATCTACAACTCAAAATCGGTGGCACTTTTCAACAACGTAAAAGGCGTTCTGACACATTCAGATTTCAGTTTTTAGGTGACAGCACAATTGACTATTCCAAAACTCCAGAAGAAATTTTCTCTCCAACGAACATCAACAACCGCTCAATGGAACTGACAAACATCACAGATGTGGCCGACAGCTATTCGGGAGTTCAAAACTACAATGCAATTTATGCCGGCGCCGAGTGGTCCCCAGTTGAATCTTGGACCCTTAGCACAGGAGTTCGCTATGAAAAATCAAAACAAAATGTGAACACCTTTAAATATTTTAGTCCTGATCAATCAGAAAGTCACTCGACATTAGAAATGTTTGATGTGTTACCCGCACATGCGCTGACGTTTAAACCCATTGACCAAATCCGCGGCCGTCTTAGCTACAGCGAAAGTTTGGCTAGGCCTGAATTTCGAGAAATATCGTCCCTGCAATTCATCGATGATGAAAGTGGGTATGAGGCTCATGGAAATCCAAGTCTCAAAGGAACTGTGATTCAAAACATTGATCACAGGTGGGAGTACTACCCCAGTTCCGAGGAAGCGTTTTCTTTAGGTGTATTTTGGAAAAAATTCCGCAGTCCCATTGAAGAAGTTTTTGAACCCAGTCCAAATTTGATGAAGACCTATGCTAATGCAGAAAGCGCACAAAATTTTGGACTAGAAGTGGAAGGGCGCGTCGCGCTCCGTCGCATGGACAGGTTTTTTCGACGCTTTACTCTAGCATCAAACCTTTCTATCATCCGTTCAAGAGTTAAACTTGGTGCGGAAGCCAGCGGGCTTCAAACCTCTCAAGTGCGTCCACTCCAAGGTCAATCCCCTTGGGTATCAAACATTCAGCTTTTCTACGATCATCAAAAATCCGGAATTCAATTGTCCATCCTTTATAACGCTGTTGGACCTCGCATCACGGAGGTCGGTACGGGATTTAGACCTGACACCTATGAGGAACCTTTTCACCAACTAGATTTTATTGCAGGCCAAAAAATCGGCAAATCATTTCAGCTATCATTTCGTGCCAAAAACCTTCTTAATCCAGAGGCCCAGAGCACACAGGGAAGCGAAATAGTTAAACGCTATTCTAAAGGAAGGAGCTATTATGCTGCGATCACTCAAACTTTTTAGCTTTTGGATACTTTGCTCTTGTGGGCAACATGTCTCTCGCTCTCACTTCCTTGATCCTTCCGCGCAGCCCACACCAAATGATACCCCCTCCCCCCCTCAAATTAGCGATCCGATTGAGCAGATGGCTTTTGCCATTCGTGACGAAAAAATTGATGAAGTCCGATTGCTGCTTGAAAATGGAATGAGCCCCGACACCAAACTCCCTAACGGTAGACCACTTTTGCACGAAGCCATTGTGTGGCAACGTAAAGAAATTTTAAAACTCCTTGTCGAAAGAAATGCCGACAGAAATGCACTTGATCAAAACGGCCAGACTGCTTTTGATGTGGCAGAAGATTTTCCTGAGCTACTCAATATCCTCCGCCCCGAAATTATCATTGAACTCAAACAAAAAGTTTTTGCTGCGGTGACAAACAACAAACATGCAGATCATAAAGTGCTCCTTTCAGAAGGCGCCGATCCCAACTGGGACTTTGAAAACGGCCATAGCGTTTTAACAATGGCAATCGAGTTAAAATTCGAAAACATTGTTCGAGTTCTGTTAAATCCAGAACTATTGACTGACGTGAACAAGGCCAACCAAAACGGCGAGAAACCACTTGCTCTAGCCAAGCGACTCAACTTGCTTCGAATTGAAAAAATCTTACTACAAAGAGGTGCAACGATATGAACGATAGAATTTTTGCTGTAGCGCATTTAGCGGATCAAGGGGTTTTGATTCTTTTAGTTTTGTTAAGTTTTGTGAGCGTCTTTATGATTATCGAAAGATGGAAAATACTTGGCAAGGCCGTTCGTGCCAGCCAAAGGCATAAACAAAATGTGCAAAGCTCTCTGTTAGAAGGAGATTTTTCAAAACTAGAAGCCGTTGCAAAAGATGCTGATTCCGTTGAAGGCAGAGTCACAGCTTACGCACTTGGACACATGCAAAAGCATGGTCTCAATGGACTTGAAGAAGCTTTTCAAAGTTTTGCTTTAATCGAAAAACCTAAGCTTGAACGGTCGCTGGGATTTCTTGCCACCGTTGGTGCCAACGCTCCCTACATCGGTCTTTTTGGTACTGTGTTGGGAATCATGAAGGCATTCAATGACATGGCAAATGCCGCAGATGCTGGCCAACAAGCGGTGATGTCGGGGATTTCTTCAGCGCTTATTGCTACCGCAGCCGGACTTTTAGTGGCGATTCCCGCAGTGCTTGCTTTCAATTTTTTTCAAAAACAAGTCAAAACAGTTATGTCAAGTTTCGATACCTGTCGTGAAACAATCATTGCGTGGGTAAAAATTAACGGAGGAAAACATGGCAGCCAAAAGTCAGTCTGATGATGAAAGCATCTCAGACATCAACATTGTTCCACTAGTAGATATTATCCTCGTTGTGCTGATTATATTTATGGTAACAGCTCCCGCCATGATGAAACCTGTCATGCCTGTGACTTTGCCTGAGGCAGGTTCCGGCGAACAAGGTGAGGCAACTCTTTTGCAAGTAGCGATAAATGCTGATGGCCAGATTTCATTTAATAATATTGAAGTCGACGAAGCTTCAGCAAGGCAAATGGCAACTCAGGAATTTGAACGCAATTCCGAAGTTCAAGCAGTCATCGCAGCCGACAAAGATACCCCCCACGGCCAAGTTATACGAGTCATGGATTGGATAAAGTCTTCGGGTGTCAAAAGAATAGCTGTGACCACAGACAAAACATTGAAATGAGGAACTCGTGAATATTTTACAAAAAGTATTAATTCTATTTTTCTTTTCCGCACAAAGTTACGGTGCAAGTCTTGAAGATTTGGCCCAAAAACTTCTCACACTTCGTGCCGAGGTCGAGCAGTCGGGACGAGAGTTAGAGTCCGAACGTAAACTTTTGCAAAATGACGTCGATGCGTTACTTCAACGTAAAGCAGAACTAAGGAATCTCTTACAAAAAGAAGAGCTGCGAAGCTATCAACTGATTGAAAAGATCAAAGTAGCTAAAGTCTCTGTAAAACAAAAAATATCGCAGTTAAAAGGCAGCTCCGAATTCGATAGAGACACTCATTCGTCTCTCACATCATGGGCCACAGCCCTCCAAGTGTCCATAGAAAATTCGATTCCATGGAATAAGCAGAAGCGACTTTCTAAAGTTAACAAGTCACTCGAAAAAATCCGTGATTTCAAATTTGACAGCACAATTACAGAGGAACTTTGGCAGATCACCGAAGAGGAGTTTAAACTCACCCAAGACAATCAATTCGAAATTTCTAAATTAAATATTGAAAATGTGGAAATGGATTCCGAAGTTGTAAGGATTGGGCGAAGCCACATGTTGTTTAAAACAGCCGCGGGTCACATTGGTTATTCTATGCCGGGAGAAAATGGATACGCGATTCAGCTAAATCTTTCTCAGGAAGAAAAATTAGCTGCTGAAAGAGTTCTCAAACGCTTCCGGGAGAAAAAAGAGAGCGGTTGGTTTGAAATACCTGGTTTGGCAACTTTAAGTAAAGAAAAGGGTCTTAGCTATGCGCGCTAAATACTACACCTCCATTTTATCGAGTTTGTTATTTTTGAATGTTTCAGCTCAAGAGGCTTCAATAGTTCAGTCTGATGATTCGTTGTCAAAAGCCTATCAAAGAGAGGCCAGCTTCTTGGAAGCGCAAAAGAAAACCTTAGCGAAGCAAGAATCACAAGCAATGACTCATTTGATCAAGACAAAAGTTCTCTTAGAAACTCAAATAAAGAATCTCGAACAACAAGTCGCAAAATCAACCTTAAGCAATGATCAAAAGTTCGAAGATCTTCAAATTTTAGAGAAGTTAAAGAAACAAGAAGTCAGTAAAGCAAATGCCATGTTTAGCATTGCAAAAAAAGCGAATGCTATTTTAAAGAACGAATTTGAGGCAAACGAAAGCCCTTCTATGATCGAATTGTCGGATTTGGCCAAAAAAGTTTTGCAACTGACTGACGAATCAAGTCGATGGAATCTTGCCAAAGGAACATTTCTCACAATGGAAGGTGAGTTGAGCGAAGGACAGATTTTAAAACTTGGCTCAAGCGGAACTTATGGATTCAACGATGGTCAATGGTATTTACTTGGTCCCTCGGGCACTGGCCAACTAAAAGTTCTTGAAAAAAGTATAAAGAGCGTCAACATTGAAGAAGGCATCAATGCACTCACGTCAAAGAAATTGCTTCCACTTTATCTCTACGAATCGCTCACTGAAAAAGTGAGCTTGCGCAAAGCTTCGGGCCCCATCGAATTTTTGGCATCAATTCTGCCACTTTTATTTCTAGGAGCCATATTCTTAGTCATCGGCTCACTATTTTTTAAACTCGCGAGAATTTAAATGAAAGCCATTCCACTCGGAATTATAGCCATATTTATAGTGAGTCTTGCGATTGTGCTGTTTAGTGAGAATCCAAAAAATTTAGAATTGGTGGTCGCAAAAGAAAGGCATGTTGATTCGCAACCTATCCCCATAGAATTCGAAGCGCAGCCCGAAAAAACACAAGAGAACTTTGCGGAGGAAATGAGCTCTATACCTTTAAATCCAGCAGAAGCACTTGCGCCTCAATCAATGTCGAGTGATGTGAGCCAAACCGATTACGGCTTTGGCGCAGCCTTCGGTAGCGGCGGCACAGGTCCCAGAGTGGGGTCAGAGAATCCAGATTCACTCGACGCGATTAATGCAATCACATCAACATCACAAATTGATCGACTTGCAAAAATCATATCTCGAAGTCCTCCTGAGTTTCCCGCAAGTGCAAAAGCACGCGGACTAAGAGGCTATGTAACTTTAAAAGTTAAAGTTGCTTCAACGGGCAATATCGAAACTGTCCGAGTCGAACAAAGCGATCCCGCTGGAGTCTTTGACGATGCTGCGATGCGAGCCATCAAAACCTGGAGATTTGAGGCGGCTATACTTGCCGGAAAACCAGCGAGTTCCTGGGTTGTGCAAAAAATCAGATTTGATCTCAACTAGGAGGCCTGAATGAGAGTTATTTTGTTGATTGTAGTTTTCAGCTGTTCTGCTTTTGCGACACAGGCAAACCCCGAGAATGATGCTATATATGATGATTACGATGGGTTTGACCTCATTTATGCGCTCATCCGCGATCAAAAGTTGGAAGGGGCCGAACGCCTTCTACTTTCCAATAAACAGAATCTAAAAATTGATCAAGTATCCTACCTTCGAGCAAAGATAAATTTTTCAAAAGAAGAATGGGCTGCTGCCCTGAAAAAATTTGAGGAAGCAGAGCAAATTACAAAGAATATCTCTTTGAGGGACGATGTCTTAAACGGAGTAGCCGATTCGGCATTTGAACTTAAAGAGTATTCAAAATGTTCAAGGGCATGGGCCAAGCTTAGTTTTGACGGAAGAAAAAAATATTCACATCAAATTCTCAAAGAGGTTCAATGTTTGAGAGAAAGTGGAAAACTTTTAGAGGCATTTCAAAAACTGGAAACACAAAACTTCAGAAATAAGCAAAGTCTTGCATTTGTCACAGAAGAACTTCGAACACTTCTCCGACTTACATTGACTCAAGAATCAAAACAACGTGCGCTTGCTTTTCTTCAAAGTCAAAAGAGTTTTACCCCTTGGATAAATATCGCAGAAATTTTTGGAGAGTACAGTTTTAAAGAAATTGCTTTAGAGATACTGGAACTTGCAAAACTTCGTTTTCCCGCAAATGTTGAGTTGCAACTGGCAACGCTAGTATTATACCAAGAAAAAATGTGGAATAGGTCTATCGAAAGAGGGCTTGAACTTGCCCATATTTATAGCGGTAACTTTGGCTATCATGTTGCAGAAATGCATCGTCTACGCTCGTCACCTGAAACCTCCTACTTTTGGCAGTTGCAAAATGACAATGATCTCAGTCGCAGGAAACAAAAGATAGCTTTAGCTATTGAACAAGAAAAATGGAATTTCGTCTCGACTAACGATTTTGGTATAGTGTCTAGCTCGGATGATGAACTCAACTATGCAATTGGATATTCAAAACACGCTATGGGAGATTTTGCGTCTGCGAAAAAATATTTCGATCAACTCCAGGTCTCATCATTCAAAATGAAAGCTGCGCAAATTCAAAAACTTTGGGAACAATAATTATTAAAGCCGTTGTTAATATTCTTGCAATATTGTGGCATCTTTCGAAAACTTTTTAAGAAGCAACTTAAGCGCATCTTGAGTATCAAAAACCCTTCCTTCTCGTGCAACTTCAAAAAGCTCAATCAATCCTCTTGCAGAGTTCGCTATCCCCTTTGAATCCACCAGCGCCATGTTCCAATCTAGAACAATACGATCCTCACTCAAATATTCGCCGATGACTTGTATTGAAGCATGACGAGGATCCTTTTTGATCCGATCCAATGTTTCGTAAACATTTGCCTCTGTTCCCTCAAGTAACTGCAGAAAATAGTTGTCTCGATAAACCAAAAATCCACTGATCTCATTTTTCAGATTTTGTCGTTTAGAGGAGCTTAAAATTTTTGACAGGTCTTCAGATTGTAGATCATAGGTTGCCCGACTGTGATAAACAAGGTGAAAGATTTGCATAGCTTGACGTTATCCCAAATTTTCAGTTAAAAACAAGAGATTGAAATATGGACAAACTATTTTTAGTGCTTTCGATGCTCCCATTCTATTTAAATGACTTCTTCTTCATTGCGTTTCAAGAATTAAAGCCCTATTGAGTTAAACCAGAAAAATTAACAATTCCGCTATCGACGTTATACACTGCAGGCACAAGCACAATTTCACCACTCTTCACTTTTGAATCAATGATGGAACTCTGTTCTAAAATCTGTTTCACTGTGTTCTCGGCATTTGCATGCCCAAGATAGCCAATGTATTTCTTGTTACTCGTCAAACGTTCGCCAATCTCAGTCGACAGTTTTTGATTTTGATCTAGAAAAATATTCACTGCAGAGATCACGGGTCTAATTTTTTCAACGATTGAGGTGAAGTGACCCAGTTCCAGGTTGTTGCATGCAGCCTTAATCCCGCCACAGTCCGTATGACCTAAAACAACAATTGCTTTAGACCCAGATTCTACTGTGATCTCTAAGCTTCCCAGTATTTCCTTGTTCAATGTGTTTGCTCCGACTCTGGCTGTAAAAAGATCTCCAACCGAGGTGTCAAAAACTAGCTCAGGCGTTGTTCGGGAATCGATACAAGAAAGCACCGTGGCTACAGGTCGTTGGCTAAGGGCGCTAATCTGTCTTCGCTCAGTGCTATCCGTGAGATATCCACCATGAATCGATTTTCCTAGAGCAAAACGTTCGTTGCCATTTTTTAAGAATTTCAACGCCTCTGCGGGACTTATAGTATCCTGCCTGTTTCTGTATTCTTGTACTTTTTCCTCAAAAGTTTTTTCGATGGCATTGACCTGCAAACTTGAAAAAGCCACCAAAAGTAGAAATGATTTAAATTTGAATTGAGTCGATATGTTTTTCATTTGTTTTCCTCTTTTTTCTCTTAAGGAAAATACTCCATTTTTATCTGATTCTAATAATTCATTATTATGATATATTGATGATTAATTATGATTAAACTTTTGTCCGCAAATCTACAAGCTTTTGAAGCGGTTTCCAGGCTGGGTACGGTTCATTCGGCTGCCCGAGAACTGCATCTCACTCAGACTGGGGTTACGCAGCGAATTCGAGGTCTGGAAAAAGATTTGGGAGTGACCCTTTTCATCAGAAGTCGAAAAGGGATGAAAATAACTTCAGAGGGCGAAGGCATCCTTCGATACTGCAAAAATGCGCTTGAAATGGAGGGGGAAGCGTTGAGCCAGATCACAAATTCTGGGCAAGACAACAACCTGCATATCAGCATTGCCGGCCCCACAAGTATTATGCATTCGAGAGTTCTTAAGCAGTGTTTGCCGCATTATAAGAAATGGCCCAAACTCTTTCTCCACTTTGTGATTAGTGACTTTGATAATCGCATTGAGCTTGCCAAAAGTGGAAAGGCGACTTGTGTCATTGTGCCGCCTGATCAGGTGCCGCGTGAGATGGATAGTAAAATGCTGAAAGCGGACCGATACGTTTTGGTAGCTTCTACAAAATGGAAAGGAAGAAAACTTTCCGATATTCTTGATAAGGAAAAGCTTATCGACTTCGATGAAGGCGACGACACATCAAAAAATTACTTGAAAAAATTTGGACTTCTTTCGCAATTGAAAAATGATAGGCTCTATATCAACAGCAATGAGTTGATTGTTCAACTTTTTTCAGAAGGTATTGGGTTTGGCACCTTGACACAGGAAATTGCCAAACCTTTTATAGATTCTGGAAAAATTTTCGCCTTAAACAACGGAGGAGTCCTGGAGGATCCATTAGGCCTTGCTTGGTATCCACGTAAAGAAATGCCTGAGTCTTTGAAAGACATTATTTTAGCTATTCGATAACTTTCTAGATCAAGTTCCTCTAAAGAAGAACAACCAAATGAGGATAACAAGTCCTCCAGGAACTCCCAGCATCCACATTAAAAGTGGAGCCATCACTCGACCGTTTTTTACTTTTTGCACTTTTAAAAGCTCTAAATTTTTTAATTTCTCCATGACCCAAACAAACTTCTTTTTCATAATTCACTCAGATTGCGAGTCTATCGGTTTTAGTCACCGGTATTTTTCGCTCACGTTCACTATCAATATCTTTCGCGCCCGCAGCTTCAAAAATTTCTTTAGCTCGTTTGAATTCGCGATCATTGTCAACATGTACGGAAAGTAGCATTCCACCGTTTTTTAAATAGCCTTCATATCGTTTTGCTTCGTATTCAGGAATGCCCATTCCTACCAGAGCTCCTGTGATTCCACCTATTGTTCCCGCAATACCAGCACCAGCGATCGCCGCCATGATAGGTCCGGCAGCAACAAAGGGACCAATTCCAGGAATCGCAAGTGCGCCAATACCCGCCAACCAACCTAATCCAGCACCGACAACTGCACCGCTTGTTGCGCCAACCGCAGTTCCTTCAGGAGCTTTGGTTGCCTTCTCGTGTGCAAATTTTCGACTGCCATCTTTATCCGGCAAAAGTGCTGAAATTTCGGAGCTACGAAATCCATCATTTTTTAATGCTTCTACGGCTTCTTCCAATGCCCCATAGGTATCAAAAAGACCAAAAACTGATTTGTGACCTGCTTTATAATTAGCCATATTTTCTCCGTTCGATTATTTTTTTATTTCTAACTGATTTGTTAAAGTTTTTGAATTAACCACTACACCTTGCGCAATGGATGCAATTTTGATTCGTTCATCTTCGTTTGAAACCGGACCTCTTAAATACACAATGCCATCAAGTGTGATGATTTTGATATTTTTGGCGGAAGAGGAAAGTGAATCATCCTTAACAATCGCCCGACGAATGATTCGCGTGACTTCAACATCGTTTTTTGACCCACGACTTTGTTGATCGGCGGTGATTCGGCTCGCGTCTTTATCGCGCTTGTTGATGCCAGTGTTATTGGCCTCGACTTTGTCATCTGATTTTTTTTCGTAGTTTTCGTCAGATTTGTCTTCAGCAAAAGTACTTGATAAGGCTAGAGTCGAGCCTAAAATCAGAACTAAATAGTGATTCATTTTTTTAAAACTAAAATTCTTCATATGTCTCCTTTATATGAATAGCGGAGCGTATTGTGTACAATCATCTGCTTTTCAATCACATAGTTTGCAATAGCCGTGCCGCTACCTCACCTTTTGAAAGGCATGATATTCCTAAGCAAATAGTCACTCATTTTTTGAAATCAAATTCCAACACGTGCAAAATTGGGCCTTATCATGTCTGCCAAGTTACCCAATGGGGCATTTATACCCAGTTCGGTCTATATTGAATCACTTCTAAAATCGTCTCGGAGGCCACATAAAAAAAGAAGAAGTTTTTTTCTTATAAAGCAAAAAATCCGGCCTCCGGAGTGCGGCTTCTTTTTCGGATAATTTAACTCCCGTAAAATAATTTAAAAAAATATACATAATTATTGGAGCTAGTAGTCCTAAGAATCCATTACTAAGTCCTCCACCCAAGATTGCGATTCCCACCCAAAAAAGCCATTCAAAAAAATAGTTTGGATGGCGTGAATACTTCCATAGTCCGGAACTTAGAGTGAAGCGCCTCCCCGTTGCCAAATGTTGAGCAAGTTGGTAGTCCGCCAGACCTTCTCCGAGGATTGAAACAAAACTCAAGGTGATTCCGCAGATCACCCAAATGGACCATTCAAAAAAATCGCTGTCTAATACATTAAGAAGAGGAATAATAAGAATAGAAGCCAATACTGCATTCATAAAAAAAATTAAAAGACTTTTTCGTTTCCACAAATGTTCGGCGGCAGTTTTGATTTCCAGATAGCGCCGGTCCTCACTGGAGTGGCGCTTAAGCCTTCGAAAAAGTAACGAACTCAACCTTAGGCTCCATAGCACAAAAATCGCACTCAATAGCAATTTTGGAGTTTCGGGCCATGCCTTTTTGTAAAAAGATAAAACAATTGCCCACAGTCCGATACTGGCCGACCAAAAAAAATCTACCCACGAAATTTTGGAATAAAAATAACTCCAAATCCAGAGAACAAAAAAACAAAGACATTGAACTACTAAGACAAAAAGCCAGTCATAAAAAACACTCATTCGTTTGTTTTAAGCTTGGATTTTACAAAACGGATGATGCTTTTAAGGATGGGGACTCGCTCATACACAAAGTCACCCATGTCAAAATAGTCACGATGATAAACACACTTCTGAGTTGTGGGAGAAAAAACAAAGTGCGAGTTGCCTGGCACTGTGTATTCATTCCCGCCATTCAAATTTGGACTTTTTAAAGTCATTTTCCAAAAAAGCACTTCGCTATTTTCTTGCTTGATTTGATCTTCGAATTCAAAACGAACATATTCTGCTCCCTTGTAGAGCTTTGTGTAGTACTCTTTGATTGAAGCTTGCCCCGAATGCTGGCCCAGAGGATCTACAAATACAATTTTCTCATCATAGAATTCCTCGATTAAATGCATGGATTGAGAATTAAGCTGAGTAAAAAAATCTTTAGAACCAAGTTTTGCATTTGCCATAATTGTCCATCCAAAAATAAAAAGACCAAGGACTTTTAAAAATGTTGATTGAAACATTGTGAGTTACTATAGTCGGATATACACTAGACTTGAAAGTATGAAAAAATTAATTATTTTACTCATTCCTTTTCAATTCGTTTGTGCCTCAGAAAACTTTAAAACTCAAATCGGGCAACTTTACCCAAATTGGGAAATTGGTGAACTAGCGGTGGGCGATTTAAACAAAGACGGAAAAGATGATGCCGTCGTATTGCACAACCTATCAGAAAAGAAAGGCGACAGTCAGTCAGCAATGAACGAAGTATCACTTCGATTTTTTTTCAACGATGGGAACGGAAATTTGAAATTATTTCTAGATGCACCCAAAGCGATCTGTGCGACTTGTGGCGGACTTGCTGGGCCGGGGACAGATTTTACTCTAGAATATAAAAAAGGAACAATTCATGTCACGATGAGTGGTGGCGCGCGAAATCGCTTTTCGCAAACCTTTATCTGGAGATTTCAAGAAAGTAATTTCTCCTTGATCGGCGTGAACGAGTATGCCGTTGACACCTATGCTAGCGAAAAAGGAAGCATTGAATCTACAGAGACCTCAGCTAATCTTTCAACCTTAAAAATGGAAGTGATCACTCATACTCTAATAAAGAATAGGTCTGAGGACGATGACCCTATCACTCAAAAATCGGTCAAAAAATGTCCCGTGCCAGCCTCTTTTAGAGGAATTAAAATTCGGAAATTTGATATCTCCAGTTTCGAAATCCCGCGATGTCGATAAAATTGGATTCGTCTTTAATATACTAAGCTAAATTTTTTCAAAATTATTTTTCGAGAATCTATTTTTGAGCTTGCGCCAATGAAGCAGAGCGCAATATTTTTAAAGACTCTGTAGACTGAACTCTGCAACATTTCAGCACCACTTCGAATGTCCAATGATCCGACCTGTCGCAGTTGAAATCTAAGCTCTGGAAACTAAGCTATAAGAACTTGGCCAAACGGGAGTCGCTCAAAGCTAAAATGTTACCCCAAACCAGTTTTTTAGTTCCTAACCGAAACCCGCAGCCGCCAAACACGGTGACTTTACAATTAAGCCCTTCTGGATTCCTTCTCGAATCTGAGCAAACATTTTTCGTGTAACTTCTCGCGATATTTCCAAAACTGTTTCCGTTGAATTGATTCCAATATAACGAAGCAGTCCTTTTAAATCTCTCCCAAAACTTACTAGTCTTGAATACGGTCTGGCCTCCCAAAACTTTTCTTTAAATGATTTACGACTTTTCTCTATCTTCTCACCTTGCACAATTTGAGCCACTCGCCCTGAAAATGCTTTTAAAAAAGAAATTAAATGATCTTTGGATGGAGCCTGAATCACAAGATGTAAATGATTTCCAGAATTGGCTGCTCCATATACTCGAATCATATGGCGACGTGATTGCTCTTGTAATACGGAATCAACTTCATTCATAAAAACAAAGAGTGATTTGCGAGTGAAAACTTTAGGATCAGACTCGTCACAGATTTTTGGATTCATTTTTAAAACAACATGCAGCGCAAGATGTGGGCGAAAAGGTCGTTTTGTTTTGGCATGCGACCCTTTTAATAGTGATCCACCAAAACACGATTGCTCATGAGTATTCAATTTTTTAAAAAGTTTCGTTTGTTTCGCAAACACATCGTGCCGGGTTACAATGTCAAGCCAAGCGGACTTCCATCGAAGAAAATTAGTCGTTATTTAAAAATTTAAGACTCCCATGAAAATGGAAAGTTTAATGAGCTGCACTGCTGAGGTTTTCATACTTAACAGGCCTGTCTTGGGCTGAATCCGCACTGACTCTCTCCAATTGACTCACGCGTTTGCATGTCTGCGAACTCATCTGCCACCCTAATCGTGTAAGGAAGCGTTATTTAACTGCAGCAATTTGCTGTAAAAAATAATTATTTAAAAATTCACGAATTCGGCCTTCCTATATTAAGTATTCCTAACAATCCTCTCTCGATTTCAACATCCAAAACGCGCTAACGAGTCCAAAGCGTATTTTTGACGAAAATTCATTTGATTTTTCAAGCAATTTTAAACACAATTTAACTATGAACTTAGGGCAGCTCTGGCCGCTAAAAATTACCTCACTTTTTTTGGCACTCAGTTCAGCCTCCATGCAAGCCGATGTTGTAAAAAAATCATTTCGCGCGACCGCGAAAACCCGAGAAGGCGCAATAGCCTACTTAGAAAAACACGAAGTGCAGTATGAGAACAGCATCATTCGATCTGCCTATACAAGTTACGAGCGCGAAAATGGAGAGGTTATTGCAACCCTCAAAAGCGATTTCAGTCAAAGCGTCACCACTCCGGAACACATTGCCGAAAACAAATTGAATGGCGACCGCTACGGAGTAAGACGCGAAGGCGATAGTCTTTTGATGTTCAAGCAAGATGGCAAAGATCAATTGGAAAAACTTCATGTCTTGAAAAATGGATTTGCAGGCGAATCACTGGCGGTCGCGGGCCAAGGAATCACCTATTACATCCAAGCCAACTTGGACAAAATTCGTAGCGAAAAAACGACAAAGCTCACCCTACTCATTCCCGGTCGTCTAAAACATTTTGCCTTCAAAATGGAAATGGTATCTGAAATTGATGGCGTGATGAATATCGAATTTACCGCGTCTTATTTTATCATTCGTTTGTTTGTACCAAAAATCAAAGTCCAGTTCGACGTCAAGAACAAGCAGCTTATTCGATATGAAGGAGTTTCAAATATCTCTGATACAAACGGAGATATCCGTGACGTTGTTATTGTTTATGACTATTTGAATTAATGTACTCACCGAATTGCCGCATCACTCTCGCATGCATAATTGCTTGGCTGTACTTGTAAAGATACCAAGGCAGTTTTGGACGAAAGTCATGAATCGCAGTGATAAGAAATTTTTTATCATGGGTGACTCGAAACTCGAGTCGCCCTTTTTTACTGCTGTTGTTAAGTATCCCTCCACTAATGTAGAAAAGAATTCGTTCATCAAAACTTCGATCAGGCGAAAGAGTGAGTTCAAGCAAAAGTGTAGAGGATCCTAAAAGGTAGAATCGCGTTTTATCCCCTTCCGTCTTAACTTTTATTAAGTGTTTTAAATGTTCATTTAACCAACTCACATATTCTCGGCTGGCCCACTCAGCAGATTTTCCAACAGGTAAAGGAAAGCGCTGGACGGATTGAACCACCCCTTCCCGACTGGCTGGCGAGGCTCTTAAATAGGCCTTGGGGGTATCGGCCCGTTGAGAATTCTTTTCAACAATGATTTCATCAATCGATTCATCAAATGTTTTGTACTTCCAATGTGGGATCTTAAAGATTTTACTTTGATCAGGCGCCATCTCGTGCTTCAAAGAATCAATCAAGGGACTCACTAAACTCTTAGGTGCGCCTGTGATCAAGCGAACCCAAAGTTTTGAGAGTTTGGGAGAAAAAAAAGGCACATTTAAAAAAAGTCTGTTTTTTTCAAATTTCTTCGCGCAAGTTTGAAGCATTTCCAAATAAGAAATCGATTGCGCACCTTCCAGATCAAAAGTTCCAAGTGTCGCAGGTGAACTAAGCGCCGTATAAAAACTCTCTACCACATCGTCAATGTGTATGGGAGAACTCTTGGTGTGAGTCCATGCAGGACAAACCATCATGGGAAGTCTTTCCACTAGTCGTAGCAACATCTGAAAACTCGACCCCTCCGCACCCATCACAATCCCAGCGCGGAGTGCCAGCACCGGAATATCGTAGGATCGAAACAACTCTTCAACTTCTAGACGACTTTTTAAATGTAGTGATAGTTCCTCTGGATGTTTTTCAAGCTCTTTTGGAATAATACCACCGAGATAAATGATTCTTTTAAGCCCGTGTTTTTTTGCCGCACGGGCAAAATTGTCAGCCAAAATTAAATCGTAGTCTGCAAAGTTCCCTTGGGAAAGTTGGGAAGAGGGAAGCATGGAATGCACGAGGTAAATTCCCTGCTCTTGGCCTTCTAGAGCGCGCTCCACTTCCAGAAGTGAAAACAAATCACACGGTGGCTTTAAAGATCTCGCTAAGGACTTAATTTCTAAACTTTTGTCTTTCGACAAACGGGCGACTAAATTCTTGCCTACAAAACCACTTGCACCCGCAATAACAACTTTCATCATTTGAGTATAAGCGCCTTTGCAAAGTCTTGCAAAAAGCTTACAGTTTCTAGTGCTTTAGACCGATCTATAGAATAGCTTTGATTGGATATTTTGATCTATGCTATGAACGCCGTTGATGTCATCAAAAATCACAAAAATCCTAGTTCTTTTTGTGGCAGTCTTGATGACTCAAGCAAGTTTATCTTTCAACAATTCTCGTTTAGAATTTCTCCTTCAAAAAAATAAAAGCGAAGTCAGCGGCCCCAATTGCTTTAACTCGGTCCTTTACACTTTAGGAATTTTGGACGGTATTAGATACACAAGCGACATCGAGTTTAAAAATGCGCTGGTTGCGTATTGCAAAGAAATTCCAGATGGCGTTGCAATACAAGAGGGAGATGTGGGTCTGGTCCTAGATTCCGACAAAGAACTCTTGCATGGATTTATTTTTCTCAATTCTGAAAAAATTTTTTCCAAAAGTGGTTTCTATTCATTTTTTCCATATGAACTTATCAACATCAACAATTTGCTCATGTTTGGAGCAGTGGGCTCTTGTCCCGAATGCCCCAATCCGATTTTAAAATTTCGCTGTTCAAAAAGATCTTTGAGTTTGGATATTGAAAATAAAATCGCTCAACTCGAAGCTCGATTCCAGAAGTATGCGTTTGATAAAAGAATAGACTTTTATCCCAACCCTCATGAAATGAAATATTTAAAAACATTAGAAGCCGAATTGAACCTAATAAAAACTGAGTTCTCAAAAACTGAAATTCAAGACACTAAACTAAAAGTATTTATTAACAGCTCTCTTGAAAGTTTGGATTTCAATGTCAAACGCTGGTTGGCTCCAGATGACGATGACTAGAAACTCTTAATGCCTCACTCGGCGCGCGAATGGTCGCTGGATTTTAACCCTCCCACTCCTTACGCAATTTCGAAAAAACATGGGTGTCTCTAAACTTTCCGCAGTCAATCCCATCTTGCCTCATCGTTCCTTCAAATTTGTAGCCACAAGCGCGCGGCACGTTGGCAGATCGCTTGTTTTTTGAACTGCATCGAATTTGGACTCGATTGAACCCAATTCTAAAAAGCGCGCTTTCTAAAAGCTTTACTGACTCCGAAACAAATCCTTGGCCCTCAAAATCCCCCAGTATCCAATATCCGATTTCGCAAGAATAACTTTTCCACCTTATGCTATGAACACCAATATTGCCTAAGTAGCAGCCATCACTTTTTCGAAAAATTCCAAAATCAAAATTTTCAAAGTTCTTCCATGCCAATGACATAGAATTGATAAACTTTAGTTCGTCCTTTGGGGAACGAATGGAAGGAGGCCAAGGCAAAAACTTTTCAAGTCGCGCTCGATCTTTATCCACATACTCGAACATCCTTTTTGCCAATTGAGGTCTATGTTTTTTTAAAACGAGACGCTTTGAGTTAAGTTTTAGCGGAGGAGTTTTTTTTCGAAGTGCCTTCATTCGACTAAAAATAACATGACTCAATTAATTTTGTGCCGTCACCTAAGCACCCAAAGTAATTTTTTCATCAATAGAAATAGACTCCATAAATCTTGTGTCATGACTCACCACTATGATAGCGCCTTGGTAGTCGTTTAAAAATTTTTGAAGAATGCGGCGACTGTCCAAATCTAAATGGTTTGTAGGTTCATCCAGGAGCAAAATTTGAGGCGGGACTGGATCGCAAAGTGTGAGAGCGAGTTCCACTCTCATTTTTTCACCACCCGAAAGCTGCCAAAGCTTTCTCTCCTGCTCTTTTTGATCAAAAGCTAGTCGACCAAGAATACTTCGGGATTCAGTCAGCGGCAGACGAGTTTTTTCCTGAAAGAACTGCCACAAGGATACGTTTTGTTGAAATCGTGCAAGCCTTTGATCAAAAAGTTTAAGCGCAGAATTTATATAGAACAACCCATCCACTCTTTTTAATGCAGAGAGGTCATTTGCAAGGGCCTGCAACAAGGTGCTTTTGCCCACACCATTTTTTCCACAAAGCTGCACTTTCTTTGGCCCAAAGATTTCAAAGCTCATTGTTTGAGAGGAACCCTTGAGTTTAAAATCTTTGACGGATGCCATAAGTTTAGATTCAGGAACCCGTGTGACTTCAAAATCCCAATCAAAAGTACTCCGCTGTCTCAAATTTTTTTCCATCGTTTGAATATTTTCAACTGTTTGGGCTACAATTTTCTCATGTACGCTTTGTAGCTTTGCTAAGGTGTTCTGCGCTTGCCGTTTTTTTGCACCTAGAACAGCCTTAGGAAGATTAGACTTGATCCCTTGTTTTTTCCCTCGCGCCGTTTTTTTTAACTGTCTCTGAAGGTTTTCTTCGGCATGAAGTTTTGCTTTTCTCTTTTGAGATTTTAAACTGAAGATTTTTTCAGTTGTTTGTCTTTCCTCTTCTCCTATTCGCTGCGCATAGGCCTCATATCCTGGGGGATGATATTGAAGTTTTGAGTTTCTCAGTTCCCAGATCCCATCAACAGAATCCAAAACGAGAGGGTCATGCGTCACTAGAATGCTAGCTCCTCCAAAGCCCTCTAACATTTTTAAAAATTTCCGCTTGTTACTGATGTCTAAATCATTTGTGACCTCATCTAAAATCAAAAGGTCGGCATTTGAACGAAATGCTTTCTCAATTGCACGCATGCGCAATTCCCCTCCGCTCAAACCGTCACACTGAGATGTAAAATCTTGCGTCACAAATCTGACGCTGCCTACTCGCTTCAATATTCCTTGATCGGGCTGCAACTCACCCGCAAGAATCTTTGCAAATGTGGACTTTCCTGAAGCATTGCTACCGGTAATCGCTATTTTTTGACCAAACGCTAAAGAAAAATCTAAGTTCTCAATAATAACTTCACTTTGAAAATAACAAAACGATAAGTTTCTTGCGTGAACAATCTGGAATGTAGACATACAATCGCACCTTTAAAAATTGCACCTTCCAAGAAGGCCTAGAAATAGACTAATTTTAAAGTTGTGTGGTGTTCATGAAGCGTCCCAATAGAGACAAGTCATAATATACAGACAAAATCTACTATTGAAAATATAAAAATTGTTAGACTTTTGACTTCCTACAATTTCATAAACATGGGACATTTATAAGCAAAGATTAATTCAAGAAAGGACTTTTATGAAAATCAAGAACTGTGTTTTTACTGCGCTAACTGTTTCACTTTTAGGAGGCGCCGCTGTTTCACTTGCAAAAGGAACACCTGAGAAAAAAACTGAAGCAGCAAAACGCGACCCAGCAGCCAGTCGAAAAAAAATCAGCGATGCTTGTTTAGAGGCCAGCGCTTTTGAAGCAGCGCGAAGCGTAGTACAAATGGAGATTCAATCTTCACTTAAGCGGTCATTTCAAAATTATGTTAGCCGCTTGAAATCAGATTGGGGCCAAGATCGCGTGACCACCGAAGCTGCTCGCGATTGGCAGATTGTTCCATTCGATTCGTATTATTACCAAGATGTCACCGGAATTGATGGCGACGAAGAAACTTTTGCTCGAGAAGATCAATGTTCGTTTGTTGCCATTATTGAAAGTACTGTTCTCTATAACAGTGGATTTTTGACCCAGCCCTACATGGTACACGTCAAACTTGAACGAAATAACAGTTCGAACTCCACTGACAAAACATGGAAAGTTGGAGAAGGCTCACCAAATCGCGCAGTGTTCAGACTCTATCCAAACAACAATCCTAGAGGTTAAACAGATTTTAGATTGTTAAAATTTTGTTACAACTGGATTTTTTAAAGACCTCAGAACATCAAATTGTTCTGGGGTCTTTTCTTTTTTGTAAGAATTTTTCCCAATTTTATTCGATTGTACCTTTGAGCTAAAATGCAGGGAACGTTTGCAACTATTGCGTAGGCTAACATCACAAGCCAAACCTCAAAAGAATTAAAGACCGAAAGCAGGAGTCCTATAATCATCGTCATCCAATGCGCAAGTTCAGAGCGCATGGTTTCATTAAAAAGTTTTTGCTGTCCAGTGGGCGTGAGTAAAGAATTGATATTTCGTGAAACTTCAACCCCAAGCATAGCAGCACCATCTGGCAATAGACGCTTCCACTTTTTTATCAAAAAAAGCCTTTCATAAAGGGCTCCGCCAAATTCCCAAAATCTTTCACGGTATAAAAAATCTTCAGAATGAAATTTTGTAGAATCTAAACGCAATGCCCACCATGAAACAGAAACGTGCGCCACCGGCCAGATAAAAATATTGAGAAGTGCAATTGTGACTGAACTCACACTTGCCTCCCCTTCCACTCTGCTGAAGCACCCCATTTGAAAATTGATGAAAAGAAAACAAAAAAATAAAAGGCCAATGGAATGGGATAAAAAAGCGAAAAAGCAAAACTGTAGTTTCCAATTTTTCGACTCATCCAAAAAAGATTTAGAGCGAGTATCAAATAGGCCAATAAACTTGGCCACAGATCAAATGAAAAAGGAATACTTAAAAGTAACGCGAGCATCACAAAAACGCAGCCAAAGAGCCACAACACCGAGAGAAGCATTGTCGACTGACTCACGCCTTTGGTCCCTTTTGAAAATGCCTTCTTCCAGCCTTTAAAAAGTTGCTGGAGCCCTTCAGCATACATACGAAAACTTAAAAGCCCTTTTCCCAAAATGCTCGTGCAATGAACCCCTTGGGCCTGCAAATGTTCACTCAAAAAAAAGTTTTCTAGGACTAGACCCTTTACTTTTTCATAAGCACCCACTTTGTAAAAAGTATCTTTAGCGATAACTAAACTCTGTCCTACAAGACGCGCTTTTTGATGTTTTTTTGATTTAAACAAAAAAGAATCCGTTCCTAGACACATCAAAATATTAAAAAAAAGAGAAAAATTTTCATACATTCGATTCATCTTATGAAAGGGAATGATTGAAATCGCAGAAGTTTTTTTGCCCGTCAAAAAAATCGACAATATCCTTTGGAGAGCATGATTCTCAAAAAAAGTATCGGCATCAACAAAAAACAAAATCTCACCTGTCGCAGCTTTGGCACCGTTTTGCAAAGCCCAAGTTTTGCCAGTCCACCCAGATTCTAATAAAGGCACATCCACAACTATGGCGCCCATCTCTTGGGCAATCTTTTTGGTGTCATCTGTTGAGGAATCATTCGCAACGATTACCTCAACAAAATTTAACTTTTGCTCAGCAATTGACTTCAAAAGAACCGGTAAATTTTTTTCTTCATTACGAGCCGGTATGACAATCGAAACTTTGGGAAATTTAATTGCGAGTTCTGAAAAATGCATGCCCGGTGGACTAAAGCTAAATCTAAAAGCTAGAAGGCAGGCGATAACAATAAGTGCGAGGAAATAAAAAAACATCCTCTAAGAAAAATCCTCTGAGGCCATTCGCGCGACGTGCTGCCCACACAGAACAACCATTGGCATACCACCTCCAGGATTAATGCTGCCGCCTACAAAATAGAGATTTTTAAAAAATTCACTTTTTTTAGGGGCCTTGAATGCAAAGTTCGTCCACTTGTCTGAGACAACGCCATAAATCGAGCCTTTGTTGGAATAGTATTTTTTCTCGATATCAAAGGGGGTCCAAAAATCTTCGACGATAGTATTCTTCCTTAGGTCCTTTAACCCCATTCGTTCAAGTTTATCTAAAACTGAATCCTTTAACTTCACGCAATCCTCATACGTATAAGGGGATTTATCGTTGATGTAGGGAATGTGAGGGAGAATTTTGATATTCTCACATCCCTCGGGTGCTTGTGAGGCATCACTACGAGTTGGCGCCACTAAATAAATCGTTGGATCATCAGGCAGTTTGTACTCTTTAAAAACCCGATGAAAATGTGCTCTTTGATTTTGAGAATAAAAGAAATTGTGATGTGCCAACTGCGGGTACCTAACTTTGGTTCCCAAATGTAAAACAATTCCCGAGCACGCAGGCTCAAATCGCGACAATTTTTTCAACTGACTTTGACTTCCACCTAATAATTTTTCGTGAGCAGGAATAATTTCCATATTCGAAACCACGACATCAGCAGAGTGAGTTGAAGTCGAGGAATCTTGGTGTTTAATTTGCACACCCTTAACTACCCCTTCACTTTTTTGAATCTCCCAAACCTCAGCGTTTAAGTGGACTTTGACTCCACATTCAGCAAGTCGAACTTTTAGCGCTTCCGCAAGCTTATAAAGCCCCCCATCAATATACCAAAGTCCATACTCGAGTTGAATATTAGGCATAAGATTCATAAACGCGGGCGAATGAACAGCCGAAGACCCTACATATTTAATAAAATATTCAAAGATTGCTTGAAGCTTGGGGTGCGATATTCGTTTTTCGATGGCTCCAGACATTGAGTCCCAAAAATCTAAACCCGCTGTCCCTCGAAGGCCATAGAACTTCATGAATTCCCAAAACCCATCCAGGCCTTTTTCAAAATATCCCTTGTTGGTAATGTCATATTGAAGTTTGGAGTATGCTAAAAACTTCATGTACTCGCCAAAACTTTGAGGAGAAAGTTTGTCTAATTCAGCTTCCATGAGTGCAGAATCTTCATGTAAATCCACCACACTTCCATCTTCGAAAAAATTTCTCCACTGCAACTCAAGTTTCCTCAGGGGAATATAGTCTTCCATCTTTTTTCCGCTGCCCTCAAAAAGAGGTCTAAAGATCTGCGGCAAAGTAAAAATCGAGGGGCCTAAATCAAAACTAAAACCATCTTTCTTTAAAACGTTAAGCTTTCCTCCGAGATGAGAATTCTTTTCAAAAAGTTCAACATCAAAGCCTCTTTGGGCCGAAGAAATTGCAGCAGAAATCCCACCCAAGCCTCCGCCAATAACAATCATTTTTTTCTTCATGAATGCAACTCCCCTATCGTAGCATTTTAACTTCAATATTTTTAACTTGTGGGAACTCAAACTGGGCATCGATAAACTTTGGAGGTCCCATAAATATTTTTGGATTGTTGGAAAATCCAATCGATTCGGTAGGAATACCTAAAAAATTTTTATCAAGCTTTCTATTTTCATTCATATCTTGGTATATTGCGACCGCAAAAGTGCCCGCTTCTAATTCATCAACTGTAAATTCAATGGGCTCCTTTGAGACAACTTTGATTCGATTTTTTACAAATGCTTTTTCATGATCAGATGGAAATCCATCTTTTTTATGAAACACTGCCCAAGCAAGTTCCCCCTGATCCGAAGGCAAATTGATGACACGAACTTTCAACGACTCTGCCTTCATAACCTGCGAAAAAAACAAGAGGAAAATAATGATGAGCTTCACTGATTAAAATCCAATTCCGAAACAGGTCTAGGAGGAACATAGTTAACTTGATGTTTATCAGAAATCAAATTTGAAGCAATGCGAGCGGATTCAAAAATTGTAGGAAGGCCACTGCCAGGGTGGGTTCCGCCTCCCACTAAATAACAATTTTTGAAATCTTCAAACTCATTATGAGGACGCAAATAAAGTAGCTGGCTCAACTGATGACCCATGTTAAAAGTTGCACCTGCATAGACAGCTTTGCTGTTTTGCCAATCCAGAGGACTAAACACTCGCTCTTCTTTGACATGAGCTCTGAGATTTTTATAGGGAGTTCTAGCTTCCAAAAAGTCATAAACCTTTTTGGTGAACACACCTTTTTCAGTTTCCCAATTCACGTCGCCGCGTAAGTTCGGCACTGGGACTAAAATATAAAGCGCAGAATGCCCCTTAGGTGCCAAGGTAGAATCGTTGATCGAGGCGTTTCTGACGTAAACTGAAAAATCATCTGACAACTTCATTCTTTCAGAAATATCTTTTAAGTTTTCTTTATAATTTTTTGCAAAAAAGATTGCGTGATGATCACAATCATAAATTTTATCCAGCCCCAAATACAACATAAACGTTGAGCAAGAAAATTTAACTTTTTCGAGTTTTTTAGGCGTCCATTTTTTGCGGCTTTCTGCAGGGAATAAATTTTCAACTGCGTATCCAAAGTCTGCATTCACGATAACTTCATCGGCGCTATGAAAGCTCCCATCTTGCAGCTCAACGCCCTTACAAGCCCCGTCAATAACACGAAGCTGCTTTACCGGCCTTGAAACGTGAATTTTTGCTCCTTCTTCCGCAGCAACTTTTGCAAATGCGAGGGAGATTTCGCTCAAGCCCCCGCGCACATGGTAAACGCCATGAGCATGTTCTGTATAAGGAATCATTGCAAAGAGACCCGGGCAGTCCCAAGGTGACATTCCTAGATATTTTGACTGAAAGGTAAAAGCCAGTCGCAATTCTTCGGACTGAAAATAATCCGACAGGACATCATAAAGCGATCTACCCGCCGCCAAATGGGGAAAAGCTTTCATTAAAGTCACGCTCATGAAGGCACCAATTCCGCCGTAGGCTTTTTGTAAGCAGGGGTAGAGAGCTTCAAATCTTGGCTTTTCGCGCTTGTAAAATTCTTCCAGGCCATGAGATTCCCCAGGGAAGGCTTTTTCAATATGAGCCTTCATTTTTTCTATATCGCCCGTCACCATTAAATCTTTATCAGCAAAACAAAGTCGGTACATAGGATCAAGTCGTTCGCAATGGAGGTAATCAGATGTTTTTCTGCCTGCTTCGCTAAAAAGCTCGTCCATTAAATATTTCATCATTAAAAAAGTTGGACCTAAATCAAAGCGATATGGCCCCACTTTGAGTTCCGCGTTTCGCCCTCCAAGCACAGGGTCTTTTTCAAAGACTTCAACATGGAAGCCTCTTTTGGCAAGAATCATGGCTGACGCCAGTCCCCCAGGTCCAGAACCTACGACAATCATTTTCTTTTGCGCCACAAATGCCTCCAAGTAATTTAGCAAAAAGTGTTTCGGGCATTTTAGTTGAAACTATGAAATTGTCTTGGAGTTTTATCAATTTCTTTAGCCTTCTTACGCTTTGCCCCACGCTTTCTTTACAAATCATACAAAGTCCGCAATTGTAGACTGATGCTTCAGGAGATTTTTGATGCCCAAAAAAACTTTTACCTAAATTCTGATATTCCAGATTTCCAAGAGCGAACTCAACGAATATCTGCTATAGAAAGTTGCATTCGGACCCATAAAAATGAGATCGCCAAAGCGCTCAACCTAGACCTCGGGAAGTCTTTGTTTGAAAGCTATTTTAGCGAAATCGAATATGTTCTAGATGAAATTATTTTCATAAAAAAGCATCTTCGTTATTGGATGAAGACACGCCGAGTCTGGAGTCATTGGCTTCAATTCCCTGCAAAGTCCATTATTCTGCGGGAGCCCCTTGGGCAAGTCTTAGCAATGGCACCGTGGAACTACCCTTTTCAACTGGCCCTGACCCCTGTTGTTGCAGCTTTGGCGGCAGGAAACACGGTGATTCTTAAACCCTCCGAAATGGCACCTCACACTTCCCAGTTGATGGAAAAAATCTTTAGCGATCTCGATCCTCGCATTTTTAAAGTCGTCCTTGGAGATGCCCAAACAGCTGAGAAACTTTTGAATTTAGATTTTGATTTTTGCTTTTTTACTGGCAGTACTCCTGTAGGCAAAAAAGTGATGGAACAAGCGGCGAAAAAACTGATTCCGGTCTGTTTAGAACTTGGAGGAAAGAGCCCCGCACTGGTTGATGCGAGTGCGAACATTGATTTGAGCGCGCGAAAAATTGTTTATGGAAAATTTTTTAATGCCGGGCAAACGTGTGTGGCACCAGACTACGTTTGGGCTCATGAATCCATTTATGAATCACTCCTAGAAAAGCTAAAATTTTACACACTAAAATTTTATGGAACTGATCCAAAAGCGAGTGAAGATTTTGGCCGAATCATTAACGAAAAACATTTTGAAAGACTCAAAAATCTTCATCGTTCTGACCTTTGTGTTTTAGGTGGAGAATGGGATCTAGCGAAGCGTTTTGTGCCACCTTCGATATACAAAGATGTGACTTGGAATGACGAACTCATGAAAGATGAAATCTTTGGACCGCTACTTCCGGTTCTAAAATTCAAAGACTGGACTGAAGTGCAAAGTGTTTTACTCAAGAAGCCCAAACCCCTGGCATTTTATCTTTTTTCAAACGACAAAGAATTGAATGCTCAAGTTTTAAAGCGATTCCCATTCGGAGGAGGTTGTGTAAACGATTGCATCATTCAGCTTGCAAATCCTAGGCTGCCGTTTGGAGGAGTGGGTGCGAGTGGAATGGGGGCATATCACGGGCGCTATGGTTTCGATTTAATGAGTCACCAAAAGGCTGTGGCCGTACAAAAACAGATTTTTGATTTTGACGCAAAGTACCCGCCGTATACTTGGGCGAAAAAGTACTTAAATTTCATTAACAAATAGTCCTGAACAATATATTCAATTTTTATATGGCCCTATAGATATTTTATGAATTCCCTCCAACAACAAAGGGGTTTATAAAGACATTCAGATCAAACCCAAAAAACAATGGAAGCTACAAGAATGTATTTCAAAGGAGATTTTATGATTTTAAAACAAACGTTAGTACACAGTTCAAAACTTATGGGAGCCTTGAGTGCTTGCGCCCTTAGCCTAACACTTAGCTTAACAACGCATGCATTGGAAGTTGGAAGCGAAGCCCCCTGCGTGGTCTTGGAACAAATTCAAACTGACGGACAACTGACCGAAGGCTGTATTCGTGACCGTTTAGCTCCGAACACCCAAAGTTTTACAGTGATCGATTTTTCTTCAATTTATTGTTCCTACTGCGAACAAAGCCTTCCTGCCCTTGCAGAATTGACGAGTGAAATTGCAGACACTGCAACTGTGCGAAAGGTTATCATAGATCGCAATCGAGATGCCGTTCTTAAGTATCTAGAGCAAAAATCCGATCTCACGGTTTATCCAGTCGCGCTGGACACGGATAGAGATGCTAAAAAAGCTTACCAGGTCACCGCAACGCCCACCTTATTTGTTTTGAATGCTCAAAATCAAATTGTTTATAAGCATATCGGTCTTCTGGATCGCAATACCGTTCGAGATATCAAACGAGCCGTTCGCTAATCAGGGACATTGAGGGCGTTTAAAATGACATCACTTTACAAAAAATTTTTAAGCGCCCCACCCCGCAACTTCGCGTTTCGTTTTTCGTTGATTACGGGATTCGCACTGAGCTCCTGTTCCCATCTCGCACAAATTGATCGAGAAGATCTTAATCGCAAAATTATGGACCTTTCGCTTTATCAAAAAACCAAATCTGCCGCTCCGCTAACACAGCTGAATGGTCTTAGCGCAGAAGGACAATCTGCAGGGTGTTCGGTATGCGCACATTGAACTCTTCCAAAACTCTTTCGGCAATTGCTCTTGCGGTTTTACATTTACCCTGCTTCGGTCTTGAGTCCGAAATGGTCTATCAAATTGGAACAAACCCCAATCTGGATTTAGGAATCAATGATTCAAAACTCATGCCAAACTCAAATGTGACTTTTTCTTTGAATGGTTACAAATTGAGCCCCCATATCAGCGGAGCTTCCACCATAGGACTGAAGCAATTCAAGCCATCAGCATTGGGTTTCCTCGATGAAAATCAAGAGCCAATTTATTCCGAGCAGCTGAGTCGGATGGAAACGAGTCTCCAAAGTAGCCTTATTTATCAAAGCGGAAATTTTGGCCATGAGGTAGGTTTGGCAACAAGCGCACCTGCAAATCTTATCAAAAGTCAGCGAATCTTTGGCAGTCATACGCTTTCACTTTTTAATCTATCAACTTTGTTAAGTTTTGAGTGGACTTTAAGTCACATTCGTCCGCCACTTTCTTATTATTTAGATTTTGATTTACAAGTCAAGGCGCGTCCGGCAATTGAGCGTGGCCAAGAAATCGCATTTTCATATGAACAGACTCTCAGCCAATCTGTTAAAACAAGAGCAAAAGTTTTTCATTTGCAAAAATTTCAGACACGGCCACAGGCGGTCGGAGTTGATTTAGCTATCGCTGTAGCCATGAATCCCCAGTGGATTTTTAAAATGAAAGGCAGTTTAGCCCAGGAAAAAAAATCCGAAGCATTGAAAAATGAACGCGGATACTTTGATCTTAAAGGCGCCTCGATTGATTTGAGTTTTGAGCCTCGCTATCGAAATGAATACAATCTAACTTTCTTCACACAAATTGAAAGGGAAAATAATCCACAAAATCAAAGTCTAAGGCGATATGGAGTTGATGGCTTTAAAGTTTCAAGCAGTTTTCCGCTTTTAAGTAGTGACTTAAGTACCGCATTGACTTTTGCAAAAAACAATTCTCAACAAAAGCTGCTTCAATTTTCTTTGGGGTTCAGGAGGACTTTGTGAAACAAATATTAGTTTTTGGGGTTATGTTATTTTTTCATGGCTGTTTAAATTCACAGTCAGTTCCCTTTGAATCTTACAAAACTTTTGAAGTCCCCACGGAACTACTCGAGGGAAAAATTGACCTCATTGATTCTACCCAAATTGAGCTTAAAGACTTTTCTGCCGGCCCACTGCTCCTTGTATTCGCTTCGGAAACTTGTTCGATTTGCCGGGAAGAGACGATTGCCTTTAAAGCGGAATTTGAAAAATTTGAAAATCTTAAAGTCATCACTCTTATCGTTGGAAGTATCAAGGAAGATGCCGAAGACTGGAGCTCTGCGGACAATTGGGAAGACGAAAGCGCGGTACCTTGGTCAGTTGGCTTTGAATTTGAACCGCATCTTTTTAGCAAATATTGTCCCAACTCTAGTGCGCCTTGCTCGCTCCTGCAATTGCCAAAACAAGGCGTTGTTTTAAAACGAATCGGAAAACTTGAACCCGCGGAAGTCTTGGAGGTCCTTAGTGAACAAAACTAAAATTTACTTTTTAATGTCAATCAGTTTAGCCGCACTCCACTGCTTTGAAATCAAGGCTAATCCTGGGAGCGTTTTGAGTTTGAAAGGCCCTCCTACAATTCAAACTCATGATTCTCAAATCTACCCCTATCCGCAGGGAAAAGAAAAACTCTTTGTTTTACTCTGGGCGACATGGTGTAAAGAATGCAAAGAAAAACTTAGCAAAGTCCTTCCTCTACAAAAAGATCATCCTCGAATTCATATTTTGGCACTCAATACCGAAAAAAATTTAAAAAAGGTCTCTGAGTTTATTGAAAGTGAAAAAATAGCTCTGCCTGTAGCTTTTGACTTAGAAAGAAATTTTAGAAAAACTCTTTCTTTGGTATCGGTTCCCGCTTGGGCAGCATTTTCTCGCGATAAGGATTCTCAATGGAAGTTGATCGACAAAGGCGACGCCATTGATAAAGAAAAAATTAAAATTGCACTGGGAGAAGAAATACTATGACAGTGTCCAGTCTACTCAGTGTTTTTGGAGCCGGGTTTTTGGCTTCGCTCAGTCCCTGCGTGTATCCAATTATTCCCATTAGCATAGGATACTTAGGTCAATTCGCTAAAAATTCTGGAAACAAGTATCAAGGATTAGTCCTTTTTATTGTGGGACATACTATCGTGCTTATAGGGTTGGGAATCTTGGCAGCGAGCTTGGGAGAAAGCTTTGGCTTTGCCTCACAAGATCCAAGGGTGAAAATTTTTAGCGGGATCATGCTGGTCATTTTTGGATTATTTTCTCTTTTGAAGAAAATGCCGAAGTTTGTAGAATCTCTTAATCGCAAAACCCAAAGTCCTACTTTCGGAAAATTGGGTTCTTTGTTTGGTCCACTGGCAATTGGGGGAAGCGCAGCATTGTTAACTTCACCCTGTTCCACCCCTATCCTCGCTTCTGTACTGACTTTACTTGCCGGACAAGGCAGTAAAATTCATGGGGTGATCATGATGTCTATCTACTCATTTGGATTTCTCACGATATTTTCAATTTTAGCATTCGGACTCATGACGGGAGCCAAGTTTCCACGTGCAGGACTTTGGATGAATAAAGTCCATACGGCAACTTCGCTGCTGATTATTCTCACCGGAACGTATTTTGTGATGACTGCCGTTTTTGATATATCGATTTAATATGTAGTGGGATATACAATTTACAAATGCCTCTTCTTGAACACCTTGAAAAAGCCATAATTTTTGAAAATATTATTCGTGCAGGCTCATTGAGGAAGGCAGCAAAAGAACTTCGCATCAGCCAACCCTCGTTAAGCCGTACTCTGGCGATTTTAGAGCGAGAATGCTCGAGCGCTTTGGTGTTACGTTCTCGAAGTGGTTTAGTATTAACTGGAGCAGGTCAAAAATTTTTAAACTATGCACGGTCTTTAAGAGAAAGTACTGAAACGCTTAGCCAAGACCTGGCGGAAGAAAGCACGCAGTATCGAGGGACGCTTTCACTAGGCACCTACGAAAGTATTTCTGTTTACCTTTTTCCTTTTTTTATAAAAAAAATCCAGGAACGTCAGAAGAAATTAAAGCTGATTTTAAAAACTTCCAGTAGTGCCGAACTCATGGAAGAACTTCAGCTCAATCGTTTAGATATTGCTGTGAGCGTAAATCCTAAGCGCCACAAAAGTTTAATTCATCACCCTCTTTATGAAGACAATTATGGTTTTTTTAGGGCAAAATCACTCAGTCCGCACGAAAAGCTGACTTTGTTAATTGTCAGAAATGCGGCTGATAAGAGCGGGAAAAGAGTTGAAGATTTTCTACGCTCCTTTAAAATGCAGCGGTTAGATTGGATTGACTGCGCAGGATTTGAAAGCGTTAAAGCACTCACTTTGGCAGGCGTTGGTGTTGGGGTTTTGCCCGAAAAAGTGGCTAAACCACTCCTCGATGACGGGACTTTGGTCCAAACTTCTTGCACGTCAGCGCCCAAAACTTTCGGACAACATGAAGTGGCTTTGTCTTATCTCAAATCACGAGAAAGCGATTCCCTCGTTATGTGGATCGGAAATGAATTAAAGAATTTCCTGCATCAAAAGTTCATATCCAATCGTTTTAGTTTGCGAAACTAAATTTGCTATTCCAAGCTTTACGACTTTGGCGCATTCAGCAGTATCTTTGCACTTGACTCGCGGTGCCAAAAATCCGATAGCTGTGCCCATGTTAAACAAATCTTTTTTAGTACTCCTTTTCACTCTTAGTTCCTTTAGCGCCAAGGCGCAGTTATCTGAAAGTTGCTCCACTATTTATGATAGGCATGTACTGAACACTGAAAAGCAAAAACTCCTACAAGGAAGCATTGAATCGGATGACGATGGAAACATTCTAGCCTTAAAACATGATGCGCTTTCAAAGGAAAATTATGTGAAGTTGATTGCGCTTTTTAATGAATGGATAAAAGGGCAAGGCATAAACTATTGGGATCCCAGCGATTCCCACGCAAGCTTTGAAATTTTTACCTTTAAAAATTCTGAAGGCGTAGAAATCGGCTATGAGTTTTACGTGCGCGCTAGTGATTTAAGAAGCAGCCTTTTTGCCCTCGTCGAAAATCATCGTATTCGCGGCTATTTCATTCGCGGAAAACGCGATGACCATCGCTTACATCGTGATATGTGCCGAGAGTAGCTTTTGCTCTTTTGAAGTCTATAGACCCGCTGTGCTCTTTAGCATGCACGTAACGAATTATTTTCTCGATATGGGTCAAAACCTAATCCCGTTTCCTTAAGAGCTCTGATGTAGATATTTGCGAAGTAAACGCGGGCTTGTTAGATTCTTTTCACACATGAATAACTACAAACATATTTTGAATCGGAATAATAACAATTCTATGACGCGCACGCGGCATAGCCCGCAGCATTAATCTTTCATTTTTAGAATCACCTTTCAAGGGCACTGATTATTTTGATGAAAAAAAAGTGCGGCGCAATAGAAAATTTGGAAGTAAAAATTTTTTCTTAGCTCTGTTAAAGCTCATTAGCGGAAAAAATTTTGAAGGTTATTCTGTCGCTCTTGCCCAAGCTTGGCAAGCTTTGGGTTTAAAACATCAACAAACCCCAGTAAAAAGTTCTTTGTGTAAATTTAGGCAGCAAATTCGTGCCGATTTTTTTCAAACAATATTGTCTAAACAGCGAAAAGAATTCTCTTTGGAAGCCCCAACTTTCAGAGGGTACCGAGTTTATGCGGTCGATGGTGATCAGTGGGAACTACCCGCAAGCGAGGACATCTTAAACAAAGGTTTTCACGGGGCAATTCATCAGGACAACTTGGAAACTCACTATCCCCGAATGTATGTGACTCAAAAAGTTGATTGTATCAGCGGAATCAGCGTTGACTTCAAATTCAGCACTACAAATGACGAGGTCGAATCTGCGCGTGATATGGCGATAGCGGCTGAAGCCAAGAGTATAACCCTCTACGACAGACTTCATTTTTATATCCCACTTGTTACTTCACATCAAAGTTCAAAAAGTTTCTTTATTTGTCGATGTCGAAAAGGAACGGCCGGAGCCTATAAAGAAATTAACACATTTGCATTATCCAAAAGCAAGGAAGCCCTGGTGGACATTGCGGGGCATCTCGTTCGGCTTGTAAAGATTTTGCATCCAAAAAATAAAAAAGACGTGATGATTTTCGCGACAAATCTTCCGAAGACGGAATTTAACATTCAAGAAATTGCTTTTCTCTACACGCGGCGCTGGGAGGTGGAAACGCACTTCCGCCACTTCACTTGCCACATGAAATCTGAGCAATGGCATTCGAAAACACTCAATGGAATATTGCAAGAAGTCTACTTAAGCTTGTGGCTGATGAATGTCACAGCAGCCCAAATTCTGCACCAGACCCCTTCACTAAAAAATCTTCTTGCCCTGAAATATAAAAAAGCCAACTTTAAAACGACGACTCAAAAAATAATTGATTCCATGCACCTGCTGATTGGGGGGAAAGTTAGAACTTTTTACAGTCAACTTCGGCATTTTATTCATCAATCAATAGAAAAAAGAACCAGGCTGAATTCTAAACTGAGGCAGAGAAAGTCAAAACAAAAGACATATGCAAGTGCCTCTTTAGTGCCGCGCCGACCTTAAGGAAACGGGATTAGGT
>Ga0247843_1001019_pt1 | contig 61437 bp, 62 predicted proteins | sample LaCruzMarch2017__FD_192420 | JGI IMG/M metagenome (GOLD analysis project Ga0247843, IMG submission 192420) | Freshwater microbial communities from meromictic Lake La Cruz, Castile-La Mancha, Spain - LaCruzMarch2017_8m | ecosystem: Environmental > Aquatic > Freshwater > Lake | place: Spain...
CCTCATTGTCGGTATCGACATGCTCATCCAGGCAATACATCTCCCACTGATTTCGGGGTTTTCCTTGGATAAATTTCATAAATAAAAATACCGATTTTTAGGGAGAAATAGGCAATAAACAGGCCAATTTTTATTAACAATTGAAATGTTTAAATGGGAGGTTATTAGACAGTCTGACGGTTTGCAGATTGGCGATGGGCGGGCTTTTCAGCAAAAAAGTTAGTTCGGAGAACTGAACTTTCGGTTACCACAAAACTGTCAAGCGGAGACGAAACCCCGCCTATTGCCGATGTGCTGTTAGCGGTTCGTGCTTTTGTGTCCAGCTGGTTATTAATTAAATGTCCACCCAAATCTGCTTTCATAACAATTAATTTTAGTTCCATTTTTTAATGTCATGGTCTTTAAAGCCCACATGTCCTTGCCTTCTGATGAAGTCTTATTGTCAACAGCCATTTTTGTAAATGTGTCAACGCTTATAATTGTTGAATTGTTGGCTTCGTTGGCAAGATGTGAAGCATGATTACATGCTTTTCCAATCCATACCAAATCTTGATTTTCTGTATTCCGTCCTTTACCAACTTTGGTTACTAAAGTTGTTCCGTTGTCAACACCAGCACCGCATTGAATACTTGTTCCAAGTAATGGATTTAATATTTGTCGTATTGCCCATTGTATTTGCATTCCAGCTTTAACGGCATTTGTTCTTTTTGTTTTACCCGAAAAAACACCCATTGCTCTGTCACCGTCAAATGCTCTAACCGTTCCTTCATTTGCAGCAATTACACGAACGTTTATTTCATGAAAACTTTGATAAATTTTAGCCGCTGTCTTAAAACCGTAAACATCATGTAATTGACTTGATTGTCTTATGTCAACAAACAGAAATGCAAAATCTGAAGTTAGTCCCTTGTTACCAAAGGTCAAACGAGAGTAGTCAGTTGAAGGAACAATTGTTGTCGCTTCAATTTCATACTTCTCTGTTGAGTATGCATTGATTTTATTCTTTAGGTCGTCTAAAAGTGCCATACAATTTTAATGATTGATGATAAACCTATTAGTCCCGAACCAAATGCTGTCAAGTAACTTGAGAACTTGATAAAGCCATACTTTGCCTGAGTAATTCTTGCGTTAACTAAAATCTGATTGATAAGGTCATTGTCTAATTTGGATGGTGCAAAATTGTCGTCAACCTTTTTTAACTCTTCAATGAAAGTCTGGTTGTCAAAATGTGAAAGGTGTCCGAAGAAATATAGGTTGGGATTTGGAATTACCTTTTTGTTATAGAAAATATTCTGTGTCACCGGAAATTGAGAAATGATGCTTAGAGAAACAGAAATACCGAAACAAATAATACCGATTAGAATTGTCGGCTTGTAAATGAAGTTCTGAATATTGCTGTAACTTGATAAAATCCCAACCACAAGTCCAGCATTGAGAACGATAAGTCCACCGTGTTTTGCTTCAGCGAATTTCAACCAATCGTTGATGTTTGCAAATATGTATTTTAGTTCGGATTTTGCTTCCATTGTCGTTGTATTTAGTATATTTTTTTTCAACCTTCCCCACCTTCAGTCATATTTCCAAGTGGGGTAAATTCAGCTATGTAATCTTTCTCCACTTTTCTACACTCTCTTCTTATTCCTTCATAAATTATTTTCTGCTTTACTTCTTTATTATATTTTTGAATGAATTTTGATTTAAACAAATGAGCCTCATCACTAAAAGCACCTCTGATATGCTGTTCAAATCTTTCTCTTGGATTTGCTGCAATACCTACATAAAAAACAAATAACTCACACTCTAAAGTGTATACATAACAATATTCCTCATCAGAAGCACTTTCGCCTTCACTAATTTGCAATATCTCTAATTCCCTTTCAAATAATGACATTTCATTAGCATTTGTGTCATATTCTAAAGTAATAGCTTCGTCATGTTTAAGAACTATTTCTGTACCTATATTTAGTAATGAAATGGCACCATCTTGAATCTGTTGAATTTCATCTGCTTTTTCTTTTAAAACAGCACTATTCTTAACATACCGTTTCCAATCTTCGTATGCATATAAAGAATAGAATTTATCTTTTAATGAATAAATTGTATTCCATAAATTACATATTTTTAAATTCCACTCCTGATACTCTTTTAAAAAAGATTTAACCTTATCCACATTAATGCAGAATGAACTGCTATGTGGAAAATAGTGGATATGAAGAGTATTAGGATTTTGATTTAAAGGAGATATTGTCTTTTTTGTAAATTTAACTTTAAAAGAAATGCATTTCTTATAAACTTCAATAGCTCTATCATGAATGAATTTAGGCGGTGAATGTTTACCAAATTCAATTAACATTTCATTAGTTTTAAAATTATCCATTATTTCAGAAATTCTTTTGAAATCAGGATAATGTAAACACCATGCTTCTTTAGATTCGTCAAATATTCTTTGTCTTTCATCTTTTGGTAACTTCTCAATTTTGATTTTCTCTTTTATTTCATAAATGGTTTCAAAAAAGGAAGGAAGTTCCGCTTTAACATCTTTAAGCTTAGAAATCAAATTTGCGTCACTTTGATTGGATGGTTTTTGAAACCATTCATTTGTGTCCTCAAAAATATCAATTACGATTTTTACATCAGCAGGAAGTTCAGTATTAATTTCCTTAAGGTCATTAACAAACTTGAATCTTTCTTTAAATGGTAACTGTGATAATTCGTATAATCTCATTTTGTCTATTCGTTTCTTGCAGAAATGTCTGTGGTTAGCAGTGTCCCAAAGCATGACCGGTAACTTGTTCATACCCGCCATAACCCTTCCCCTACCCACCAAATTGGGTGTATAGCCGAAGGTTTGTCGCGTATATTCAAATGGCCCATTGCTTGGCATTCCTGACAAGGGGCTCAAATTCCAGGCACCGCCTTTGCATGCCGGCTGTAGGTTGGTTTGCCGGGAATGCCCACTGGTATTCTCCGAATCCAAGCCAAAGGCCAAGGGCATGGCTCCGTACTCGGCTGAAGCCGTAGGACGAAAAGGCCTTGAGCCTTTGTAAAAAACACCGCTTTGATTCGTTGCCCTAATCATGGATGCGTTTGCCCTTGAATGTTCATCTTTAACCCCAATTTTAAGAGGGCTTTTGGCTGCCCCGTGTTTGTATCAATAACTTTAGATGGCTTACAACCATCGGATGTTCTAAAAGTATTACATTTTTCTTTTCAACTGCAATTTTTCCAACTCAACCCCTTGATATTTAACGGATTTGGCTGCACATAATTTTCAGCAGCTTAGATTAAGTCCCTGAGGCTGTTCGCATTCGGTCTTGATCGGTTTTAGATGTTTTTGTGGCCAAGGGCAGTACCCCGCCCGCGGCAGGGATTGAACCGGGTTGCCCGCAAGGCTGCCGGGGACTGCCCCGCGAGGCGCGGAGGCGACCTTGGGAGCCCCCGCAAGCCCGCTGGGGAAGCCCCCGGCAACCGCGGACAACCGGTGAAAGCCCGCAGCCGCCCCACTAAAAAATACCCCTGAAATTGGATTTGCTTTTTTCTAACGCCCGAACCCTTCCTCAAAGCCCCTTTTTTTGCCGAAGCAGCCTATCTTTGCCCCCGTATGGGTAAAAATAAATTAAAGCGGTTTGCTGAAAATGCGACCTTCGAGCATGTGTTTCAGCCTACTTTTGATGAAATAAACACGGATTCGTTTCCTCTGAAAGGGAAATGGACGGATTTTTTTGGAAATCAAAACCCCATTACCCTGGAATTGGCTTGCGGCCGTGGAGAATACTCGGTGGGCCTGGCCGAGCTGTACCCCGAACGGAATTTTGTGGGCATGGACGTGAAAGGCGCCCGACTTTGGCGTGGAGCCCTGACCGCACAGGAAAAAAATTGGAAACACGTGGCTTTTGTGCGGCAACACATTGGTCAACTGCACCGGCTTTTTACCCTGCAAGACCAGATTGATCAGGTCTGGATTGTGTTTCCCGACCCCCAACTGCGCGACAGCAAGGCAATGAAAAGGCTGACCTCGCCCCGATTTTTGTCCACCTACCGCCGGTGCATGAAGCCCTCGACCTTAATTCACCTGAAAACGGATTCGCCCGAGCTTTTTGACTACAGCCTGCAAGTGGTTCAAGAACAAAATCTCCCCATTCTCCACCAATACCGCGATGTGCATGCCGCATGGCCAAACCACCCCGAATTGGGCATTCGCACCTTTTATGAATCGATGTGGCTGGAACAAGGCCGCCGCATTCACTACCTTTGTTTTGAACTTGGAACCGAACCCCTTGAATGATTTTTTTGATTTGGTGCATCAGGTGGTGCGGCAGATTCCGCCCGGCCGAGTAAGCAGCTACGGGGCCATTGCCCGGTATTTGGGCAGTGGGAAGTCGGCCCGCACCGTTGGCTGGGCCATGAATGCCTCGCACCAAGTGCAACCGCCCGTGCCCGCCCACCGCGTGGTAAACCGAACGGGCATGCTGTCGGGCCAACACCATTTCGAGGGCCCCGGAGCCATGGAGGCGCTGCTGAACGCCGAAGGCATTTTGGTTAAAGACCATTGCATTGTCGGTTTTAATAAACTCTTTTGGGATCCATCCGTTGAACTTATGCTATGAACGAACGACACATTCAAATTGAACAAGCCTTAATGGGGGTTTTGGACCCCGCCACCGGTAAAAACCTGGTGGAGGCCGGACGGGTAAAACGCATCGATGCCACCGAAAGCCACTGGGCCATTGACCTTGAAATTACCAACCCGGCCCTGCACGTTAAAAAGAAAATTGAGGCCGATATTTCTAAGGCCCTGAGTCCTTTCCGACCCGATTCGGTGCAGCTGCAAGTCCACTTTTTGGTGAACTCCCAAGCCCGGGCCCAGGAACGCAAGGTGCTGCCCGGAGTAAAGCGCGTTATTGCCGTGGCCTCAGGCAAAGGCGGAGTGGGGAAATCGACCGTGGCGGTAAACCTAGCGGCGGCGCTGAGCCGACTTGGCAGCAGGGTGGGCATTTTAGATGCCGATATTTACGGCCCTTCGGTGCCGCTCATGCTGGACACCAAATACGTGCGGCCAAATCTGGTTCAAGACGAGCAAGGCCGTTCGTTGATTGAACCCGTTGAAAACTACGGAATAAAAATGCTGAGCATTGGCTTTTTTGCCGGCGACGACCAAGCGGTTGCCTGGAGAGGCCCCATGGCCAGCAAAGCCCTGACTCAAATGATTACCGAGGCCGCCTGGGGCGAACTGGATTTTTTGATTCTGGATTTGCCGCCGGGCACCGGCGACATTCATTTAAGCCTGGTTCAACTGCTGCCGCTCTCGGGCGTGATCGTTGTTAGCACTCCCCAAGAAGTGGCCCTGGCCGATGCACGAAAAGGCGTAGCCATGTTTCAAATGCCCAACATTCAGGTGCCGGTTTTGGGCCTGGTGGAAAACATGGCCTGGTTTACTCCCCTAGAACTTCCAGAAAACAAGTACTTTATTTTTGGAGAAGGCGGTGCGGCCAAGTTGGCCGCCGAGCTGAACATTCCGCTCTTGGCTCAAATCCCTTTGGTTCAAGGCATACGGGAGTCGGGCGACCGGGGCCTGCCCGCCGCCTTAGATGATTCCAACCCGGCGGCTGTTTATTTTAGCGATCTGGCCGTTTCGGTCATGGAAATAGCCCACCGCTTAGCTGCCCGGTAATGCACATCAGCCTGGTTGTCATCACCCTGAACGAGGCCGAAAAACTGGGCGATTGCCTGAAATCGGTGGCCGGTTTGGCCGACGAAATGCTGGTGGTGGATTCCGGTTCAACCGACGGAACGCAGGCTTTGGCCGAATCGTTGGGTGCCCGGGTGGTGCACAGGCCCTTTAATGGCCACATAGAACAAAAAAACGCCGCGGCTCAGCTGGCTCAACACGACTGGGTGCTGTCGTTGGACGCCGACGAGCGCCTGGATGCCGAGGCACGCACCGAAATAGCCGCCTTGAAACAGCAGGGTGCAAAGAAAGCGGCTTACGGTTGGAGGCGGCTGAACCACTACGGAGAGCAGCCTATTCGACATGGGGCTTGGTATCCGGACCGAAAACTGAGGCTTTGGAAGAAACAGGCGGGGAGATGGACGGGCACCAATCCGCACGACCGCTGGGAATGCACCGAAAAAGATTCGGAACAGTGGCTAAAAGGGCATATACTGCATTTTTCGTTTAAGGGGGCAAAGGAACACCGGCAGCAGGCCGATCGATTTGCGGGCATAGCGGCCCAAGCCATGAAAAGCCAGGGGAAGACCGCATCGGTTTTTCGTCCGTACCTGCATGCCGGCATTCGTTGGATTCGAGATTACATTTGGTTGGGGGGATTTTTAGATGGGCAGGCCGGATGGCAGATTGCGGGCATCAACGCTTGGGAGGCAGGGGAAAAATACAGGCGGCTTCGGCGGCTGAACAAAAGCTGAATTCAAGAACCCTCGGCCTTTCTTGACGTATTTTAACCCGCAGCACCCGGCCAAGTATTCTGCCAAATCCCTACCTTTGCTGCCATGATTTCAGAGAGTCTTTTAGTCAGCCTCGAACCCTACAAGGCCATCATAAAAGTGGCAGTCATTGTGGCCCTTGCCGTGGCCATCAACAAAATAATGCGGTACACCTTGGGTTCGTATTTAAAACGGGAATCGGCCCGCATCAATGTGGATCCAACGGCCTACAATTTTCTAAAAAACGCCTTAACCTTTATCATATTTATTGGGGCTGCCTTTAACATTGTGTTTGTTATTCCGGGGTTTCGGCAGGTAGCGGTAACCTTGTTTGCTGGGGCGGGTATATTGGCGGCCATTATTGGTTTTGCGAGCCAAACCGCGTTTTCGAACATCATAAACGGCATCATGATTGTGGCGTTCAAGCCCTTTCGCATTGGGGATATTATTGAGGTGGGAACCAACGAAAATTACAAAGGAACCGTTGAAGACATCACTTTGAGGCATACGGTGATTCGGAATTACGAATTAAAAAGGGTGGTAATTCCCAACACCGAAATTTCCACCCAAATCATCATCAACCGAAGCATGAACGAAGACGCCATGATTCGGTTTTTTGAGGTAACCCTACCCTATTCTGCCGATTTGGTAAAAGCGATGGCGATTATTGAAGAGGAGGCCGTTAAACATCCTTTGTTTGTGGACATTCGAACGGAAGAGGAAATCGAAGAGGGGAAACCTAAGCTGGATATTTTTTGCCGAAATTTAAGCAGTTCAGGCATGATGATTCGGGCCTACATTTCGGCGGCAGACTCGCGGAAAAGTTTCGAGTACCTGATGGACATGAACAAGCTGATTAAACTGCGTTTTGATCAAGAAGGCATTGAAATTGCGCTGCCATACATGAATGTGGTGATGCATGGGCGGGAAAAGACATCGGGAATGGTTTTGGGAAATGAAGGCATAGAAAAGACCGAGGTTAAGGGAGTGTAAATGGGTTTGGGCCTAATGCGGCTGCTTTTCGGCAGGAATTCGGGGTTTTGTTGGTGCTGGGTTTTTTGCGCGGTCCGTTTGCTGCATTCTATTTAGGAAAGCCGAACCCATTTTTTTCATGGGATTTTGGAAATGCATGCACGACCGAATTCAATGCAGGCAAGCCAAAAAAGGGCAGGCGGCCATTTTTTTTTTGCAGGGGAACCCCGCAGGATTATTAAATGTGGTTTTAGGATTGAGGGGGCTGCGGTAGGGATTGAGCCCGGTTGCCCGCAAGGCGAAACCTGCATTGCCCCGCGTGCTGCGCAGGCGACCTTGGGAGCCCGCGTAAAGCCGCTGGGGCAAACAGGTTGCGCAGCGGACTACCGGCGAAAGCCCGGCCACCGCCCAAAAACCAAAGCCAAAAACCAGAGTTCCACCTCTGGAAATCGGGGGAGAAATTAGTTCAACCCGCGTTGTTTTACCAGCACTTTAATTTGCTGCCGGCGCGACTCAACGCCCTCATGTTCTGTGCGTAAGCGCTGAATGCGCAGTTTGTGGGGCTTCAAAAACGATTCATTGCCTTTGGCGTTGATAAAGCGTTCCAAGCTGTTTTCAATTTGAATAATTTCGTCTTGAATTTGCTTGGATTTGCCACCCAAAAAGCGGCGTTCGTCGAGCAATTTTTTGTCGTCCATGGCCTCCAGCTTTTCTTTGTAGGCCATTTTTGCTTGCCGTTCGGGGTCAATTCCCAGCCGCTGCCGCAAGGCCGCAACGGCGGTTTCCCACTCGGTTTCGATGTTCTTTTTTTCGTTCAAGGGCACGTAGCCAATGGCCTCCCATTTTTTCTGAAGTTCGGAGAGCAGGGCCTGCCCGTCCAGCTCAGATTCTGGGCTGCTGGCTTGCAGTTCGGCAAGCAGAGCCTGTTTTTGCTGCAAATGAGCCTGTTCGCGGTCCGATTGCCCGTCGAAGTAGCCTTTCTTGGCCTCAAAAAAAGCGTCGCAGGCAGCCCGAAATCGGCTCCACAGGGCATCGGAGCGCTTGCGGTCAACGGGCGGACTGGCTTTCCATCGTTGTTGCAGGGCCTTAATTTTCTCGATGGTTTCCTTCCACTGCGTGCTGTCTTTCAGGGCTTCGGCCTCTTCAATCAGGGCCATTTTGGCCTTGAGTCCTTCGGCATATCGGGCTTGCTGTTCCTTGTATATTCGGTTTCGTTGCTTAAAGAACTGTTTTTTGGCTTCCAGAAACTCGGCCCAAATGGAATTGCTTTGTGCCCGTGGCACGGGCCCTATTTTCCTCCAATCGGCGTCCAGCAGTTGGAATTGTTCTTCGGCCTTTTTCCAATCGTTCAGGCTGCTATACTCCTGTATTGCGAGCGATTTAACCTGTTCAAGCAGGGCGGTTTTGGCCAGCAAATGGGCGGCGCGGATTTCGTCTTGTTCTTTGTGGTGGGCGTCCCGGCGGGCGTAAACGGCATCGCAAGCGGTTTTAAACCGTTCAAAGAGCGCTTGGTCTAGGTCGTCGGGCAGGTATCCGGCCTCGCGCCAGTCTTTCCGCAAGGTCAACAGACGTTGCAGGCTTTGGTTTATTGAAGGTTCATCGGCCAACCGCTCGGCTTGCTGAATGAGTTCCTCGCGCAATTGCTGCACCTTTTGAATGTCCATTTGGGACAATTCATGGTTGATGCGCAGAAAATCAAAGAACATTTTATTGAAATGCCGGTAGTTTTTGTACACCTCATCGGCCTCACGGCTGGGAATGCTGCCAATTTCTTTCCAGCGTTTCAACAGCACGCGGAACTTTTGAATGGCTTTTTTGATGTCGGATTCGTCGCTGATTACCGCCCGCAATTCGTCCAGCAAATCTTTTTTAGCCAGCAAATTGGCGTTCAGTTCGTTTTCGGTTTGCTTTCGAATGCGGTTCAAGGCCTCGCCAAATTGTTTGGACAATTTTCGAAGTTCCTTTAAGATATCGGCGGGTTCGTACACAAAATCGGCCTCTTCAACCTCGTCTAAGGCCATAAACGACCGTAATTTTTGCTGTCGATCTTCCTCAAAAAGTTCGTTCACGCGCAGGCGCAGGGGCTGATAGGCTCGGCGGTGCTGCCAGAGTTGGGTTTCGTCCTGATGGGTTTTCAGCCAGGAATACACCAATTCGGGAGCTTTTCCCGAAAAATCTTCGTCTTCCGTTTGAATATCGGCCTCGTCTTCCGATTCGGCATTTTCCAGTTCAATTTCCAGTTCTTCGACCTCACCCAAATCATCAGCAACAGTGGGCATGTTGGCGGCATTATCAGCAGGTTCCGACGCGGCAATGGGCTGTGATCCTCCGGCTAACTCATCCTTTTCATCTAGGTGAATCATAATGTGTACGATTTATTTTGTAAAGCAAAGATATAGAAATGCATGCAGCTGGGGTGTTTTTTGATTGGGGCGGGTTTTCGGGCTTTCGCAGGTAGTCCGCTGCCGCCTTGGGCTGCCCTCTGGCTTTGCGCGGGCTCCCAAGGTCGCCTGCGCAGCACAGGGGCAGCAACCAAGCCGGCATTGCGGGCTACCTAGCTCAATCCCGCCCGCAGCCAGCTCCACAAAAAACGCCTGCAAACTTAAAAAAAATGCATCCCAATGGGATTTTCAAAGCCCTATTTCCTGGACATTCAAAAAAGAGGTTTAGCGCCCTTTTAAAAAGGCCCAACCCATTCCATCAATAGAAATCGTCTTCTCCGCCAAAATCGTCAAAATCCTCGTCGTCGTCGTCGTCGTCGTCCAAAAAGTCCAAATCGTCGTCCAAATCGTCGTCTTCCTCCTCTTCAAAAAACGCATCGTCTGCGTCTGTTGAATTTTGTTTTCCGGCAAGGTGCGGAATACGTTCCTGAGTTTGGAACGAATAAGGCGTGTCAATGCGAGTTAATTGGACATTCATAGTAGATTAGGTTTCTAGTATTTCTGCAAATTTAGAGCAAAGGAATCTATTTTTGCAATAGGTAATTATCAACTTTTTTATGTTCATATTTTTAGGGCAAACCTATGGTTTTCAGCCCGTTGTTTGGTCTGACGCATCGGCACTTAAAAAAACCCAAGGATTTGGCCGCATCAAAAGCCAAAAAAGGGAGCTGCAATTGGGCTGGATTTTGCCCCCTGCTTGGATTGAATTCCGTACATTGGAACATACAAATGGGGTGTTGTCTATATTAAATTTTGAATCCAAGCAATTCCGAATCTTGGTTCTTTATTAAATTAGATTTAATCTTTGCTTAACCTGTCTTCTGTTCCTTTGTTGAAAATTTTTTGTTTATGAGCGATTCTCTACGCATTTTGTTGGTTGACGATGAGCCTGACATTTTAGATTTCATTGGATTTAACTTGCGTCGCGAAGGCTACGAGGTCGAGGTTTGTGCAAACGGCCGCTCGGCCCTTACTAAGGCATTGGAATTTAAGCCCCATTTGATTCTTTTAGATGTTATGATGCCCGACATGGACGGGATTGAAACCTGCCGAATGATTCGCAGCCATGAATCGCTGGCCCATACTTTGGTTGCTTTTTTAACTGCCCGGGGCGAAGATTATTCACAGATTGCTGGATTTGATGCCGGTGCCGACGACTACATAACCAAGCCCATTAAACCCCGGGTTCTAACCTCGCGAGTAGCGGCCTTGCTGCGCCGAATTCAGAATCCCGACGACAGCCTAACAGCCGAACGCTTGGTGATTGGCAGTTTAATCATAAACCGCGAATCCTACACCGTCGAAAAAGACCAACAGGTTCAACAGCTGCCCAAAAAAGAATTTGAATTGCTGTTTTTGTTGGCTTCAAAACCCGGCAAGGTATTTAGCCGCGATAAAATTTTGAAGTTGGTTTGGGGCGAAGACGTGGTGGTTGGCGACCGCACCATCGATGTTCACATCCGCAAGCTGCGCGAAAAACTCGGCGACGATTACATCCGCACCGTTAAAGGGGTGGGCTATAAATTCGAGTTTTAAAGCTTCTGCGTACTTTTAACGCATGAAAAATGCCTCCCCGCGGCAATTGGCCTTATACGTGGCCTTGGCCGGGTCGGCCATGTTGGCTTGCATGCTGCTAATCCTTGCCTGGCTAGCTCCCATTTCTGGCCCCTGGTATTGGCCCGCTCTGATTTGCATCACCATGGGACTGGCTCTGTACGCCCTGGTGCAGTTTATCCTCGAAAAATTTCTGTACCGAAAAATAAAACTGGTGTACAAAACCATTCACCAGCTCAAATCAAAAAACCCAGGCAGCAATCTGAAAAACCGGATTCGTTCGGGCGGCGACGTGATTGGCGAGGTGAACGCGGAAGTGCTTCAATGGGCTAAACGCCAAAAATACGAAATGGAAGAACTGCAAAAAATGGAAGCCTACCGCCGGGATTTCATTGGCAACCTTTCCCATGAACTTAAAACCCCCATCTTTAACATTCAAGGGTATTTATCTACCCTTGTTGATGGGGGACTCTACGACACCGATATAGCCGAAAAGTACCTGCAAAACGCAGAGAAAAACGTAGAACGCATGATTGCGCTGATTGAAGACCTAGATACCATTCACAAACTGGAATCGGGCCGGGTGCAAATGGACATGGAAAAACTAGACTTGGTCGCCTTAACCGGAGAACTGTTTGAATTGCTCGAAATGAAAGCTCGAAACAGAGGGGTGCGCCTGCAATTTAAAGACAGCTATTCAACGGCGTTGTGGGTTCGGGCCGACCGCAATGCCCTGCGTCAAATTTTAACCAACCTGCTGGCAAATTCCATTTCATACGGAAACGACCATGGCCAAACCAAGGTTTCGTTTTACGACATGGACGACCGCATGCTGATTGAAGTCAGCGACGATGGACCTGGAATTTCGGAGGAACACCTGAACCGTTTGTTTGAACGGTTTTACCGGGTGGACCGAAGCCGAAGCCGAAACCAAGGCGGCAGCGGCCTAGGCCTAAGCATTGTAAAACACCTGGTCGAGGCCCACAACCAAACCATCAATGTGCGTTCCCTGCCCGGAAAAGGCTCAACGTTTTCGTTTACCATGGAAAAATGGACCCCGTGAACCTAGCCCACCGTTGGATTTCCTTTCCGGATTCTACCCCCCTAAGCGCCCCCGGCCGATTGGACCTTCCGGCATCGCCCTGCCATTGGCTGGAGCTGCAGTTTCAGCAGCGGCCTTCCTTTTCAAAATACAGCGGCATCCGCCGGTATGCACCGCTGCTTCCTTTTGCCGAGGCTGAAAACTGGATTGGCCTGGGCGAGCCCAATACCCCAGTAGAACAGGCGGTGTTCGACAATCAGCACGTTCAGCTTAAACTGGATTTTCTAATGCCCACAGGCTCGTACAAAGACCGGGGCACGGTGGCCATCATGCAGCATGTTCAAGCGGTTCGGCCCAACCTGCTTTTGCAGGACTCCTCAGGGAATGCCGGCATTTCGGTGGCCGCCTACTCGGCCAGACTTGGAATTCCTTGCCGCATTTTTGTGCCCGCCGACTTGTCCCCCTCAAAGCGAAAACAACTGCAAAGCTATGGGGCCGAGATTCAGTTTGTACCCGGCAACCGAGAAGCGGTTACCCAGGCCTTGATGGCCCAAACCGACCAAGGATATCTGGCCAGCCACGTTTGGAACCCCCTGTTTTTGCACGGCACCAAAACCTTTTTGTGGGAATTGCTGGATCAAGTTGAACAGGGTCAGGCCCGCTGGCCCGAAGAAATCCTATTTCCGGTAGGCAACGGAACGCTGTTGTTGGGATGCTACTTGGCCCTACAGGAAATGCAAGGCGCAGGCTGCTTGCCCTTGCCCGTTCGGCTGTCGGCCGCTCAAACGCTGGCTTGTTCTCCTTTAACCCTCGGCAAATCTGTTCAGCCCAGCCCTTCGCTGGCACCCGGAATTGCCATCGGAAATCCGCCCCGATTGAAGCAAATAGAAACCGCCATCAAAAAAACCGGGGGCCGCATCCTGGCGGTTTCTGAATCAGACATCCAAACCGCCGCAACAGCTCTGTTCCGCCAAGGCTGGTACACGGAATTCACCTCGGCCGTGGCTCTGGCGGCCTGGAAAGCCGCCGGTTGCCCTCAAAACACCCTAATCCCCTTAACCGGCAGCGGGTTGAAAAACCCCTAAACTAAGTTTCCATTCTCCTTGTTTACCTTTGTGGTATGAGTGCTGAAAATACACACCAAAAAAACAAATCGATTTCATTGGTTTTAGCGGTATTGCTGTTGTGTTCGCTGGCTCTAAATGGATATTTATTGCTTCGAAGCTCCAACCAAACCACCCAGATTCTGGTCATGAATCAGCAGGTTGATACCTTAGCCGAACGAAAAGCAGATCTGCAAAAAGAGGTGGACATCGCTTTGGCCGATTTGGAACAATTCAAAGGCCGAGGCAAAGCGCTGGATTCATTGCTGGCCGAAGCCACCCAAAAAATAGAAGAACAGAAAAAACAAATCGCAGGCCTCATCGCCTCCAACCAAGATTATCAGGTGTTGAAATTGAGGTATGCTGAACTACAAAAAACCAAAAACGACTACCTAAAACGCCTTGAGGCCCTAGAGGAAGAAAACAAAAAACTTCGGTATGAAAACACCGAACTCACTGTGGCCTTAGACCAAACCCGAGAAAACAACGAATCGCTGCGAACCAAAGTCGAAATCGCTGCCCAGCTGCGCATTCAATCCATTCAACTGCAAGCGGTAGAACTGCGGGCCAATGGAAAAGAAAAAAACACCGACAAAGCCAAAAAAACCGACCGTATTTCCATTTCTTTTACCCTAAGCCAAAACAGCGTAGCCGCCCAAGGGCCACATCAAGCGTACATTCGACTGCTAAATCCGGAAGGGTTTGTAATGGCCGACGCCGGCTTGGGGATTGAAAAATTTAAAACCGCCCAAGGCCAAGAGTTGCCGTTCAGCAAAAAAGTGGATTTCGTTTTTGCAGGGGAAGCCCTTGAAAAACAAATCGTTTGGCAACAAGATGTGTTCCCGGCTGGAACCTATTCCATTGAAATTTACATCGATGGTCAATTCAGCGGAACTCAAAAAATTTCTTTGTATTGAAACCCTGGATGCTATTCGTTCTGTGCTGCAGCTTTGGCTGCCAGTTGTCCGAAAAAGAAAATGAGGGAATACTCCCGCCCAACAAGTTCGCTCAAGCCTTGGTTGAATTGTGCCTTATTGAGGCTGCCCAAAAACAACAAGCCCTGCCCGTCAGCTACCAAAAACAACCTGAAAAATGGACAGCTGATGCCTTATTTAGGCTTCAAACCGACACGGCCGAATTCAATAGAAGCTACCGGTATTATTTTTCGCATCCAGAAAAAATGAACTTGGTGTTGGTTGAGGCACAGGCAATTTGGTGAAAAAACCAAGGCATAAAAGCCTATTTTTCTGGAACGAACTTCCCCTCTTTTATTTTAAACCAGCATGGGCCGCCCCTGAAATACAGCTGCCAGCAATCTGGCGACAGGCTTTTCAATAAAATACGCTTGCCCTCGCCTTGGTTTCCTCCCGAATTCCAACGGCCCAGCCAAATGCCTGGGCGAATAAACCTCAATTCCGTCAAAGCAAAATGACCGGGTTTGACTCCCGAATCAAACGTCAAAGCTCCCAACCGTTTTTGCCTTCCAATGCCGATAACCTTGCCAAACACATACTGACCATGTTGCTCCAATTGCAGAGTTAACCCCCGCTCTGGTTGCCGCCAAATGCCCTTCAGGGATTGGGGAATTTGCCCAAACCCATGAATCCACAAAAAGAAAGACATTAAAACAACAATAGGTCTCATTTGAGCCTGCAAGATATAAAACCGAATGGAGGAAGCCTTGCTCCAGCTTATTTTACCCACACAGGAAGGCCCAATTTTGGGTTGATTGGCTCAAAACCTGCTATTTTTCCTAAAGCCTCCCGCCAATCGTTCGGTAAATCTGCGTTCAGAACCATTAAGTGCATCTGCAAATGCTGAAAACACATCTTTTTTACCAAATTCATCAACTCCAAGGCTTGGGTTTCATCGGAAATGGAATTCCAAAAATCAACCACCAAATTGCATTTCCCAGAACCAAAATCCCCATCTAAGTAAAATCCACCCAGCAAATTCAATCCAGAACGGCTATACACCAACCAATGAATCGCCAAGCCCAACTGGTAATTTCGAATCATAGTGTGTATGGATGCCCTGGCCGACTGCTCGTCATGAAACCGCTCCGCTCCAATTCCTTCAAAGAAAAACAAAGCCTTTGCATCAGCAATGCCCGGACGTCTCAGCACAAAATGGCTGGAATTTGTTTCTGGATAATGCAAGTAGGGCGGTGCAAACATGAAACACGTTGACGGTGAGCAAAATTCACTTTAAATGTAAAAAAACTTCAGCAAACTTTAGGTAAAGCCGAAATTAACTTACAGTAAATTTTAGCGCCGGGCTTTTACACTCAAAAAGGAAACCACCCTGGGCAGCCAATAATGTTCGAGTTCGTGAATGCCCTGGGCCAATTCCATCGGATTTCGGCCTTCGGGCACCGGAAGGGAAAACTGAAACAACACGGCCCCCGAGTCGTACTCTTCATTGACCCAATGAATGCTGATTCCAGAATGCACGTCGGTTGAGGCGCAAACGGCCTCATGCACATGCATTCCAAACATGCCTTTGCCTCCGTATTTGGGCAGCAAAGCGGGGTGCAGATTTATCGCTTTTCCACGAACGGCCTGAATTAAATCATCGGGAAACTTCCACAAAAAGCCAGCAAGAACAATCAGGTCGGGTTCAAAAGCCATTACCCACTCTTTCAAACGCCCCTCCGTGTTCATATCTGATTTGGTAAAAAGAATGCAGGGCAGGCCCCGGTGTGCGCAGCGTTGAATCACTCCCGCATCGGGCCGATTGCAAAAAACGGCCAGCACCTGAAAGTCGTTCGTTTTTATGGACCAATCCAACAAAGTTTCGGCATTGCTGCCAGTTCCCGATGCAAAAATAACCACCCGCATGCTTCAAAGGTAATCCATACCCCGCAATTTTTCAGGTTCAATCTGCTTCATTTCATATACCTTTGCCCCAAATAAAAGCCGGTATGTCAAGTTCTGAAGACGTTTTAAAATCCCTTGTTTCGCACTCGAAAGAATACGGTTTTGTATTCCCTTCCTCTGAAATTTACGATGGATTAAGTGCGACCTACGATTACGGACCGTATGGGGTTGATTTAAAAAACAACATCAAAGCGTATTGGTGGAAAGCCATGGTTCAGATTCACAGCAATTTGGTGGGATTGGATTCGGCGATTTTTATGCACCCCACCACCTGGAAAGCATCGGGCCACGTAGATGCCTTCAACGACCCGCTTATCGACAACAAAGATTCGAAAAAGCGGTACCGGGCCGATGTGCTCATTGAAGAACACATCGAGAAATTGAGGTTAAAAATTGAAAAAGAGATTGAAAAAGCCGCCCAGCGGTTTGGCGAGAGTTTTGACCGAGACATGTATTTAAAAACCAACCCTAGGGTATTGGGGTATGCCGAAGAAATGAAGCAGGTTCGCACACGCATGAAATCGGCTTTAGAGGAAGGGAATCTGGAAGCCCTGCGCAATTTGATTGTGGACCTGGGTGTAGTTTGCCCCTTGTCGGGTTCAAAAAACTGGACCGAAGTGCGGCAATTCAATTTGATGTTTGCCACCGAACTGGGCTCGGTTTCGGGCGAAGCATCTACGATTTATCTGCGGCCCGAAACCGCTCAAGGCAGCTATGTTAATTTTCTGAATGTTCAGAAATCAGCCCGCATGAAAATCCCCTTTGGAATTGCTCAAATTGGCAAAGCTTTCCGAAATGAAATCATTGCCCGGCAATTCATTTTCCGCATGCGGGAATTTGAACAAATGGAAATGCAGTTCTTCGTAAGGCCTGGTACCGAAATGGAGTGGTTTGAATACTGGAAGGCCTTCCGAATAAAATGGCATGCAATACTCGGCTTGGGCGATTCAAACTACCGCTTCCACGACCACATTAAACTGGCACATTACGCCAACGCCGCTACCGATATTGAATTTAATTTCCCTATGGGCTTCAAAGAACTCGAAGGCATCCACAGCCGAACCGATTTTGACCTGAAAGCCCATGAATCTTTTTCAGGCCGAAAGCTGCAGTATTTTGATCCCGAACTTCAGGAAAGTTACATCCCCTATGTGGTTGAAACAGCCATTGGCCTTGACCGCATGTTCCTAGCTGTTTTGTCGGCCTCATACAAGGAAGAACAACTCGAAGACGGAAGCCTGCGTACGGTATTGGCCATACCCCGCTGCCTGGCTCCTGTAAAACTGGGCATTTTACCCCTAGTAAAAAAAGACGGCCTACCTGAACTGGCTATGTCCATTTTTAATGCCCTTCGCTTAGATTTTACCTGTCAATACGACGAAAAAGACGCCATTGGCAAGCGCTACCGCCGCCAAGATGCCATTGGCACGCCCTATTGCATTACCATCGACCACCAAAGCTTAGACGACGGCATGGTAACCCTGCGCGACCGCGACAGCATGAACCAAGAACGCATTGCCATCAACGACCTTAAGCTCCTGCTCCACGAACGTCTAGACATGAGCAGTTTGCTGCAACAATTGATTTGACCTTTTGAGCCGCATCCTTCAGCTGTTGCACGTTTATAGTCTGGATGTTGTTCTGGCCGCTATGGCCATGTCGGCCTGGGTTTTTTTTGCCCACAACGCTCCTTTAAACGGGCCCCTGATTTTTTCCTTGGGCTTTTTTGTGTGGGCAATATATCTGTTCGACCATGCATTTGATGCCGAACGGCTGCCTTCGCTCGGATTTCGCCGCAAAACCCATTTCAAAAACCGAAAGGGATTTTGGGGCTTAGGTGCCTTTGCATTGCTCTGTTCTGCAGGCCTGTACATCCCTTTTATGCCTCTGCTTAGCCGAACTTCTGGCTTGTTCTTGGCAATCACCCTGTTTCTAATTCTATGCTACTTTGGCATTGGCCTGTTGCCCCCATTAAAAAGACTGCAAGGGTACAAGGAATTTTTCCTTCCACCCGGCTATACCTTTGGGGTGGCCTTGCCTTTTGTTTGGAGCCAAAATCAACCTTTGCCCGATGCCCTCTTTTTATTTGGAATTAGCCTGTTGGTGCTTCAAAGCATTTTATTGTTGGCAAAACTCGATGCACAGGAAGATGACCTAGAAAACAACAGCACTTGCCTTCAAAAACAGCCTACAATGCAATTTTCCATTGTTTTTGGTGTCTGCTCTGCCCTGTGGCTGGGAACCGCTGTGCTGGCTCCAAAAACAGATCCCAAGGTGTTTTGGGTGGGCTTGGCACCTTGGACCCTTCAAGGCTTGTTCTTTTTGAAACCCCATATATTCACAGGCTGGAAAACACGTTCTGCCATTGAATGGTCCCTCTGCCTTCCGGGGCTTATCCTTGCCCTGCTAAAAGCACGTATTTTTTAGCAATTCCCCTATCGCTTCAATAAAACACGGGCCTTGCCAATTGAGGTATGGGTAATAAGCTCTACCATTCGGCCCGATTCATACCGATACTCATTGGGCTTATCGCCAGGTATGTTTACCTGATACCGACCTGCCCCTATCTTTTTCAAGGTCAAAATCTGCCCCCAATCTTCAGAATACACCTCGGTTTCTTTCGTCGGCTCTTCAAAAAACAAGCGAGCTATGCACCAACTCGGATTCGTGCGAAGGGTTGCCTTGCCCCGGTTGGTCTCTACCTCGCAACCCGAAGCGGAACACCGCAACTCCGAAAACCGCCCTTTTTCCCCATTGCGTACGTTTTTTGCTTGAGCAAAATAAATACGCCCGTCTTTATAGCGTATATCCGAATCAAAGCTGGCCGTGATTCGCCCAAACAAATAGTTTACATCGGCCGAGGTGTGCATGGTAAACCGCGATACGCCCTGCCCGGTTGAAAATTTATTCAAAACCATATCGCCCGTATGCATGCCCAGCAATTCCACAGTATAGGTTAGCGTTTGAGCCGGCAAGAAATGCACCGGTGTAAATAGAAACAGAGAAATCCAGAAAAGCCGAATCGCTTTCATTGCATTCAAATTAAGCCTGCACCCAAAGCAGCATCATTCCAACTCGGCCCGGTCAACCAATACATAAACAGATTCCCCAGGACGCTTCATGTGGTGGATTTCACGGGCGAATTTCTCTAGGTTGTCGGTGCTGGATGTGAGCTCCTCCAAGCGCTGTTTGGTGTCGGCAATCCGTACTCGATAATATTTCTCATCCTTTTCTAAGGCCTTTTCTTTGGCCTTCAACGAAACTATATTCAACAGGCTGTTGGCATCAAAAAAGGACAAATAGATGGCAAACGTAAGCCCTGCCAACATATAGCGATTGCCAAGGATCGGATACCGTTTCCAGAATTTCCATTTCATACTCAAAGATACACATTTCGGTTCCGCTGCAATCCGCCCCCACAGGATGTTATCAACATCTAAATATGAAAGGGCTTAGCCCAACAAGGGGGCCGTCTCAACCAGTTCAGGCATGCCCGTTTTTACCCTTGCTTTAATCAGGTTCAAGGTGTTGAATAAACCGAAGTAGGCTCGATTTACAAATAAAATATGCTTGGAACCCCGCGCTCCGCCAAAGCGGGTAGAATTGGGGTTTTTACTTAGGGATTCGCCCAAAGCCGTTATGTCTTTGAAATACTGCCGGTCCCCAAAATCAAATTCATGGGCATCAAAAGGCCTGCGCAAAAGGCCCGCCAAGGATCTAAAGGATTCAATAAAAAATTGGCGCTCTTCTGGTTTGCTTCCCTCGTTCAGAATATGCAACCCATACAGGGTTTGTTCCATGGCCGTGTCGTCCTGCATGTTGTCGGGATTCAACATGGCAAAATAAGCGTGGTAAAAATCTTCGGGTATCGATTTGGTGCAGCCAAAATCCACCACGGCCAAACGCCCATCGGGGGCAACCAAAAAGTTGCCCGGATGCGGGTCGGCATGAATCCAGCGAAGCCGATGCATCTGGTGGTCATAAAAATCCCACATGGCCTGCCCTATTCTATCGCGCAATTCCTGAGGCTGCTCTTCTTGAGCCCATTCCACCAACGGAACTCCTTCAATCCAATCCATGGTTAGTATGCGGTTCGACGACCATTCGGGATAATACCCAGGAAAGACCAAATCGGTCAAGCTGCTGCAGCCTTGTATGATGCGTTCTGCCCCATTCAATTCTTGAACATAATCGGCCTCTTCTTTTAACTTAGATTCTACCTCTTCAAAATAGGGCCGCACATCGCTTTCTTTTACATTCAACAGGCGAATTGCAAACGGCTTGACCAACTGCAAATCCGATGAAATGGCATCGGCAATGCCTGGATATTGAATTTTCACCGCTAAATTCTTTCCATTCTTGGTTGCTTTATGCACCTGACCAATGGAGGCCGCATTCACGGCGTTGGCATTGAAGGTATCAAACAACTGCTGAGGCGAAACCCCCATGCTTTTCTTAAACACCTGAACAATCAAGGGACCCGATAAAGGGGGGGCTTTGTGTTGAGAAGGACGAAAAGCGTTTACATATTCGACCGGCATCAAATTTTGGTCGCTGGCCAGCATTTGTGCCATTTTCAAGGCACTTCCTTTCAAATTGCTTAAGGCATCGTAAATGTCGCGGGCATTGGCCTTGTCTAGCCCAGAACGTTCTGTATCTGGGTTCACCATTTTCTTGGCAAAATACGTTACGTAATTGGCCCCTACCTTTACCCCGGCCCCGGCAAAACGGCCCGCTCTAGCTACTTTACCTACGGGAATGCTGTTCTGTTCTTTCATGCTTTTGCAGTATGCCTAAATAAGAAGCGAGCAAATCCCAATCCCGACTCCAACGCATTCATGCCGGCTAGGTCGAAAATTAAATTTACGCTGCGCTCAATGGCTTCGTCGGTGGCTTCAAATCCTTGGCTGGAATCGTTTTTCCAAAAATTCAGCAAAAACAGGAACTGGGCCAAAGCCCCTTTGGCATACCAACGGGTTAAATTCCCTCGGCTCGACAACTCCTTAGATTCCATGGCCGCCATGGCCAAAGCCTCAAAATACTCGGTCAATGCATCCTTAAACCGCTTAAACCGAAGCAGCGCTGGATTTTTCAGGTCTCCCGCCGAGTACAATACAAAGGTTCGATTCTTCAATGCCTCTTCAAAAAAGCCAAAGAAAAAGGCCAAGGTTTTTTCACGCACCGAATAGGCCAAATAGGTTTCATCTTCCGACAGCCGCTCAATCAAGCGGTCGGCCATGCTTACCCAAACCTGTTCTTCTAAATGCGCTATGGAATTGTGCTTGGCATAAAAATCGGCTTCAGACCGGCCGCAGTATTTTATGAATTCAAGCACATTTTCGGGGCGGCGGTAATGTTCGCCAAAAAAACTTAGGTAGCTCTCTTCAAAGTTCGCCGATGCAGCCGCTTTCTTTTTCATGGTACACGTTTCCTTTTAAACAAGAAACAAGGGCCCTTTGTTTCGTTCGTTTTAGATTTTTTCAAGGTTTTTTGTCCTTCCCCCATTCCTGAATATCCACCCCCATTGGTTACCTTTAACGCTATGGAAACAACCCTTGCGATTGACATCCGGAATTTGACCAAGCGCTACGCGGCCCACACCGCCTTAAACGATGTTTCTATTGAAGTACCCCAAGGGCAGATTTTTGGTTTGCTGGGGCCCAATGGAGCCGGAAAAACATCTCTAATCCGAATCATCAATCAAATTACCGCTCCCGACTCCGGGCAGGTTTTGCTGTTTGGCGCCCCCTTGGCTCCCATTCACATTTCCCGCATCGGATACCTGCCCGAAGAACGAGGCTTGTATCGAAAAATGAATGTGGGCGAACAGGCGCTGTACCTGGCCCGATTAAAAGGCCTTTCAACCGCCGAAGCCAAATCCCGGCTAAAAATGTGGTTCGAGCGCTTTGACCTGAATCCATGGTGGAACAAAAAGGTCGAGGAACTCTCAAAAGGCATGCAGCAAAAAGTACAGTTTATCGTTACCGTTTTGCACGAACCCGATGTGTTGATTCTCGATGAGCCTTTCTCTGGCTTCGACCCGGTCAATGCCGCCCTGATTCGCGATGAAATTCTACGCCTTCGCGACAGCGGAACCACCATTCTTCTTTCCACCCACCGCATGGAATCGGTCGAGGCCCTTTGCCATTCCATTGCCCTGCTCCACAAATCTAAGGTGTACCTGAGTGGTTCTTTAACCGACATCAAAAACCGTTTTCGTAAAAACGAGTATCGGGTGGTTTTAGAAATGCCCGAATCTGAATTTAATGCCCAAGTTCAAACCCTAAGGCAAGAACTAGCCCCTACCAAACTCGAATGGGCCAGTGGATTCACCCAATTGGAATTCCAACTCCCCAATACCGATTCCCTGAAATCCACCCTAAACGGCTTGCTAAAACTGGGAAATCTGGTGGAATTCCGAGAACTTTTGCCGGGAATGGACCGCATTTTTGTTGAAACTGTAACCGATTTGCCCAACGCATGAATACCATTTTATTGATTGTTCAACGGGAATACTGGACCCGAGTACGGAAAAAATCCTTTGTGGTGATGACGCTGCTGGGCCCCTTGCTGGTTGCCATTTTTTATGGTTTCTTGATTTGGGTTTCCATGGCCGAAGAAACCCCCACCTACCGGGTGCTGGTCTTAGATGAAACCCCCGATGGCATGGCCGAAGAGCTGGCCTCAAAAGCAGGCCCAGGCATTGTTTTTGAAACAGGACTTCCCGGAAACTTAACGGCCTTTACCGATGCGCTTTACCAACGCGAAGATGTGGATGCGGTTTTGGTTTTTCCCCTTAGGGCCTTCGAAAACCCCTCTTCCATTTACCTAGGCTACAAAACACCCCCTTCCCTTGAAAGCCGATCCGGAATTTCTTCGGCAGTCGAACAAGTCCTAGAAAAACGAAAGCTGGCCTTTTTCGACATTCCCCAATCTACCTTCGACGAAATCCGCAAACGCATAGACATGCCCATTCGAAAGCTCAAAGAAAGCGGCAGCCTGCAATCGGACGACAGCCTTCTCCGTACCGCCCTAGGCCTCGGTTCGGGTTTCTTAATCTATATGTTCATTTTCTTGTACGGCGTTATGGTGATGCGCGGCGTTCTCGAAGAAAAAACCAGCCGAATTGTGGAAATCATTATCTCTTCTGTAAAACCCTTCCAACTCATGATGGGAAAAATTCTGGGCATCGCCTTGGTCGGACTTACCCAATTTGTGATTTGGGCCCTGCTCTCTGGACTTGCTATGGCCATTGTAGGTGGAATCATGGCCCCAGATGCCCTTGAACAAGCCCGTCAAGGCAGCCTTCAAACCCAAGCCGAAGTGGGCGGAATTAATACCGGCGAGGTGCTAGGCATGATTGCCGGCATAAATTGGTTCGTTATTCTGGGTTCTTTTGTTTTCTTCTTTTTAGGGGGCTACCTGCTCTACAGTTCTCTGCTTGCCGCCATTGGTGCCGCGGTCGATGCCGAAACCGACACCCAACAATTTATGCTCCCCGTTTCCTTGCCCCTAGCCTTTTCTTTGGTCATTAGCATGAACATCATTAAAAACCCCGACGGCCCTTGGGCTACCTTTTTCTCGATTTTCCCCCTCACCAGCCCCATTGTGATGATGAGCCGCATTGCGTTTAATCCGCCGGCCTGGCAGGTTGCCCTATCTATGGGCCTCTTGGTGATTACCTTTGTGTTGTCCACCTGGATGGCCGGCCGAATTTACCGAACCGGCATTATGATGTACGGCAAAAAAGCCAGCTACCGTGAGTTGGTGAAATGGCTTTTTTACAAAGGAAACGCATGAACTCAACCCCGCTCTATGGCATTGTTGACGTAGGTTCCAACACCTTTAACCTGCTGTTGGCCAAATTCAACCATGGCCAACTCGAAATTTTGGCCCAAGACCGCCGCCCCGTTATGCTTGGCAAAGGAAGCCACGAAAAAGGTTTTATTCTTCCCGAAGCCGAAGCCCGGGCCATTCAAGCCTTATCGGAATTTATGGACTTGGCCCACAGCTTCGGCCCCACAAAATGGAAAGGCGTAGCCACCGCCGCCCTTCGCTATGCCAAAAATGGAACCGAAGTTGCCCAACGCATAAGCCAAACCTCAGGCATACCCATTCAGGTCATTTCCGGCGAACGCGAGGCCGAATTTATTTTCAAGGGCGTTCAGGCCCATCTGAATTTCGGCAGCGAAACAGGTCTCATCATGGACGTGGGCGGAGCCTCAACCGAATTTATTGCCTTTAACGGCAACGGCCTCTTAGGCTTGTGGAGCTTTCCCATTGGAGCCACCCGCCTGCAAGAAGTACTGGCCCTGCACGACCCCTTGCTTCCACAACAAGTACAAAGCACCTTCGATTGGCTTCAACACCAACTGCAGCCTATGCTTTCGGTTTTACAAAACCATCGGCCCCAATTTCTGGTGGGAAGCAGCGGCTTTTTCGATACCTTGGTTCAAATGCAAGCCTTTCGAAATCAAGGCCAGCCTTTGTTGATTTACAGCTACCACAGCCTATCGGCTGAAATGCTTCAGTACTGGACAGAACGCCTAATTCCCAGCAGCTTGGCCGAACGGCTTTCCATTCCCGGCATGCTTGAATTTCGAGCGCCCATGTTCTTGGCCTCCATCTTGCAAGTGCATTTTGTTCTGGATGCGCTTCAAATTCCAACGGCCCACTGCACCCGCATTTCGCTGAAAGAGGGCGTTTTGGCCGATTGGATTTCATCCGAAACCCCATGAGAACCCTGCTCGTTTTTATATGCGTGTTTGGCCTAAAACTTCAGGCTCAGGTTCCCAACCAAACCATCCGCACCTTGTATTGGTTGCAAGGAAGTTGGAAAAACGAAACCGACCCTTCTCAGGTATTTGTTTGGAGCCGGTTGCAAGACGGCAGTTTAGAGGGCATATTGCGGTATCAGACTGCCAAAATGCAGGAGCGCTGGCTACTGATCGAACGCAACGGGCAGCTCACTTGCTTGTACACTCCGCCCAAAAGCGCAGTTCAAAGCAGCTATTCGGGCCGAAAAAGGGCCAGCGGCATTTATTTTCAGGCCGAACCCGCTCGGCAACCCGGCATTATTGCCCTTGAAAAAGACGGAATCCGAAAAATGAAGTTGATTTTTTCGGATTTAAAGCCCGGCACCGACCGCGAAGTTACCCGCCGTTTTATAAAAATGGAAAGCCGCCGCTGGGAGTTCAATTAAATGGACAGATTAGGTGTTTTGCAATCTGTTTTTTTTAGGGCGGCAGCCGGGCTTTCGCCGGTAGTCCTCGGCCACAGCCGTTGTGCCCAGCGGGCTTGCGGGGGCTCCTAAAGTCGCCTCCGCGCCGCGCGGGCACAGCGGCCGTTGCCTGTGGGCTACCCGGCTCAATCCCTGCCGCAGGGCCTAACCCTGAATAAAACCGCGCCAAATTAGATGAACTCAATCCCGCAAATCCAAGGGCCCTTCCCAACGCAATTCCAAGCAAATACCCTTGTTCGACTCCCTACAAGGCGCTTTGCGCAAGCCCAGCACCCACAGCACAATTCCATTCAAGGCAACCACATACCGCTGCGGCTTGTCCAACACCAATACCCCAGCTTCGTTCAATACATCGCTTACCTTCTTACTTCCCTTGCCAAATGGAATTTTATCGCCCGACCTCCAGGGCCGAATTTCCATTTCCGCATCCCCGTCTTCCACCCAAACCGAACACAACAAGGGGTTCTCGTCCAAACGCCCCTGTTCACATTCCGTTGCTTTCACCCAAGCACACTGCCCTTGCATAAGCTGCCGAACGCTGCACTTCCATTCGGGCAATTCCGGTTCTGCTTGCTCCCGAATAAATATAAATGGCATGTTTAAATAGGCCGTATGGCCTGCTCCTACAATCCGCTTTCCATTTTCGCCTTCAAGCAAGGCAAAAACCTGACGGCCCTGGGCTTCTGAAAACCCATAGGGTGCCAACAACCAAGCAAAAGCAATGGCATTGATTCCAGAACCGGCAAGCTCCAAAACCGATATTTTCCATTCTCCAGTGGTTTCGTCTTCGTGCAACAGCTGTTGCCGAAGTCGGTTCAAATGCACCCGCTGCATGTCGGCAGTGGTTTGCAGTTTTTCTAAGGTTTGGGCAAACCCTTCCTCCCATTTGGGATTCCATGATTTTAGCTGAGGCAAAACATGGTGGCGCAGCACATTCCGTCGGTAGGCATCCTGGGCATTGCTTTCGTCTTCCCGCCAAGGTATTCCCTGCTCTTCGGCAAAGGCTCTGATTTCCTCAGCCCTGGCCCACAACAAAGGGCGCATCTTGCCGGCAAAAAAGGGCGAAATTCCTTTTATGCCGTCTATGCCGGTTCCCCTCACCAAATTCAACCAAAAGGTTTCCAATGAATCGTCCAAGTGGTGAGCCGTGGCAATGGCCTCACAATCCCACTCCTGAACATATTTTTCCGCCAACCCATACCGTATTTCTCGGGCCTTTAGCTGTATGTTGCCTTTGAGTTCTTCGGGGCCGCAACGCCAAACCTGCAAGGGCATTTGGAGTTCTTGGCATACCTGTTCGATGAGCTGCTGATCAAGGTCTGAGGCCTGCCCACGCAATCCATAATTGACGTGCAGGCATTTTACTGCATACCCTGCCTGCTGCAACAGATGCAGCAAGACCATGGAATCGACTCCGCCGCTAACAAGCAACAGCAAGGCGGCCGGGGGCTCGGGCATGCCATGCCGGCGCACAAAGTCATTAAACCGGTTCTGCATTGTCCATAAGTTCAAGGTTGAAAATCTGGGCAAAGGGGGCAATTTTCCATTGGCATTCTTCCCATTCTTCCTGGGGATTGCAAACGGCAGTTAGGGCCGAACCCACCCCAATTTGCCAATGACCTCCCGCCCTTCGCATCAAACTCCGAATCAACACGGTGCTTTCAAATCCAAGCCCCGGAATCCAATACGCTGCACTGCCCGAAAAATATCCGCGGGGCTGTTCTTCTTGCTCGGCAATCAATTCCATGGCCCGCACCTTGGGGGCCCCGGTCATGCTTCCCATCGGAAAGGCGGCTTCCCAAATCTGCTGCAATGAAATCTCTGGTCTTACCCTACACTCCACCGTTGAAATCATTTGATGTACGGTTTTAAAGGGCAACACCTGGCATAAGTCTTTCACCACCACGCTGCCGCGTTCCGCTACTTTGCTCAAATCGTTGCGCACCAAATCGCAAATCATGATGTTTTCTGACCGCTCTTTGGCATCGGTTTCTAAGTGGCGGGCGGCGGCCAAGTCTTCCTCTATGGTTTTGCCCCGCGGCCGAGTCCCTTTCATGGGCTGAGAAAACAGGGTGCTGCCTTGGCAGGCCAAAAACCGTTCTGGACTGGCCGAAAGCAATTCCAGCTGAGGCGTTTTAAGGTAACAGGCAAAAGGCATGGGCGAGGCGGCAATCAATCGCTTCCATTCCTGAAAGGGATGTGCAAGTTCGGATTCCAATTCCAGGCAGTTGCAAAAATTCACCTCATAGATGTCTCCCCGCTGAATATGGCGCAGCAGGGTTTCGGCCTTTTGCAAATAGGCCGACCTCGAAAACCGCCAGCGGGCTTTCACCTTGGTTTTTTCCACCGAAAGCGTCTGCGGTTTCCAAGCAGACTGCTGCAACCAAGATTGAACCAAGGCCTGGGCTTCGCCCCGAAATGTCCAATTTGTACCATTAAAGTACAGCAGGTTTCGGGGTTTAAAAAAGGAAACTCCCCCTTCTGCTGCCCATTCAAACGGGGATTTTTGGGGCATAGCGGCGGCCCAACCCGAATCGTAACTCCAGGCACCCAGCCAGGCATCAAGAGCGTCTTTCTGCCCAAAGGGATTCGGTTCGCCTCCTCCCAAATAAACCGCTTCGGCCCCCCAAGCCAAAACCATAGAAAGCAAGGGCGGCCTGTACAGCCCTGCAATGGAATCGGGCGCAAAACCCTGATCGTAAAATACCGCCACATGCGATTCCTGCGCAGCGGCCTGTTCAAACTTGGGCCAAAATTCAGGAAGCTGAATCGAAAGCGGACCGGACTTTTCCGTACCTGCCATGCTTATTTCACCTGGGCTCCATTGTTCACCCCCTCGGGCGGAGCCACAAAATGCAAACGCCCTTCCAAATCCTGGGCCATCAATACCATTCCCTGACTCTCTACCCCGCGCAGTTTTCGCGGTTCCAGATTAACCAAGAGGCACACTTTTCGTCCCACCACAGATTCTGGGGAGTAGTGTTCGGCAATTCCACTCACCACCGTACGGGTATCGATGCCGGTATCTACGGTTAATTTCAACAAACGGTTGGCGCCTTCAACGGGTTCTGCCGAAAGAACAGTGGCCACCCGAATGTCGCAGCGGCTAAAATCCTGAAATGAGATGGGGGCTAGTGCCGCCTCCAAAGAAGGCCCAGCTGTTTGTTCTGCCGCTGGCGGATTTAATTTCTCTCTTTGTTTTTCCATGTCGGCGTCTTCTATTTTTTCAAACAGCATTTGGGTTGGGTTTAAGGCATGGCCGGCGTTCCACTGAATTTCATCTTGCCATGCCAATTGAGCAGGCAAATTCAGCATGTGCAACATCTTTTGGGCGGTGTCGGGCAAAAAAGGCTGGAGTCCGCAGGCCAAATGGGCCAACATCCACAGCATGTCTTCCAAATCGGCTTGGGCTTGCTCTGGGTTGGTTTTTATGGTTTTCCACGGTTCGCATTGGGTTAAATGCCGGTTTCCTTCCCTTGCCAGCTCCATTACCGACTGCAAGCCACTGCGAAAACGGTAGGCCTCAACGTGGTTTTGAAGTTCGCCGTACATGCGTTCAACCGAAGCCTGAAGTTCAGAACTGAGGCAGCCGGAAGCACGCGTGCATTTTCCTTGAAAGTATGTATGGTGCAGCACCATAACCCGGTTTACCAGATTGCCCAATACGGCCACCAATTCGCTGTTCACTCGGGTTTGAAAATCTTTCCAGGTAAATTCACTGTCGCCGGTTTCAGGGGCAATGGAGCACAACACATAGCGCAATTCGTCGCGTTTGCCGGGAAAATCCTGCAGGTACTCGTGCAGCCACACAGCATGGTTACGGCTGGTGGATATCTTTTGGCCCTCCAAGTTCAAAAATTCGTTGGCCGGCACATTTTCGGGCAGCACAAAGCCGCCGTGGCTTTTGAGCAAAATGGGGAAAATCAAGCAATGAAAAACAATGTTGTCTTTCCCAATAAAATGAATCAGCCGGGCATCGGGTTCGGCCCAATACCGTTGCCAAGATTTTCCCGTTTGTTCGGCCCAAGCTTTGGTGGCCGATATGTACCCAATTGGGGCATCAAGCCAAACATACAACACCTTGCCTTCCGAATTGGGAAGGGGCACAGGAACGCCCCAATCCAAATCGCGGGTCATGGCCCGGGGTTTTAGTCCATCTTGAAGCCAAGACGTACACTGCCCCATTACATTGGCCTTCCATGTACTGGGCTGATGTTCGGTAATGGGGAAAGCCATGCCATCAAACCGACCCGTACTAAGCCATTGCTGCAGCCATTCTTGGTGGTTTTGCATGGGCAAATACCAATGGCTGGTTTTCCGCTTTACCGGCGTACTTCCCGACAAGGTCGATTTGGGATCAATCAGGTCATCGGGATTCAACGAACTTCCGCACTTTTCGCATTGGTCTCCGTAGGCTCCTGCCATTTTGCATTTGGGGCAAGCCCCTGTAATGTATCGGTCTGCCAAAAACTGCTGAAACTGTTCATCGTAGAACTGTTCCGACTCCCTTAATTCCAACGCTTCTTTTTCCAACAAATTCAAAAAAAAGGCCTGGGCCGTTTCTTGGTGTAGGGAATCAGAGGTGCGGTGGTACATGTCAAAGGAAATACCGAAATCCTCAAAGGCCTTTCGGTTTAAATCATGGTAGGTATCGATAATTTCTTTGGGGCTAATGCCTTCCTTGCGGGCGCGCAGGGTAATGGCAGCGCCGTGTTCGTCGGAACCGCAAATAAACGCAACATCTTGATTGTGCAGGCGTTGGTATCGAGCAAAAATATCGGCGGGCAAATAAGCACCGGCCAAATGCCCAATGTGCAAAGGGCCATTGGCGTAAGGCAAGGCCGCCGTAATGGTTATGGGTTTCGACATGCCACAAAGGTAGCAGTCTATGGCGTAATTTGATGGACAGAGCCGGGCAAAGAAAAAGCCCTTTTTTTCATTGTTCTTTAAAACCAAGAAATGAGCCCCAGGCCATCCAAGTTCGGCCTAAAAAAAACAGAATCGAAATCTAGAATTGGGGGACTCAGAAACCCAAAAACAAAACCCAACCGCTATCTTTACCCAAGAATTTTCAGGAAATGGACCTTAAGTTTAATAAAAACGAAGACGCACAGCGGTTGCTGTTGTCAGACCTAAAAACCAAGGCAGAAAAAGTGTACCTGGGTGGCGGAAAAGCCAAACAGGAAAAACATCGGAGTCAAGGAAAAATGACGGCGCGCGAGCGGATTGATTTTTTGAAAGACAAAGGAACAGACTTTTTAGAATTGGGCTTGTTTGCCGGCGAAGACATGTACCCCGACGAGGGGGGCTGTCCTGCGGGTGGAGTGATAATGGGACTGGCAACGGTTAGCGGAAGGCAATGCCTGTTGGTGGCCAACGATGCCACCGTAAAGGCCGGAGCCTGGTTTCCAATCACAGCAAAAAAAAACCTAAGGGCCCAAGAAATTTCCATGGAAAACCGCTTGCCCATCGTGTATTTGGTGGACAGCGCCGGGGTGTATTTGCCCAGGCAAGACGAAGTGTTTGCCGATAAAGAGCATTTTGGCCGCATCTTTCGGAACAATTCCATTATGTCGTCGATGGGAATAACCCAAATTGCCGCCGTTATGGGGCCTTGTGTTGCCGGCGGGGCCTATTTGCCCATTTTAAGCGACGAGGCCCTGATTGTTAAAAAAACCGGCTCCATCTTTTTGGCCGGTTCGTATTTGGTAAAGGCCGCCATAGGCGAAGATGTGGACAACGAAACCCTGGGCGGAGCCCTAACCCACTCTGAAATTTCAGGCGTTGCCGATTATGCCTGCGAAGACGATGCCGATTGCCTGAAACGCATTCGATACATCGTTGATAAACTGGGCAAAACCCAAGATGCAGGATACGACCGAGTGGCCGCTAAGCCGCCCGCCCGCCCCAGCACCGATGTATATGGATTGCTGCCCGAAAACCGCGACCAACCCTACGACATGCGCGACCTGCTGCAGTGCCTGTGCGACGACGGCGAATTTCAGGAATACAAGGCCGGGTACGGCAAAACCCTGGTTTGCGCCTATGCCCGCATTGACGGCTGGGCCGTGGGCATTGTGGCCAACCAACGTTTGGTGGTAAAAAACAAAAAAGGAGAAATGCAGTTTGGGGGCGTTATATATTCAGACAGCGCCGATAAAGCCGCCCGATTTATCATGAACTGCAACCAAAAACACATCCCCTTGGTGTTTTTGCACGACGTAACCGGATTTATGGTGGGCAGCCGTTCGGAGCACGGCGGCATCATTAAAGACGGGGCCAAAATGGTGAATGCCGTATCGAACTCCGTGGTGCCCAAAATCACCGTGGTAATTGGAAATTCGTACGGGGCCGGAAACTACGCCATGTGCGGCAAAGCCTACGATCCCCGTTTCATTTTTGCCTGGCCATCGGCACGCATCGCCGTAATGGGCGGGGCACAAGCAGCCAAAACCTTGCTGCAAATTCAAACCGCCACCCTGAAAGCCCGGGGCGAAGAACCCAGCGCCGAGGCCGAAGCCGAATTGCTGAACAAAATCACCCAAAGGTACGATGCACAAACAAGCCCTTATTATGCGGCGGCTCGGTTGTGGGTTGACGAAATCATTGATCCAGCCCAAACCCGAACCTATATTTCGGCAGGTTTGCAAGCCGCAAATCAGGCGCCTAGGCTTCGGGAATTTAATCCGGGGATTATTCAAACCTAGGCGTTTTGCTTTTGAGTTGGCCCGCGGCAGGGATTGAGGCAGGTAGCCCGCAAGGGCCGAAGCCATGGGCCCGCGTGCTGCGGAGGCGACCTCAGGAGCCCCCGCAAAGCCGCTGGGCCCAAGGCTAAGGACCGCGGACTACCGCCGAAAGCCCGGCTGCCGCCCTATAAAACCAAACATTCCACGGCCCATTCGCATTCCCGATTTGTTAACCGAGATTTTTAGGGCCACTGAGGGCATTTTTTTACCTTTAAGCCATGAAAAAAACCTTGGTTGTCGCTCTGATGCCTTTGCTCTCAGGCATTTTACTGGGCGCCGCTTGGCCAGAACGCGGGCTGCCCCTGCTGCTGTTCTTGGGCCTAATTCCCCTGCTTTGGCTGAACGAATCGGTGCGAAACGACAGCCGACCCAAGAAGGGAATGCGGATTTTTTTGCATGCCTGGGCCGGATTTCTAAGCTTTAACGCACTGACTACATGGTGGATATGGAATTCTACCGCCGGTGGAGCGGTGATGGCCATTCTGTGCAATGCCCTGTTTATGGCCCTGGTTTGGTGGCTGGCCGAACAAGTGGGGCAGCAATTTGGGCGGCAACGGGGCTACCTGGCCCTGCTGCTTTTTTGGCTGGCCTTTGAATACCTGCATTTGAATTGGGACCTGACCTGGCCCTGGCTGCAGCTGGGAAATGGCTTTGCCGGCTGGTATGGGCTGGTGCAATGGTACGAAATTACTGGAGTTCTGGGCGGCACTTTGTGGGTGTTGGTGGGGAATTTGGCCCTGTGGGAATGGTGGAGAAATGGGCGACGCGTACAGGTGAAAGCACTCGCCTTTCCTGTTTTGTGGCTGCTGCTCCCCAGCAGCGCCTCGCTGCTGCGCTATGCAGCGTACGAAGAACAAGGAAGCAAAGCCCGGATGGGCTGCGTACAGCCCAATTTTGACCCCTATACCGAGAAATTTAGGGGCTCTTCGGCCCAGCAAATTAAAACCATGATCGATTTGGCGGAACCCTTGGCCGAGGTAGATTTAATCTTGTTCCCTGAAACGGCGGTGCCTCAGCCCATTTGGTCGGACAAAATAGAGGCCGAAGGCCCCTTAACTCCCTTTCGCGCCTTAACCCAAAACGGAAAAACAGCCGTACTTACTGGAATTTATTGCGTTGACTGGCTGCCCGCCAACCTAAAATCGGTGCCCAGCAGCGCGAGTCCCGGACCAAATGGAGCTTGGATTGACGACCACAACAGCGCCATACTATTGAACCCCGACCAAAGCTATGGGTTGTACCACAAATCAAAACTGGTTCCCGGAGTGGAAAAACTGCCCTTTGCTTCGGTTTTAAAGCCGTTGCAAGACAAGCTGTTCAGCAGCATTCAAGGCCTAATGGGCGACATGGGCACACAGCGGGAGCGCACAGTGCTGCTGCACTCGGCACGAACGGATTTAAGGACCGCGCCGGTCGTTTGCTATGAATCGGTTTTTGGCGAGTTTTGTGCGGAGTTTGTGCGGAATGGGGCCACCCATTTTGGAATAATTACGAACGATGCTTGGTGGGGGAACACCCCTGGGCACAGGCAACTGCTGGCGTATGCTCGGCTGCGCGCCATTGAAACGCGAAGGGCTGTGGCCCGCTCGGCCAACACGGGAATTTCTTGTTTCATTAACCAGCGCGGCGATGTGGAGCAGCCCCTGGCCTACGAAACCCGCGGGGTGGTGCAAGGGGAAATACGCTTGAACGAGCACATCACGCCCTATGTGGTATATGGCGATTGGTTGGGGCGGTTTTCGGTCTGGATTTCGGGCTTGCTGCTGCTGACGTTTTTGGTGCGGCGGCGGCTGGTAAAAAAGGCATAAAGGCCGATTTTAGCTGGGTTTTAAAGGCGTGTGCCCGCAGATCCGGATTTTTCATTGTTGATTTTGTGCGGGATTTGGAGCCCCTTGGCATGCATGTTTAAAATTATTTATTGGGGCGGCAGCCGGGCTTTCCGGGCATACTCCGCGGTTGCCGAAAGCTGGCCCAGCTGGTTTGCGGGGGCTCCTAAAGTCGCCTCCGCACCTAGCGGGCCAGGCTTCGGCACCCTTGCGGGGTAGCCCCGTCAATCCCTGCCGCAGGCGGCGGGGGGGAGTTGGCGGGGCAGTGGTATTGGGTTTATGTTTATTCTATTCCCTATTTTTGAATAAAAGTAGAATTATGATTAAGCATTCATTGGTGTTTCTTTCCGCCTTATTTCTTTCCAGCTGCTCGTTTAAGCCTTATTATCAGTTCTTTACTGTTGATGCTGAACGTGCTGAAGAAACAAACAACAGCCTAACCTTTAGCGACAATGCATGTTCTTTGGTGTACAACTTATGGGGTCCAGGGGGAAATGCCCAGTTTAAGTTTAAAAACAACTCCGAAACCGATTTAATTATTTTGAAAAATCAGTCGTTTTGGGTGTTGAACGGGCAGGCATTTCCAATGTATCAAGGAAGAGTGTGGGTAAATGCCCAATCTCAATCCCTTGGATTCAATACAGGAACCCAACTAGTCTTTCCCAAAAACACCATTGACAATGTGAGCAGGAACAACAGTTACATGGCTTCTGTAGAGCGGATTGAGCCTACGGAGCAAAGGGTTCCTGCGGGGCAATATGCAATCATAGAATCGGAGGGAATACATTACACCGTGTACGAAAAATGCAAAGTAATGGAAGGCGCGGCTGTCAAAACTCCGATTAACCTGAGTTTTAATGCCGAAACCAGCCCTTTGAAATTTCAACATTTAATTCGGTACACAAATGGCCGAGATACATTTGAAATATCCTCGAACTTTCACGTAAAACAAATTACAACCCTTCGGGAACGCGATGCGGTTGAAGATGTTTTGGTAGATCCATGCGGAGATGAAGCCGCAGATTATTGGGGCCGTTTCCAGCGCTTAAAATACCTAGGACCGGCCACCTTTTACCTTAAATTTGACTTGGATTGAGGCGGAAATACCCTTGAGCATCAAAATACATTCTCTTGATGTTTGCGCAAAAGCATTCCATTATTTCACCTTGTTTCCCTACTCCCGCACCCAAATTCGTTGCCTGCCCAAATTGGTATGCAAAAAATAAAACCCCGGAATTTCGGGCGCGAACCCCTGCTTGGGCAAGCACCGGCCCTGCAGATCAAAAAGTCCCCGAACCTGCTCCTTTGGTTTCAACGACCAAGGACTTCCCGCCTTTATTTGCAAAGTGGTTTCGGCAAGGGCCCAAGCAGAAAGACCGCTGGAAAAAGTGGATGCCTCGAGCCAAAAAGAAAATTTATTTTGAACGTTTTGCTGGTTTCGGAACCCTATTTTGCTTTTTCCCAAAGCAGGGCTTGGCCCGGTGAAAAAATCCAAGCTAAAATGCAGGGTGTCGTTGCCGGCCAACCACAACACAATGGAATCTACGCCCGGACTGTAGCAAATATCGGCGCAATACGCCGTTTGCCAAGTGGTGTCGGGCAACTGCTCCTCTAAGGTCATTATAAGAATCTCAACCGGAACGGACCCCGCATTGATCAGGTCCACATAATTGAACAGGGTAGAGCCCGGGAATCCATAGCTGTTGGAATTCAAGACATTTGCTTGAAAAACACCAGGGCCTTGAGCGGGTTGGCATAGACCAGAAGTACTGCCCAACAGGCTATCTATGTCGCAAAAAATCCGGTCGGGAGCTCGGTCAAACCAACCGTGTTTGCTAAATACTTCACCGTTGGGCCGAATTAAATAGGCGTTGTTGGGGGCAGGGCCATAGGTGCTCCACCAAGAATTGCAGGGCAAATCAACAAAAACCGGCACAGAAATGGAAAAGCGCTGCTGCAAGGTATCCGACAACCCAAGACGCTGCCCATAGGTTTGGGGTTGGGGAAACAAAATCCCTTCCTGTTGGTTTTGGCCGGCAATGTTGACATAGCCAAAATAGGGCGAAATGCCTGTGGGGTGGGCCTCGACCGTCAAAACAACTGCGGTGGCAATGGCGCTGCCGTATTGGGCTTGAATCTGATTGATGGTGGCAATTTTATTCCGAAAAACGGGGCAGGTAAGCGAGCCGTTAATCAGTAAAACCGGCTTTCCCAATTGCAAAGCCGAGGCCAAGTTAAAAGGCTGTCCATTGGAATTGAAAACAGTAAAATCTGGGGCTTGCTGGCCTTCGGGAATTCCGGAGCTGTAAAAACTGCCGGTGTACAACGGAATGGGGCAAATGCTGTCGGTGGGTTGGGGAGCCTGAGCCAAAAGGAGAAGAGGCATCAAAAAAACGAAGAGCAGAAGCAGATTGAAGTTCGCCTTTCTCATGGAACGGTTGTTTTAGGAAAGGTACTTGAAAAACAGGTAGGGAAGAACAAACCAAATTCGATTTAATGTTGGGCTAAGGCCGATTTCTGCTGAGGAAAGGGCATAAAAAAAGGGGCCGAAGCCCCTTTTGGATAAAAAAACTGTAAAATTAACAGCCTAAAGCCTCAATGGCGTTGTTGTGATTAGCTTCGATGGCTGCCCAATCAGTAGAACCTTTTTGGCTATCGCACAAATTGTTAAAAGCGGTGGAGTAATTACCCCAAGCAGTATTGATAGCAGCGCAATCCATAGTGCCAAAAGCATTAGAATAAGCAGTTGAAGCAGTTGCCAAATCTTGAGCAGCTTGAGTCTCGTCGCAAGAAGCGCAAGAAGAGAACGCGAAAGCACCAACAAGTGCAGATAAAACGAGTAACTTTTTCATAAAATGGGTTTTAGATTATGGGTGCAAACATAATAAAAAGGGAAACACGAAATCCGTTCCAGATAGCTTGCCAGGCAAACTTTAAGGTCGATTACGAAAAGGGCATAAAAAAAGGGGCCGAAGCCCCTTTAAATTGCATTCCAGCGACTTAATTTTCTGAGCAAGTTTCGCCAATCAATGAAGCGCCGAAGTTCGCTGCAGCTACATACTGTTCCCAAGTACCGTTGTTGGTTACAATGGTGTCGTTTTCGCACGCATTCGCACTGCTGGCCAAGCCAGTGCAAGTCAAACACTTTTCTGAACTGCTGCAAGAAGCCAGAACAAACATGGAGGCGATGCCGCCTAGGATTAAAAACTTTTTCATAAAAAGGGATTTTAGTTTATCAAAAGTAGGAAAAGCAATAAAAAGAATGTGCCTGGCAAATTAATTTTAACATTTGGCAGATAGAAAGGGCCGTCAAGCTAAGTCCAGACTTACTTTTTAATTCGTCGGTGCCGCAGGGTTTCTCGAATGTGAATGGCGGCAATTTTGGAGGCAAAGGCAATAAAAAGCCCAATGCTGCTGATGGCATAGGCAACGGTGAACAATTTGCTGGACTCTGTGCTGGGCGAAAAATCTCCATACCCTACGGTGGTCATTGTCATAGAACAGAAATAAAAGCTGTCAATCCAAGACCAACCTTCTTGCCAATGGTAAAAAACAGTTCCCCCCGATACCAGAACCACCAAGGTAATTGCCACAATAGCCAATTCCGCATCGTTGAAAAAGGGAGCAAAAAACGATTTTACAGGTCGAACCATACTTTTTTCTAGCTACAAAGGTACAAAGCGGTTTAGAATGATGCCGCCACATGCGTACCTTTGGGCATGCTGTTTCAATTTTGTTCTGATTTGCACCTGGAATTTCCAGAAAATGCAGCATTCCTGCGGCAAAATCCCATTCGGGCCAGCAGCCCCGTTCTAATCCTTGGGGGCGACATCCTTCCTTTTCCGCAAATGCATCATTTTAATTGGTTTTTTGATTCGATTTCGGGCGAGTTCGAGCAGGTTTATTGGATTCCTGGCAACCACGAATATTACTTTGACGATGCCAGTGCGCGCAGCGGGGCGTTTCAGGAATTTATTCGCCCGAATGTGCTTTTGTGCAACCAACATAGTTTAGAGCTTAATGGGTATAAGCTGCTGCTGTGCACCTTGTGGTCAAACATTCAGCCTAAATTTAGACTTCTGATTCAACATCGGCTCAGTGATTTTCATGTGGTCCGGTATGGAAGAGAAGGGTTCACTCCAGAGCAATTCACCGCCTTGCATCGGGCAGATTTGCGTTTTTTACGTGAGGAATTGGAGAAAAAATCAATGCCCACGGGCATTGTTACCCACCATGCTCCAACCTTTCACCACTACAACCCTTCCTTTCAAAACGATCCGGTTAATCAGGCTTTTGGAACCGAGTTGTCGGATTTCATTTTAGAGCATGAACCTGCATTTTGGCTTTTTGGTCACACCCACTACAATCCAGGCCCTTTTAAGCTGGGACGAACACAGCTAGAAACAAACCAGCTTGGCTACCTGCGGCATGGGGAACAAAAGCGGTTTGACCTGCAAAAGGTCTTTAGTTTGCCTTCCTAATCCCCGCCTTTTTTTTCATTCAAGAAGGCCGTTTGCAAAATGGGCACCAGATCTGGCTCCAGCAAGGTACTTATGTCGCCCATAGAATCGGACTGCTCCTCGGCAATTTTTCGCAAAATTCGGCGCATGATTTTCCCGCTTCGGGTTTTGGGCAAACCTGGAACAAACACCAACAAATCGGGCCGAGCAATGGGACCAATAATTTTACCAACCAGGTCTAACACCTCCTTGTTGCGTTCAAACACCGGCCTATTGCCAAAATCTGCTACAACAAAGGCACAAATGCCCTGGCCTTTTATGGAATGAGGATATCCAACCACGGCACTTTCGCTGACGCAGCTGTGGGCGTTTATGGCGTTTTCGAGCTCGGCGGTTCCTAGGCGATGCCCCGAGACATTCAGGACATCGTCTACCCGGCCGGTTATTCTGTACATTCCCTCCTTTGACCTTAAGCAACCATCGCCGGTAAAATAATATCCAGGGTGAATTGAAAAATACGTTTGCCTTAGGCGTTCATGGTCTCCATAAACGGTTCTTGCCATTCCAGGCCAAGGTTTTTCAAGGCACAGATTCCCTTCGGCTTCGCCGGCAGGTTGCCGATTCCCGTTGGCATCCATTAAAACCGGAACAATGCCTGGCAAGGGAAGTCCTGCATAGGTGGGCAATTCGGAGCCCATACCAGCAAGGGCCGCAATCATAATTCCGCCGGTTTCGGTTTGCCACCAGGTATCGGTCAAGGCACAGCGTCCTTTGCCTACTTTGTCTTTAAACCAATGCCAGGCCTCGGCATTGATGGGCTCCCCTACGGAGCCCAACACCCGGAGTGAATTCATGGCGAATTCCATTGGCCCTTCTTTATTATCGGCCATCAACGACCGCAAAGCTGTTGGTGCGGTGTAAAAGATGTTGGCTTTGTATTTTTCAATCAGCTGCCACCATCGGTTTGAATCGGGCCAATTCGGCAGGCCTTCAAACATCAGGGTAGAAGCCCCAGCCAGCAAGGGGCCATACACAATGTAGGAATGTCCGGTGATCCAACCAATGTCGGCCGTGCAAAAGTGCAGTTCGCCGGGCTTGTATTGGAACACGTTTACAAAGGTGTAGGCTGTCCAAACCATATACCCTGCGGTGGTGTGCACCACTCCTTTCGGTTTTCCGGTTGAACCTGAGGTGTATAAAATAAACAAGGGGTCCTCGGCGTCCATGGTTTCTGCATGCCCCAACGCGGGGTTGTTGGCATGGGACCAAGATTCAGCCCAATCTAGATCTCGCCCCGGTTTCATGCTGACCTTCGCTCCGGTTCGAGCGAAAACCAACACGCGTTCAACACTGGGGCTTGCCAACAACGCTTCATCGGCAATGTTCTTCAGCGCTATTTTTTTTGCGCCGCGCAAGGCTTCATCGGCGGTAATGAGGAGCCGACAAGAGGCATCGTTGAGGCGGCTGGCCAATGCTTGAGCGGAAAATCCGCCAAAAACCACAGAGTGGATAGCCCCAATGCGGGCGCAAGCAAGCACCGAAAAAACCAATTCGGGAACCATGGGAAGATAAATGCCGACCGTATCGCCTTTTTTTATTCCCAACCTTCGAAGCATCCCCGCCGTACGTTCTACGTGCTGAAGCAGTTCGGCATAATTAAACCGACGGCCCTGTTCGTTTGGGTCGTTGGGCTCCCAAGCCAAGGCCAAGGCCTGGGGTTGGTTTCGGGCATGCCGATCTAAGGCATTGATGGTAATGTTTAGTTTTGCTCCTTTGAACCAGGCAAAATGGGCGGCTTCAAAATCGGACTCAACCACCGATTCCCAAGGCTGAATCCATTGAAAAGAACCTGCAACTTCAGCCCAAAAGGAGGCTGGATTTTCATCGGCGCTTTGGCAGGCCGCCCGATATTCGGCCATAGAACTCAATTGAAACGGATGGGATTTCATGGGCTTCGGTTTTAGTCGCCAATGTCTTCGTTCCACAATTCGGGGTTCTCTTCAATAAAGCGGCTCATCATGTCAACGCATTCGGGCAGATCCAAATCAATCACTTCTACCCCATGTTCTTGCATAAAGGCTTTTGCCCCCGGAAAAGTCCTAGACTCGCCAACAACCACCCTTGGAATTTTGAATTGAACAATGGTTCCCGCACACATGTAGCAGGGCATAAGGGTGGAGTATATGGTGGTGTTTTTATAAGAACCCATGCGGCCGACCTGATTCAAGCAATCCATTTCGCCATGCAATATGGGGTTGTTTTCTTGCACCCGCTTGTTGTGGCCCATGCCCAAGCATTTACCCTCTTGAACCAAAACCGAACCAATCGGAATCCCTCCTTCTGAAGCACCTTTTCTGGCTTGCTCTATGGCCAGTTTCATAAATTCATCCATGCTCAAATGTAATTAATTGAGAACAGGATTCCCATCTATGGGTTGAATGGAGCAGTTTTTACTGAAAATGGAGCTTAAAAAAAGCCACTGTTTTTTGACACACATCCGCAGATTGGTTGGCATCAAAACTATGAAAAGCGGGGTATTCATGCAAAGCGGAAGGGACGCCCAATTGATTTAAGCGGCCATGCATCCATTGGGATTGGTATAAAGGAACAATTGGGTCAAAACTGCCATGAAAAAGGAGGGTTGGAACCGATTCAGCCGATACTTGGGAATACGGACTAATGGATTTATACAAGGTTGTGTCCCAGGTGGCACCGGCATACAATGCAATAACATCTCCTACATACCCACCCAACCAGGGGTTGTTGCTGTTGTACCAAGACCAATCGTTCAGAATGCTTGGTCCAAACAAATTAGAAACGCATTGAATCTGCCCTTGCTGATTTTGGGTATAGGCTTGAAGCATGGCCAAATGTCCTCCGGCACTTGCCCCCATTAAACCTACTTTTCCTGAAACCACATATTCGTTCCGCCGAGCATAATACTGATTTAAGGCTTGTGAAATGTCGTTTGTAATTTCGGCCTGATGTATGCCATTTGCCGCATTTGCCAGTCGGTAGTTCAAATTCAAAATCGCCGCTTTTGGCCATTTATTTTTGAGCAGATTCACCCAATTGTTCATTTCCTCTTTTTGTCCGGCCTGCCAGGCTCCGCCGTGAATTAAGACCACCGTTGGGCTTGAAGAAGAACGGCCCGCAGGCAAATGCAGGTCATAAACTTGACGGGGGTGTGTTCCATAAGCTATGTTCAACAAAGTGGTATCGGCCATAGGCTGGCTGGTTGAAGAATCTGGCCGGCAAGAGGAACAGAACAGCAGCATAAACACCAAGCTGGAAAGGGCAAAATAAGGGCGAAGGGCATTCAACATGGATAGAAATTTGAATAGAAAGGTAGCAAAATTCCAGCATCACGTAAAATAGCCCGAAAAATGCCATTTCGAACCGGCGGTACAAATGGACGTGCAGGCATTCGAAATTCACTCGGGAAACAAATTATCGGTCTTACTTACGGGGCGTCGAAGAAAAGGTCGGGTTTTGAAGCCTGAAGTCTATGCGGTGGAAGGCGCGTTGAAAAACGTATTTTTTATCCGAGTGGGGAGCCTTAGCTGTTCTGTCTGAGCTCAGCAGAGGAAAGCGTTCGTCGCCTGGGCCCAAACGGGGCAATAGCGCGTCAACGCCCCTACCTAAGGCATGGGCAAAGGAATAGAAAAACGTACCCCTTTCTGCTCCTGCAATTTTCCCCTACCTTTGCCTAATGTCGGTGCACCAAACTATAAAACGAATAACCACGCATACCCTTCAACAATGGAAGAACGAAGGGCAGCCCATCAGCATGTTAACGGCCTATGATTTTACCATGGCTAGGTTGTTGGATCGGGCGGGTATAGATGTAATGCTGGTTGGCGATTCTGCTTCAAACGTCATGGCAGGCCATGAAACCACACTTCCAATAACGCTGGACCAAATGATTTACCATGCGGCATCGGTGGTTCGAGGAGCTACGCGTGCCTTGGTGGTCGTAGATTTGCCTTTTGGATCGTATCAGGCAAACTCATCGGAAGCCTTGCGGTCGGCCATACGCATCATGAAAGAAACGGGGGCTCATGCGGTAAAAATGGAGGGAGGCAGCGAGGTGGCTGAATCGATTGCCCGTATTTTAGCGGCTGGAATTCCGGTGATGGGGCATTTGGGTTTAACTCCGCAATCCATTTACAAATTTGGCACCTACAGTGTGCGGGCGAAAGAAGAAACAGAGGCCCAGAAACTCATTGAAGATGCTCAGTTGTTGGAAGAATTGGGCTGTTTTGCGATGGTTTTAGAGAAGGTGCCTGCGCATTTAGCGGGTAAAACGGCGAAAATCTTAAAAATTCCGGTTATAGGGATTGGAGCTGGGGCTGCGGTTGATGGGCAGGTTTTGGTTACCCATGACATGTTGGGCTTAACCGAAGAATTTAGTCCTCGATTTTTGCGGCGCTATCAAAACCTAGCCGAAGAAATAGTTCAAGCCACAGGCAAGTACATTGCCGATGTAAAAGCCAGGTCTTTTCCGAATGACAAAGAGCAGTATTGATTTACCTGTCTTGTTTGAAGACAACCACTTGTTGGCCATCAATAAACCGGTGGGTGTTTTGGTTCAACCGGATTCTCAAGATGTGTTTTCGTTAGAGACTTGGGGGAAAACCTATTTGGCTGAAAAATACAGCAAGCCTGGCGCTGTTTTTTTAGGCGTTTGCCACCGTCTAGACCGACCTGTAAGCGGAGTTGTGGTAATGGCTAGAACCTCAAAAGCCTTGGTGCGTTTGAACGAGCAATTTAAACAGCGGGAACCCAAGAAAATATATCATGCGGTGGTGGAAGGGGGGCCAGATGCAGCGGAGGCCACCTTAATCCACTGGTTGGTGCGAAGCGGAAAAACCAACCTAAGCAAGGTTCAAAATACGCAAACCGAACTGGGGCAAAAAGCGGAATTGGATTACCGAGTCTTGGAGCGGGGCAGAACTTTGTCGCTGCTTGAGGTCGAATTAAAAACGGGAAGGCACCACCAAATTCGGGCCCAGTTGTCGGCTGTCGGTTGCCCCATCGTTGGCGATGTGAAATATGGAGCCCGCCGAGGCTTAAAAGACAGAAGCATTGGTTTGCATGCATTTAGCTTAAGCCTTTTGCATCCGGTGGGCAAAACCGAACTGCGCATTTCGGCCCCTTACCCCCTGTCGCCAACTTGGAACATCTTTACACAGGCACAATAAAAAGTGTACCTTTGGCCCTATTATTGTAATACCAACTGAAACTCGAACGACTATGCGTTTTCACCTTGCTTTAATGACCTGCCTGGTTGGCCCTTTTGCCCTACAAGCCCAAACCAATTTTGGGTACTTGAATTCGATGGAAATCATCTATGTGATGCCAGAAATGAAAGAGGTTCAAAAAAAACTAACCGATTATTCTACCGAGTTGGACGCAGAGTTCAAAACAATGACAGAGGGTTACCGGAAACTGGAGGCCGACTACAAAGCCAATGCCAGCAAATGGTCTGAAACCATTCGGCAATTGAAGGAAGAGGAGCTGGTGCAGGATCAACAAAAAATCCAACGATCGCAAGAAGCCTTTCAGCAAGATTTGGCAGAAAAACAGCAATTGCTGCTTGAACCCTTGTTAATGAAGGCCGACAGTGCCATTAAAGTGGTGGCAAAGGAAAAAAACTTGGGCTATGTTTTTGACACCTCGAAAAACGCACTGTTGTTTGCCGAGGAGAGCGGAGATATTAGCACCTTTGTAAAAATGAAGTTGGGCATTGACCCCAATGCCAAGCCTCAGGGCATGGAATAAAATCAAAATTCGTTTAAACCAAAATCAAGTACATGAAGAGGGCTCCGTTTTTACTTCCGTTGTTGATTTTAGCTTCGGGTCTAACCGCACAGATTGGGCTGCCTAAAGACAGTTCCAAAACCAAAATCGCCAAGCAAGACTACATCATTCTGAATTTTAATTGGAATGGCTGGCTGAATGCAGGCGACCGGGTTGAGGTGAGTCCGTTTTCTCGAGGTTTTGAGGTAGCCCTGATGTTTGACCAACCCTTGGGTAAAAGTCCGTTTGCCTTGGGCTTTGGCTTAGGCTTAAGCACAGAAAACATCTTTACAAATGCGTTTCTGCGAAACAACAATGATTCTGTGGCTTGGCAGTCCATTGATAAAACGATTAACCCTGACAATACCACAACCCGCGAATGGGACAGGTATAAATTGGGAACCACCCTTTTGGAATTGCCATTGGAAGTGCGGTTTCGGTTAAATCCCCGAAAAAGGAACACCTTTAAAATAACCGCAGGGTTTAAGGTGGGTTATGTGGTGCATTCCAAAGAAAAATATGTGGGGCCGAATTACTTGTTCGACGACCAAGGGCAGAAATCTCTATTGGACGAGACTTTGGCAATGAAACGAGACGATTTGTTTGGAATAAACAAACTCAGGTATTCGGTGTATGGCCGTATTGGGTATGGGCGCTTTGCCTTGAATTTTCAGTATGGATTGCAGCCATTTTTTGAATCGGGCTTAGATGCGGACAATGTAATTCCGATTCAAGCTGGGTTCAGTTTTATGCCCTTTTAATTTGCAGCAAGGTTGGGGGGAATGAGTGCAGAACGGTGCCATGTATTTTATTGCCGGTCTAGGGCTGAAAAAAAAGCCAAGCTTCGGCTTGAAATGGATGGGTTTAAGGTGTTTTTACCTATATCAAAGGAGTTAAGGCAGTGGAGCGACCGCAAAAAATGGGTTGAATTGCCCTTGTTTAGCGGGTATTTATTTGTGTATTGCCAGCCGCATCAGCTTTTTACGGTTGTGGGCTATCCGGGGGTTGTAGCTCCCGTAAAATTAGCCGGTGAATTTGCCTGCATCGGCGAACGGGATATTGAAGCCATAGAACGGTTTTTGGCAACGGGCTTGAGTGTAGAAGTGGTTCAGGGTGTCTTTGATTTGGGAACCCAGGTTGAAGTGATGGGAGGCCCCTTGAAAGGGATGACTGGACATTGGTTGGCAGAAGCGGGGCAGGATTACTTTTTTATAGAGGTAGAATCGATAAACCACCGAATTCGGGTACAGGTCAAAAAAGAATTGCTGCGGGCCAAAAAAGGCTAAATAAAAAAACGAACATCGAATGAACGTGGATTGGGCGAGGGATTGCAGTGGAAATGCCCGTAGGGCATTGCAGCGGAAAGCCCGGTGCCGGCAGCAGGCCGGCACGCCCCCAAATAAAAATGAAATTAAAGGGCTGGAACTTGGCGTTTTGAGTTCGAGATAAGCCTTAAAAACTGCCGGACAGCGACACCATGAAATTGCGACCGGGGGCGCTGATGCCGCTGCTGAACACGCGGTAGCGCAGGTCAAGGATGTTGTTGAGTTGCAGGCGTAGGCTAACACCTTCGCGCAGCCTCCACTGAAAATGGCTGTTGATGGACCACCAAGCGGGCATGCCCTGGGGCGTGGCGTAACGCAGATTGTCCTCGCCCAACAATCCGTAATCTTCAAGCCGTTTCCAATCGCTAAAATCGACTCGAAGCCCCAAGTCGATGTGCTTGTTGCTCCATTCTATGCCCAGTTGCCCATGCAAAGGCGGAATGTGGTCGATGGGCTGCCAAAACGCGTTAAGAAATTGGCGGCCATAGGTATAGTTTAGCATAGCGTTGGCCTGCAAGCGGGGGCTTAAGCTGCCTTTGTAGCGAAATTGCGCTCCGCAAATCCAAGCAGAAGCAGCATTTTGAAGGCTGGCCACAGCACTGAGCTGCCCTTGATAGAAGAGGCTGTCTTGCCCAGAAAACTGGGCGGGTTGCAGGGCGAGCAAACCTGGGGCATGGCTTAAGAAACCCAGCAGCATGAGCTGTTGGCCCTGGGTGCTGATGCGGTATTCGGTTTCAAACCCGAACAGGTATTCAGGGCCAAGACTGGGATTGGGAACCACGACCAGGCCGGGCTGGGAATCAAAAACCTTAGCGATGTCGTCCACATTTGGGGCTCGGAATCCGGAGCTCAACGAACTGCGAATGCGGTGAGCTAGCTTTTGCCAAGTGTATGTAAGGCTGCCGTTGGCCGCTGGGAGCAGGTAAGAAATATGGGAAAAAGGAAAGGGGAAAAACAGGGTGTCGGAGAACTGGGCAGCCAAGGAATTGAATTGAAGCCGGCCTCCAAATTGCAGCAAAGAATGGGCCGTGGACAGCAATTGAACTTCAGACCAAAATCCGGCTTGAAATTGAGATGAGCCTGCGTCGGGGTAGCGGGTTTGGGCGGCTTGCGTGGTTGAATCGTCAACCTGAAAGGCCTGAGCTGCAGAGGAGACTCGATTGTATTGGGCATCGAAGCCAAAGCGCAGCCAAGGTTGGTCTGCTTTGGAAAGGGGAGAATCGCCCTTGGCCCGGAGCTGTGATTCGGAGGGAGCCAAACTGCCCTGCCAGCTGTATCCCCAGACCTGAATCAACTCATTTTGAGTGCGTTGCCAAGGGGATTGAAAGCGGCGAACAATGCGGCTTTCGCGGAACTGCTGCCAGGAAAAAGCTTGGCTCCACTGGAAACGCCCTTTTTGCACCTTTTCGGTATGCAGGGCCAGGAGCAATTGCTCTTCGGGGCCGTAATCCCAGCGGGCAAACAGCGGAAGGCCCTGGGAGTTGGTGTCAGACAATCGGTCGTAACGCGGCACCAAGAGGGTAGAGGCATACTGAAAATTCAGGTAGTGGCGCAGGTGTTTGCCTTGGTACCCGGCTTTTTGCAACAGGTTGATTTGCCCGTATCGGCTGTTGGTTTGGATGTTGGGATTGGCAAGTAAAAAAAGGCTGTCTTTTCCGTTGATGCGGCGTACGGAAAAGCGTGCATCCCAGCGCCCGGGGTCGCGTGGGTCGGTTAGGGCACCTTGCCTTAGGTCGCTAAAATCGCTAAACGAAAAAGAGGTTAACCCTGCCCATTTTTTTCGGGAATAGGCAGCATCGGCATGCAGGGTTCGCTCCAGAGAAGCCGTACTAAAGCGGGCTTGAACATGGCCAGAAATAAGGCCATCTTGAGTAAAAACAAGGGGCAGGGTATTCATTTGAATCAGTCCGCCAAGGGCATCGCTGCCGAATGCCACGGTACCGCTGCCAAAAACCAAATCAATGGATTCCATGGCCATGGCATCGTTGCGGATAATTTGCTGAAGATGGCCAGAACGGAAAGCGGCGTGGTTTAGGCGAATGCCATCGACCACCAGCAAGATTCGGCTGGCTTCGAATCCCCGAAGAACGGGGCTGCCCCCACCCATTTGACTGCGTTGCACAAAAACCCCATTTCGTTCCAATAGGTCGGCCGTGGTGGGCGCTTGGGCGTCGTCTATGGCTTTTCGTTCTAGCCGTAAACCTTGCCGGCCCGAAGCAAACTGAGGCAAACGAAGGCCGATTAAAGGAAAATCGTTGAGGTGTACACCCAGGCGCCGCAGCTGAAACAGACTGTCGCCCAATTCCAACTGCACCCAGGGTATCAGCAGATCTTCGTAGCCCAAAGCCCTTACCAAAATGGGTTGCTCGGCCGAAAGTTGAGCCAAGGGAATGGGGGAAGAGCTGGGCGCAAAGCGAAACTCCAGCTCTTTGTTTTCATTTAACTGCAGCAGGCGCAGGCCATGCTGAAAAGCATCCACAGGCTGGAGGTACAAGGCCTTAGGCAGCTGAGCGGCAGCGGCAGCGGCGGAGAGAAAAAACAAAACAGGAGCGAGAAAACGGGGGCCTTGCATTCCGCAAATATAGCAGGGAATTCCTACCTTCGTACCAAATCGGATTCATGATACTTTCTGGAAATGAAATAGCGGCCCGACAGGGCAAAGACATTGTGATTGAACCCTTTGACCCAAATCGAATCAATCCCAATTCCTATAACCTATCCTTGCATAAAGACCTGTTGATTTACGACCGGCATGCATTGGACATGAAAGAGGAAAACACGGCAAGCCCCTTGGAGATTCCAGAAGAAGGCTTGCTGTTGGAAACCGGAAAATTGTATTTAGGCAGAACGGTGGAGTACACCGAGACCCAGGGTTTGGTTCCCATGCTGGAAGGCCGAAGCAGCATTGGACGTTTGGGGCTGTTTGTGCACATTACCGCCGGTTTTGGAGATGTAGGATTTAAGGGATTTTGGACGCTAGAGATGTTTTGTGTGCAGCCCATACGCATTTATGCGGGGGTTCAAATTTGCCAAATTTTCTACCACAGCATTGAGGGAAGCTATCAGACCTATTCCAGCGGAAAATACCAGAACAACAAAGGCGTTCAGCCCAGTTTATTGTTTCGAGATTTTCAGTAAACGGCATTAGGTTCTGCCTTAGCAAACCCGGCTTAGCGGCATTTTCTAAAAAAGCAATGTATGAAGTTTGGCGGGGAGTTGGCTTGTTGGGGGAATGGGCCGCTTGCCCGGCGTTAACAAGCCCATTTGCTGAGACAACTCAATCAGGGCAGGTGGGTGCACCGAATGCCAAGAATCGATGGAAGCTACGGCGGGGAACTGCTGAAGCCCTCGGTGCAAAAAGGCTTGATTATCGGCCGTCATGCCAATGATCATGGGCAAACCAGCAACCAAACATTCTAGGGCTAGGGTGCTGGATGGCACCCAGGCTAAGGTGCAATCGGCTATTAGGGATTTCATTTGTGCGGCATTCAGATTGGAATGCAAGGTCAAGCCTGGGAAAATAGAGGAAATATGGGATTGGGGATCGGCCACAACGGCAGAAACCCGGAACGTTGGACTTAGGCCTGCGGCCCAATCTAAGGCGTTGCGGATCAGGGATCCGCCGTCGGTGCCTCCGAAGCAAACAAACAAATGAGGCGGTTGTGCGGAGTTAAATGGGGCAGAAGGCTGCTGAAATTCGGGGCGAAGCAAACGGTATTCCAATCCAAGCCAATAATCGGTGTGGGGATTGGCTGGAAAATCGGCGGGGCTTAGCCCTGGACAATGGTTTAAAAGTACATCTACAGGAAGGGCCATCTGAGGCAGGTCATTGATTTGAAGGGTTTTAAGGCCCAGGCTGCGGGCGGCATGCACGTAATTGGGTGTTGCCTGGTAGGAATCGACCACCAACAGGTCGCCGGGTTGAATCAGGCTGGACAAATGTTCCGCCTCAGCCACCGAGAAATCGCTCCCCACATTAAGGTAGGGAATGCCCTGGGGCAGAAAAGGTATGGAGGATTCTGAAATTAAAAAAGTAAACTCAGGAAGGTATGCGGACAAGGCTTGGCAGCGAAGTAGGTGGCCAAAACCGAGGTGTCGGTCGCCATCGGTTCGAATCCATGTGTGTTTTGCGGGGGCATTTGACCGTACACTGCCATCAAAAATCCCTGCTTTTTCCATTTTTTGGAATTTAGATTCCCGAAAAAGGAAAAACAAACGAAGATGCGATGAAAACCGAATTCAAAACAACATTAAAATGCCGTCCCTTTGATGCTGGAGTTACTTTTAAAGTGCCGAAAAGACAAAAAGGAAGTTGAAGCATGCCGCAAATATTTGAAAAAAAAATCCACAATTTTTGCAATCAGGCAGGGTTCCACCTGATTTCAGCCACCGAACTGGAAACCGAACAGCTGTATTTTGTGCATTTGGAAGTGTTGGAAGAAGCGAGCGGCACCCAGGGGCTGTTGCTGCCTGAGGGCAGCTTTTTAATTTCCTGCTATCAAGCATTGGGGCTCTCGACCCTTCAAACCCAGTATTGTACATCAGAGGAAACACAGGATGGAGACAGGGCTGGATGTTTAAAGGCGGGACAGCATTTGATGTTGATTGGAAAATCCAGTTGGCTTACCTCAACCCTACAGCGTTTTAATTCGGTACAAAAACAAAAAATCAAATCGGTCGGCGGGTATTTACCCTATTGCGATGCCCAAATTTCAACCTCAATGCTGATTCGGCAGGGGCAGCTTCTTATTCAGGAAAGGCGGCTTGAGCCCAGCAAAATAGACCTGCATGGCTTTGTTGTTGTGTTGCTTGGCGAATGGGAGGGCATACAGCATTTGCTGTACAAGGTAGAAATGGGTCGAGGCAAATGGTTGGTTTCGCAGACGAATCGGCTTATAGAACAACATTTAGAAGGGGAGCCTTTAACCCTGGACGCCATAGCAAAAACCTTGGCCGTAAGCGTTTCGAAGTTAAAAATCGCCTTTCGGCACGAAATGGGGATTTCGGTATATCGGCATTATTTAAACCTGAGGTTAGACCGGGCAAAAGCCCATCTAAGTTCGGGCAAATACAACGTTTCAGAGGTGGCTTACCGGATTGGATACACCAGCGTCAGTAAATTTTCAAAAATGTATGCTGAATACCACGGGGCCTTGCCTTCGCACATGATAAAAGAGAGGGCTTCATTTGCCTAAATGGGTTGGGGGCCGGCAGAAGAATTAGGTAAGAGCTTGTTCATTGCGTACCTTCGCAAAAAAATCGGTTTGAGTTTTTTTGAGAATTTCGGCAAGTATTGCATGTTGGTGTTTAGAACCTTCAAACATCCGGCACGCAACAAATTTTTCAGGGAACAATTTTTTAGGGAGTTAGAGGCATTGGGCCTAGGCTCTATAGGGATTGTTGCCATTATTTCGCTGTTTATGGGTGCCGTCATTGCCATTCAGATGGCGGCCAACATCGACAACCCATTAATTCCCCGCGAAACCATTGGTTATGCCACTCGGGAATCGGTTTTTCTGGAATTTTCTTCGACCGTAGTTGCGTTGATCCTGGCGGGCAAGGTGGGTTCTAGCATTGCCTCAGAAATTGGCACCATGCGTGTAACCGAACAAATTGACGCCTTGGAAATCATGGGGGTAAATTCGGCAAGCTATTTAATTCTACCTAAAATTACTGCTTCCCTGCTCATCAATCCAATATTGACCTTAATGAGCATGTTTCTGGGTGTTTTAGGGGGGTACTTGGCCTGCTTGGTTACCGGCATGTTAGACCCGCCCAGCTATCTAACGGGACTTCTGTTTGATTTTCGGCCCTTTAATGTGGTGTATTCCATCATTAAAAGCATCGTATTTGCCTTCATTATAACCTCCATCAGTGCCTACCGCGGCTATTATGTAGAAGGGGGCAGCCGAGAAGTGGGCGAAAACAGCACCAAAGCTGTGGTGAACGCCAGCATTGCCATCTTGTTCTGGAATTTGATTCTAACCCGAATTCTGTTGCTGTGATCGAAATAAAAGGATTGTATAAAAACTTCGGAGACAAAGAAATTTTGACCAACGTCAATCTGACTTTTGAAGAAGGAAAAACCAATTTAATTATTGGGCAATCTGGAAGCGGAAAAACGGTTTTAATGAAATGCGCTGTTGGCTTAGAAACACCCACCAAGGGAGAGATTCTGTATTCGGGGCGGCCTTTTACCCACTCCAGTTTAGAAGAGAAAATGGCGATTCGGAAAGAAATCGGCATGGTTTTTCAGGGTGGAGCCTTGTTTGATTCGATGACCGTGGAAGAAAACGTGGCTTTCCCCCTTCGAATGTTCACCAACATGTCGAAATCTGAACTGGACGACCGGGTGAATTTTTGCTTAAACCGCGTCAATTTGCCTCAGGCCCATGCCAAGTACCCCGCCGAAATAAGCGGGGGCATGAAAAAGCGCGTCGCCATTGCGCGTGCCATTGCCCTAAACCCCAAATACCTGTTCTTCGACGAACCCAACTCGGGCTTAGACCCCAGAACCTCGCTGGTCATTGATGCCCTAATTCAAGAAATTACCCAAGAATACAAAACGGTAACCGTAGTCAATACCCACGACATGAACTCGGTTCTAGAAATTGGCGACCACATTGCGTTTATTTTCAAAGGAAATGTGGTTTGGACGGGCGATTCAAATACCATCATCACCGCCGAAGTACCGGAAGTGCGTGATTTTGTTTTTGCCACTCCCCTAATGAAAAAATTGTTTAAATGATTTTTGGGGGATTGCGGAAATAATTGGCCCCTTTCTTTCATGTTTAATTTATTTTTCCGTAACATTGAAGCTAAATCGAAACACCTAAACCTATGAGATTATTAGTTACAACTGCATTGGCCCTTAGCATGGGAATGATGGTTATGGGTCAGAGCCAACGTTTGGTTTTGGCCGAAGGCTTTTCAAACGCAAGCTGCCCTCCTTGTGCCAGCCAAAATCCCAACTACAACACGTTGACGGCCACCAACAGTGCCCCCAACAATCCGGCTAAAATGGTGGCCATTAAATACCAAACCAATTTTCCTGGTACCGACCCCATGAATGCCCAAAATCCTGGAGATATTTCTGCACGGACTTCCTATTATGCAGTGAATGGAGTGCCCTGGGGTGCTTTGGACGGAACCGCCTTCGCCGGCAGCAATTATTCGGGCGCTTTGGCAAACCTTAGCCAAAACGCCATCAATTCGCGTTATGCCGTTACCTCTCCTTTTGATTTGACCGTAACCCACACCGTCCACCCCAACCTAGATAGCGTAACGATTTCCGTTGCAATCAACTGCACCGACTCGCTGCTGCTTGGGTCTGGCCTAGTTAAACTGCACGTAGCCCTCACCGAAAAAACCATCACCTTTGCTACCGCTCCCGGTTCAAACGGCGAAACTTCGTTCAAAGGCGTAGTACGCAAAATGTACCCCGACGCAAATGGAACCACCCTGTCAAGCAACTGGTTGCCAGGTCAACAAGATGCCTATTCTTGGACCGTGCCTTTGCCTTCGTACATCTACAAAATCCCTGAAGTAGCTGTGGTTGCTTTTATTCAAAACAATGCAAGCAAACAAGTGTACCAAGCAGGCTACAGCGCTCCAATACCGGTTCCAAACTACGCTGCTGTAAGCGCGGTAACCACCAACAGCCCCGCCATCAATTGCACCGGCGATTTGAACAACGCAAGCGCCACCATCAGCAACATCGGCAGCAACCCCATCACCTCGGCTACCGTTAATTACCAAGTGGACAACGGCAGCCCCTCTACCCTTCCCTTCACCGGCAACATTGCTCCCAACGGAACGGCCAACGTTTCCATTCCTGCCATTACCGGCGTAAGCGGTGGTGCCCACGCTTTGAATGTTTGGTTGACCAACATCAACAACAACGGAGCTACGAACGCCATTGGCCAAGCATCTGCCACATTCCAAATGTCGGCAGCACCCAGCGTAATGTCAAACACCGTTGACTTTGAAGGCAGCGTTTTCCCCAGCAGCTACATCATTGAAAACACCCCCGGCGCAAACGGCTGGGGCTGGGTATCCATCAACAACGGTGCATCTAAATTCATGCGTTGCTTCTTCTGGAACATGCCTTCTGGAACCGTTGCCAATTTGTATACTGCACGCTACGACCTTTCTGGTTTTACCAACCCAGAAGTTAAATTCGACGAAGCTTACACATACTACACCGTGGCAACACCTGAAAACGACCGTTTGATCGTGTCTTATTCTACCAACTGCGGTTCCACTTGGGTTGAATTCTACAACAAAGCCGGAACAGCCTTGCAAACGGCAACTCCCATCAGCAACCCCCAATCGCAATTTATTCCTGCTGCTGCCGATTGGAGAACCGAACTTGCCGCTATGGCAGGAGCCGGCGGTTTAAGCGATGTTCTGATTCGCTTCCGTGGTGTATCTGATTTTGGCGACAACCTGTTTATCGACAACATCCTTATCCAAGAAAAAAACATGGGCGTAGAAGAGGTTATCCCTGTAAGTCAAAACTCCATGGTTACCTACCCCAACCCAGCCAACCAGCAGGCAACCCTGCGCTTTAACCTAAATGCCGATTTCAATGGTCGGGTTGAAGTGGTGAATGCCTTGGGCTCGACCGTTTTTGCCACCACCGACCAAACTTTTGGTCAAGGCGACCAACAGCTTAGCCTTCCAACGGCTCAGTGGGCCGACGGCCTATATTTGGTGCGGTTGATTTCTGGCAACATGGAAATGAGCACTCGATTGGTGGTGCGCCATTGATTATAATTGCATTTTAAACTTGAAAAGGCCGGGGTTTCTCGGCCTTTTTTTTTGTTTCTTTGAACAACAAAACAAATTTTCACTTGTTTCATAGTTTATATTCTGCCAAGGCCGTGTGCCAAAGGCCTTAACCCTTGATTTTATGTTTACCGGAATCATAGAAAGCCAAGCCGAAATTCTGGAAATCCTTCCCAACGAAGAGAACATAACTTTTCGCCTCGCATGCCCTTTAAAATCGGAATTCAAAATTGACCAAAGCATTAGCCACGACGGGGTGTGCTTAACCGTTGATGGAATTCAAGACAACAGCTATACCGTAACCGCCATTTACGAAACCCGAATCAAAACCAATTTGGGAGCCAAAAAAGTCGGCGACACCTTAAACATTGAACGCTGCATGCCGGCCCATGGCCGCTTTGACGGGCACATCGTTCAGGGCCACATCGACGGCACCGGAACCATTCAATCCATCGAAAACCAAGCCGGAAGCTTCTTAATTGGCATTCAATACACCATGCCAAACCACCTAACCGTTCCCAAAGGATCCATTGCCCTGAACGGAATTAGCCTAACCGTGGTCGATAGCCAACCCGGGCAATTCTCGGTGGCCATCATTCCCTACACCTGGAACCACACCAATTTACACCAACTGAGCATTGGCGATACCATTAACCTAGAATTCGACATCCTGGGCAAGTACATACAAGCCTGGATGAAACACCCCTCAATTCAACCCAACGCATGAAACACCTGTTTTCTTTTTTTCTGCTTGCGGCCTTAACCGCCTCGGCCCAATCGCCTTTTCAATTTGTGGCTAAATCTGAAATCCCCCTTGAGCTGAAGCAAAACGCGGTGCTTAAACCCCAACAAGCAAGCCATCTGAAACATGCGAGGCTTCCCCTTGAAAACACCAACAGCTCAAGCCTACGGCTTCCTCTACCCCACCCTTCTGGCACCTGGGTTATGGCCAACCTGATGCCTTATGCCGTTTTGGCCGATGCTCGAAAGCAAGCCGACCTGGGCATTTCGACGTGGTATGGCCGATTGGAAAGCGAGCCCAGTGCTGTGGTTCGGGCCGACCAAACCCCCCAAGGTTTTCATGTTCAAGTGTTGAGCCCAAACGGCGATTGGTACATTGACCCTGTTTCGCCAACCAATGCCGTATGGCACATGGCATACTTTAAGTCCGACCTGCCCAACCCACACGCGTTTGAATGTGGACTGCAAGATCAGGAAGGCCTCATTGACGACCCAGTTTTTGATCCATTTTCCACAAATCCGAACGGAGGAACCCTGCGCACCTACCGATTGGCCCTTGCGGCAACCGCCGAATACACCAATTACCACGGAGGCCCAACAGGAGGCTTAGCCGCCATGGTTACTGCCATAAATCGAGTGAATGGAATTTACGAACGCGATTTGGCCGTCCGCATGCTGCTGATTCCCAACACCGACACGCTGATTTACACCAGCACCGTTACCGACCCCTACACCAACAACGACGGATTTACCATGCTGGGCGAAAACCAATCCAACGTCAATGCCGTAATTGGATCGGCCAACTACGACATTGGGCATGTATTTAGCACCGGTGGCGGCGGCATCGCCTCGCTCGCCTCGGTGTGCACCAATTCAAAAGCCCAAGGCGTAACCGGCCTAAACAACCCCATTGGCGACCCCTTTTACGTCGATTATGTGGCCCATGAAATTGGACACCAATTCAACGGCAGCCACACCTTTAACTCCAGCTTGGGTTCCTGCAGCGGCAACAGGTCTAGCCAAAACGCCTACGAGCCTGGCAGCGGAAGCACCATAATGGCCTATGCCGGCATTTGCGATGCCGACAACGTCAGCAACAATTCCGACGATTATTTCCACGTGCGCAGCTACCAAACCATGCTCACCTTTTTGCAAGGTACGGGGGGCAACTGCGCGGCCACCTCGCCCACCGGCAACACGCCTCCCACCGTGAACGGGCAACAAACCCCAGCAACCTTTTTCCCCATTGGCACGCCCTTTAAGCTAACAGCGGCCGGCAGCGATGCCGACGGCGACACGCTCACGTATTGCTGGGAACAGTACAACCGCGGCAGTTCCATTGACCTGGCCAGCACCCCCAGCACCGGAACTCCGCCCCTGTTTGTGTCCTTGCCCCCCAGCAACAGCCCCACCCGCTGGTTTCCACGACTCAGCTTTGTGGTGAGCAATGCCAATTCGGCCCTTGAAAAACTGCCAACCTACACCCGTGCCATGGATTTCAGGGTTACGGTCCGCGACAACCAACCCAACGGCGGGGGAGTCAGCTACCAGCAAGTAAACTACGATGCTACGGCGCTATCGGGGCCATTTTTGGTCAGCAATCCCAACACCAACCAGGTGCAATGGGCAACCGATTCGCTGGTTACCATCGCTTGGGATGTTGCCAATACCGATCAAACTCCGGTCAACTGCAGCCAGGTCAACATTTTGTTGTCCACCGACGGGGGCTACACCTATCCCTACACGCTGGTTTCGGCTACCGGCAACGACGGGCAAGAGACCTTGGTATTGCCTTTTTTCCCGAACGAACCCACGCTTATTACCCAAGCGCGGGTCATGGTCGAAAGCGTTGGCAACATCTTTTACGACATCTCGAACGCCGATTTCAGCATCAACAACCTGCCCAGTTCGGGGCTAAGCAATTGGGAACAAGGCATAAAAATTGTGCCCAATCCAGCTCGGCAAGGCAGCGGCAGCATCGTGGCTCCCCAGCTAAATTCAACCCGTTTTCAGGTGTTTTACAGCGACGGCAGGCAAGTTGACGCCAGCCTACAGGGCAACGAAATTCAACTGCACAACTCCAAACCGGGGCTGTACATCGTTCAAATTGAATCGGCCGGAACCGTGCACAGTTTCCGCTGGGTCATTGTTCCTTAACCTCGTTTTTTAGGGATTTTCTTTTGGGCGGCTGCGGGCTTTCACAGGTAGTCCGCAGTCCTGGGGCCTGCGTGCAGCGGCCCGGCAGGGGCTCCCAAGGTCGCCCTGCCGGTCGCGCGCACGCAGGCCCCAGTCCTTGGCGTGCTACCTTGTTCAATCCCTGCCGCGGGCGGCGCAATGCTTTAGGCCATCTAAATTTAAGGAAGGTTGGAAATGCTGTTTAAACAAGCCCTGTTAAAGGTTGGAAATTCAACGCCGGCAAGCCTGCATGGGTTAAGGCGGAGCGATGCGGCCCAGGTGTTGGAATAAAGAACGGATTTGCGCTGCATTCAAGAATTGCTGGGCCACAGCAGCAGAAAAACTGCAGAGATTTACACACAGGTAAGCAGCAAAAGACTTCAACAAATCAGATCCCCTTTTGAGGGTGTGTGAAAAAATGGGTTAATAGACAAATTTCAGGCTGTAAATTGCTGTATCAGTTGCTGTGCCTAGCTTTGAGGCATTTGAAAGGTTATGAATAAAAAAAGTGCATTCACTGTTCCAGCTCAATCATTAAGAAAAACGGGTTTAAAAACAGAAAACAACAGTTTAAATGTTATGCCTGTGGCAGGAACTTTTTAGGTGGTAATCGGATTGATAGTTTAGAGTTGTGGGTTGATTTCGTAAGCGGTAAACAGACATATGCGCAATTAGCATCCAAACATGGATGTTCCGTTCGTACAATCCAGCGAAAAATTGATGCTTACCACGTGTCGACTTCTGAACCTGAGGCGCGAAGGGTAATTGTATTGATCGATACAACGTACTGGGGTAGAAATTTCGGCGTAATGCTTTTTAAAGATGCCATCAGTGGCCAAAACCTTCTGAAGTATTATGTTAAGTATGAAACCAATGCTCTTTATCAGCAAGGTATAAATTCTCTCAAGACTAAGGGGTTTGATATTCTGGCAATTGTTTGCGATGGCCGCAAGGGATTAATCCAGTCATTCAAAGGCTTGCCCGTTCAAATGTGTCAATTTCACCAAGCTGCTATCCTTAGGCGGTATCTTACTAAAAAGCCAAAGTTGCCGGCGGCACGCCATTTGTTAGAAGTGGCGGATCTAATGAAGCAAACAGACAAGGAATCCTTTACGGGTGCTTTGGAATTATGGTATATCAAATGGCAGTCGTTCTTGGATGAGCGCAGTACAAACCCAATTAATGGCAAGACCTTCTATTCTCATAAAAGGTTGCGCAGTGCGGCACGTAGTCTAAAAAGCAATCTTCCTTGGCTTTTTACATGGTATGATTACATCGAACTAAGAATACCCAATACGACCAACGCCATAGATGGCCATTTTGCCGATTTAAAAACAAACTGCGCAATCACAACGGGTTATCCGAGAAACGTAAGCGCAAATTCATAGATGAGTTTTTGAAGGTATAAAGACCTCTAAAAATATCAATGGGCTGCACCGAAAGGCACAACCCATTGATTGCAATTTTTATCGGTCACCTGTTTTATCCCTGGCATGTTGCTCTCCAGCAGCGCATACTTCCGTTTATACAGGCTCGGCAAATAAAATCAATTTGAAAAACAAACCAATCTAAAACAGAAAATAAACAGCCTGAAATTTGTCTATTAGCGGGTACAGTCTATTTTACAGCCTGAAATTTGTCTATTACTCCGAAAAAATCTATACTTTAGGTAGCAGCAAATAAAACTTCGCCTATGCATCCAATTTGGCGGATTGGGGAAGTTTTATAGCGGCTATAGATGAGTTGTGGGTAATGGTAGGACGACCGTGCAACGACAAACATTTGTGCTAAAATTGGACGACAAAATGCCAACGCTTCGCAAAATTAAAAGAGCTGCAAGCCGACACACAAGCCAACGCTTTTGCAGCACATTTAATTTTGCCCAACCGCACCCAAAGCCCACCCACCACCCGACCAGTGGACAGGTGACAATTTGAGAGCAACTTTTGACAGAAACAAAGTTTAAAAATTTAACTTTACAACCTTAAATAGAAAATAAAATATGTTTGAACAAACCTTTAAAAATATAGACGACATACTGCACAAGGACGCAGGTTGTGGCAGTGAACTGGATTATGTAGAGCAGACTTCTTGGGTTTTGTTCCTCAAATATTTGGACGATTTAGAGAAGGACAAAGCCACAGCAGCCGAACTTAGCGGCAAGACTTACACCAACATAATTGCAAAAGAATTTCAGTGGACGGTTTGGGCAACACCAAAGGACAAAGACGGCAAACTTGACCACCACAAAGCATTGACAGGTGACGACCTAAAAGATTTTGTTGACCTTAAACTATTTCCATACCTCAAAAAATTTAAAGCAGATGCTGAAAGTGCGGACACCATTGAATATAAAATTGGAGAGATTTTCAGTGAACTGAAAAACCGCATACAAAGCGGTTACAATTTGCGTGAAGTAATAAACCGTATTGACGAATTGCGTTTTAGAACACACGCTGAAAAGCACGAAATGAGCCACTTGTATGAGGACAAGATTAAAAATATGGGCAACGCAGGGCGAAATGGTGGAGAATATTATACGCCACGACCTTTGATTAAAACCATTGTAAAAGTGGTGGCACCCGAAATAGGAGACAAAATTTATGACGGTGCAGTAGGTTCAGCGGGTTTCTTGGTGGAAGCATTTGAATATTTAAAGCACAGTAAAAAACTTACGACCGCTGATGTAGCCACCTTACAGAAAAAAACATTTTACGGAAAGGAGAAAAAATCATTGGCTTACATCATTGGCACAATGAATATGATTTTGCACGGAGTTGAAGCCCCAAACATTGTGCATACTAACACACTTGCTGAAAACCTTGCCGACATACAGGAGAAAGACCGTTACGATATTGTGCTTGCCAATCCGCCATTTGGTGGAAAGGAAAGAGCAGAAGTGCAGCAAAATTTTCCAATAAAAACTGGCGAAACCGCCAGTTTGTTTTTGCAGCACTTTATTAAGATTATGAAAGCAGGCGGCAAAGCAGGTGTAGTAATTAAAAACACTTTTTTGAGCAATACCGACAATGCTTCTGTGAGTTTACGAAAGTTGCTTTTGGAAAACTGCAACCTGCATACAGTATTGGATTTGCCAGGCGGCACTTTTACCGGTGCAGGTGTAAAAACGGTTGTGTTGTTTTTTGAAAAAGGTTCTTCAACTAAAAAGGTTTGGTTTTACCAACTGAATTTGGATAGAAACTTAGGCAAGACCAATGCCTTGAACGAAAAAGATTTGAACGACTTTATAGAACTGCAAAAAACAAAAGCAGAAAGCGAAAACTCTTGGAGCATTGCAGTAAAAGATATTGACCAAACAACCTTTGACCTTAGTGCTAAAAACCCGAACAAAAAAGAAGAAGCCGCCTTACGCCAACCGCAAGAAATTTTAGAAGAAATGAAAGCCTTGGATGAAGAAAGTGCCGATATTTTAAACTCAATTTTGGAACTGATATGAAAAATTGGGTAACAAAAAAACTTGATGAAGTTTGTGATTTAATTACTTGCGGTGTTGCTGCAAAACCTGATTATGTTGATGATGGCATTCCATTTCTTTCAGCAAAAAATGTGAAAGAAGGGCAAATTATTTGGAGTGGCTATAATTGTATTTCTGAAAAAACACATAATGAACTAACTAAAAACAATAAGCCTTTATTAGGCGATATTCTTTATACAAGAGTTGGAAGTTATGGCGAAGCAGCAGTAATTGAAGATGATAATGAGTTTAGTGTTTTCGTAAGTCTTACTCTCATAAAAGTTGATAAAACAGTTTTGAATAATTATTTTTTAAAACACTATCTAAATTCTGATTTTGTAAAAAGACTTGCAAAGAAAAGTATTAGCAGTTCAGGTGTTGGAAATTTGAATGTAGGAACAGTTAGAGAATTTCCGATTTTAGT
>Ga0247843_1001023_pt1 | contig 61373 bp, 55 predicted proteins | sample LaCruzMarch2017__FD_192420 | JGI IMG/M metagenome (GOLD analysis project Ga0247843, IMG submission 192420) | Freshwater microbial communities from meromictic Lake La Cruz, Castile-La Mancha, Spain - LaCruzMarch2017_8m | ecosystem: Environmental > Aquatic > Freshwater > Lake | place: Spain...
TGAGCCAGCGCACTTTTTCCTCACCCACTTCACGTCCCTGAACTTTGATTGGCCATTGCATGGCCCCTCTTTGCTCTCAATTGAAGGTGTAGTCCAGCTTTTTTTGCAACTATCGGAGATGCGCCCGTCGTCATCGAACGCAAAACACCATCCGATCTTGCAGGGTGCATCGGAGCCTCCCGGGAACGATTCGAGCGAGAGCTCAAACGCTCCAGGTATTGCGGGCGGTTCCTCGTCGTCTGCGAGGGCAGCCTTTCGGATGTCTGCCGCGCCTCCCGCGGACTCACCGAGCAGGCCGACCTGGTCACAGTTTTCGCGAGGTTTGACCCGAAGGTTGTGAAGATGGCTCCGAGCGGGGAAAGGCCGGAGGATTAGAACATGAGCCTCCAGCGCCACATTGTTAGTGGGCCTTCGTCTTCGTTTGCGCTCGTCCGAATTGGCGAAACGGGTCAGGGCGACGATGCGCGTTCCCATGTGCGAGCCGTGTTTCAATCGCTGGGAGAAGGACGGAGAAAGGCTGCGTTTTCATGCTCCAGTCGTGAGCTGTCCAAATTCCTAAGAGTGATCGGCAGCGGACGGATTGGTGAAACCGCGTTGGTGACGCTGTCCGGGGCCAGAGGATTTTTGGAAGCCTTCGTTGTCGACTCCGGGGATAGGAGAATTCGATACGAGATCCACGCCAGTCGATCGAGATGCGGAACGAAAGGCACTGTTTATGGAAATTGCCGCGAGGAGCCTGTCCGCACTCGTGGACAAAAAGGAGCAACTTCGTGACTGCTACCAAATCGATTTTACTCATCGCGCTCCTTGCTCTTGGAGGCTGCACCGCTCCCATCCCGAAAATGGAAGTTCGTCGGGCCGAGCCAGCGCTAGAGAAGTGGACGATCCGGATCATTACAAGTCCACCGGGAGGCGTTGTGGATTGGAACGGAAATGTTATCGGGCCGGGACCGCTCAAGATTTCCTTCCACCCGCAAACCTCGATCGATGGGCGGCCGATTTGGCCCGAGAACGGAAGTCGCGTGCAAATTTTCCGCGCCCGATGGCCTGACGGATGCATGAGCCAGGAAGTGTTCTCCAATCGCCAAACGCTTCCTCAGGTGGTGGGCATCGTCTCCCCGCACGCACACCTTTACCGACGACCAGCAAACACGAACTCCATACGATGAAAAAACCGAAACGATCTACTACTTCGCCAAGCCCTCGTCAGAGGAGGAGGCCGCCATTCGCCGAATCAAAGGAAACTTCCGGCGGGAATTTGTGATGAGGGCAATTCTTGGAGATGGAATCTCGAGCGTGCCCCCGGCGTGGCTCGATCACGACCTCTCCACTGTTCTAAAAAACTTTCTGACCGGCCAGCATCCAACGGCGCGGGGCGGTGAAGATCTGACCGACTTGGAGAAGGGGGAAGTGGAAATCGCGCGCCTTTCGCTGACCAACAGCGTGCATGCGGAGGTGACGAGTTTAAGGGCAAAGAAGGTCGGCAAGACAATCGTGCTTCGGATGGTTGATGAATACGAGACGGCGATCGGGTTGCCGTATGATCGAGTGTCCGAGGCATTGAGTGCCGAGCAAGCGATCGAGCTTTTCCGAGACGTGGAACCGAGTCCCATGGCGACCGGATGCACATTTCAGTTTCAGTCGTTTGTTTACAAAAACCTGAACGCCCTGAAATCGACCGAGGACGAGGAGGAATGAAACCGAAGGAATCCAAACGGACCAAGGCGATCAAGAGGCTGGTCAGGAAAGCCGTTGCAGATACCCTTTTCGGTTTGAAGCCCGAAGATATGACATGGACTTGGAAGAGCCTGTGGGAGCAATCCCGATCCGCGCCGAGCAATAGCGAGCGTGAGGGAGTGCTGAAATGAGCGGGTTCTCCGGAGACTTCAGAGAGAATGTGAATGAACGCCAGTTTCCGGATGGAGTTTTGTTCTCACATTTCCACCTGCATGGTGCGTTGAGTTTCCCACATGGACACGCATTTTGGAACTACCCGACTGGGCGGCGTCGCATCGAGGGATACTACAACAACGGAATCCGCAGTGGCCGATGGACCGAGTTCGAACCGGACGGAAATGTCCGATCAGCAGTTGATTTCGGCCATGGCGAATATGTGAAGCCGACAACCAAGCCAAAGCTCGAAGAGGTCACATTCAATCCCGAGACACTGATCCTTCTCGAGGAGGAATTCGGCTACCGGCACTGGTTTTGGCTTCCCGATCGTCCGATGTCCGAGTTGATCGAATGGTGGCGTGGCCTCTTTTCCGTGGAGCCTTGGTTTGTGAATCCGGAGCCGTTGCCAGGCATTTTAATCGAAGGAACTTCCTCCGATCGCTGGAATGAACTCTATGCCTCGCGAAAATTTATCTGGGGGCATATAAACGACGACGATGACTCTGAGTTGCGATTGCCGATCGGAGAAACCATTTTTCACAGCGTGCGGCGATTGCACATGGAGGAGCGTGCCTTTTAATATCGCTCGTAGGATTCCCCGCTAATCTCATGTGACAAGGGGACTAATTATGAAATACGACATTTTCCCGATCATTGAAGGCGAACCTGAGATGCCGCTAAATTCGGAGCCGCTCACCCTGCGAGAAGGATTTCAAATTATCGAGCAGCGCATGGCGTTGATCGATGGGCAGGGATATTGGCTGGGCTGCAATTGTCAGGAGATTCCAATTGAGAAAATCGGCTTCGCGATTCGGCCCTCGGATGCTTGATCGAGTCTTCAAGCGGATGACCAAGCAAGACGCCAGAAAAGGAGTGAGAGTCGAATTCGTCGGCCCGCGCGGCGAGTTGAGCACGCTTGGAGCACAAAGCGGATCTGCGCTGCTGGGAAGGAAGGGCACGATCGTTTACGGGATCAGCGAGGATAGATGGGAAGCGAGAAGGACAAGGACGAGTTTGCCAACGCCGCGAGGATTCTGGCGATCGGCTACGAGGTCGAAGCGGTCTGTATGATCCTTGAGTCGTGGGCGGTTGTAGGGAGTCGTCCAAGTCAGAAGATCCCTGAGACTGCCCGCCCTCGCAGTCGCCCAACCGCGTTGAGGTGGTCGCGATCTCCGGTGAGGTAAAGGGAATTTCGACGCAGCAAATTTTGAGAATTCAGCGCGACGTCCGCGGTGGTTTCACAGGCTTCTCGATTCTATCCGAGTCTGACGGCATGCAGGGGCTATTCGCGGAAATTCTTCCGCCGATAAAGCCCGATCAAAAGCATGCGCAAATGGCCCGGTTTGCAATCGCCGGCATGGGCTATGTGGTCGAGGGCAGGGGAACTGATCCGATTTGGAATTAGGCGTGATTAACGCACTCCCGGAATCACGATCACCCGCGTCGCTTTGTCGTCCTTCTTCGCCGATGAGGAACTGCCGCGAGTGATGAGCGAGGAACCGAGTGGCGAGGTGGACCAGGATGCGCCGGAGTTGCTGCGGGTCTGGAGGGAGTTGCCAAGCGGGGAAGTGGTGAGTGTGGAACCGGTCTTGTTGTCACGGGTGACGAAAGAATTTCCCAACTTGGAAGTGGTCTGCTGCTGGCCGTCTGGTCCACGGGTCACATAGCTGTTCCCAAGTTTTGTGGTGGTCCAAGTATTCCCATTGGAATCACGGGTCACCGTGGAGGATCCAAATTGTGTCGTGGTGAACGATTAGCCGCTTGCCCGGGTGATGTAGGAGTTTCCGAATTTGCTGGTGGTCGCTTGTCCAGTGCCGGTCAGAGGAATGACGATTGGCGAGGAGGGATTGTCTTTATCGCCAGCATGGAGGGTAGGAGATAAGACCAGAGCGATAGAGAGGAGGGGAGCGATTTTCATTTTCTCACCGTGTATTTGAATTCTCCCCGGGCCGGACAGAGAGCTGCCAGGTGAACGGTGCAGCAGTAATAGACCGGCTGGCGCTTGAGTTCACGAAAGACCGGGAGTTTTGATTTCTTTCGGCAGGCGTGGGCGATTTTTTCCACTGCGCAGAGGCGCTCCGTTGTGTCGCTCAACCAAATTTGCCCGTCCTCATCTGTGCCTTCCATTTCCGAGTTGAGTTTGCGGTTGCTGCGATGGATATAGTGGTTGGTGAGAGGCAGCGGCTTTCTAGGCGAGGGTTTGTCAAAGGTAGCGCGTCCATGCATGGGGCGTTCGATGCGAACCACCTCGTCCTTGTCGTTGCCGCACATCAAGGCAAGGAAGGGAGTGAAGGCCTTGATCGTGGAAATCTGCCTTCTCAATTCGGAAAAGGTTTCAGAGGCGTCGCAAGCTCGGCGGGCCGCATAGGTGGCGGGGGAGCCCACAAGGCTCTTGGAGACCTTTGCGGCAGGAGCTTGGTTAAAGGCCAGAGCCCATGCGGGAGACATGGCCGTGATGACTCCAAGAAAGCCTGCAAATCCCAGTGAGGAATAGGCGTGGATGCCGTCGCGAACAAAATCCACCTGCACTGTGTAGCGGCCGATGTCTTCTGGAACTCCCCAGTCCATGTAGCGAATCATCGTCGGTGTATTTGACGGATCGTGGTAAACGGCTGCCGAGCATGCGGTGGGCGTGCTGCCGTCCAAATACTGGGTGGCGTCGTAGGTGCAATTGGCCAAGGCAAGCAAGGGTGCTGATATGCCAGTGCCTTTTGACAAGCCCTTGGCCTCTTCCATGAGATTTCCGAGGAGGGCTTGGCAGGGGAGGTGGGCCAGAAAGGACAATGCGGAGGATTTTTTGGAAAGGAGCGGTCGGAGCTGCGCTGGAAGATACTCGGAGCAGAGTTCCAGCATGGAGTCTGTCAGTTCATTGGCAAGAGAGGCAATCTTTCGGCCGGGTTTGATCCAACGGGTGGACGCCGGTTCATCCAAATCGACTGTGATGACTGGGATGCCTTGTCTGTTTTTGGTGGTGTTCATTTTTTGGTTTGTTGGAATTGTGGGGAGTGAAAATTTCTTCGAGCCCTCTCGCCTTTTTATTTTCTTCCCCAGCAGACGAAGCCGAATCCCTGCGGTGACTGCATTTGACAAAAGCGGGACCAAGGGATGGCGGGTTGGTTGAAAAAGGGGAGGCCGTTTCCTGCGACAAAGACCCTGTTTGAAGTCTTACCCGTCCGGATGCCGTAGCCGTAAACGACCACCCAATGGAGGACTTCTTCCGAACGGGTTTTCAACAGCGTGATGATGGGGAAACCTGCGTCGATGGCTTCACGGATTTCCGCGAATCCCAATCGGGATTGGATGGAAACCCCAACCCCGCTGCGCCTGAGTGCCCGGACAAGTTTTTTGTTGGATGTGCCCATTTCACGATCCGGGAGCACCCGGCGATAGAAGGCTTCCGTGCTTGATCTCGGATAGAGGGCGTGGAGAACCATGAGGCCCGCAACGAAACCGCAGGTGTAGGCTTGGGTTTGTTTGTATCCCGGCACCAGGAGCGTGGTGACATCAGGAGTTCCGGGATGGGGTAAGGGCTCCCTCAATACCCGGATTCCTGTCAGAATCGACAATCGGTCGAAGGCTGTGGTTGCAGCTTCCGAGAGGCTTTCTCCGACATCGGCCATGCTCCTCTCGATGCAGTCTTTTGAAATCTTTGGGAGAGACATTTTCATACGGCGAGTGCCTTGGCCTTTCCTTCGATGACGACGGTTTTTGAAAATAACTCGATCGCCGTTTCGGCCACGCATTTGGTGTCGTAGTAGGAATAGGCGGCCACGCCGGCCGCACCAATGATCGGAACCCAACGGGAAAGGCTCCGTGCAATGGTTTTCTGGGTGATTTTAAGCCCGACCTTTTGGAGAATTCGCTGAAGTGATCGTAGCGCAACCCTGCGCACCAGAATTCGCTCTCCGGTGCGGACGATCAAGTCGCGAGCCAGAAAGGCGGCTCCATGCCGGAACAGGCAGTAGAGCATCACTTCTCTGGTGAGCACTCCGCGTTTCCCAAAGCAGTTGGCAATGTCGGCGACGAGTTGTTGTTGAACATTCCAGATGAGCATCAGGTCTGGAAGAATGGTCAGCATTCCCATCGGGCCGGGAGGTATTGCCAGCATTCCGGAAATGGCTGCCGACTTGATGCAGGCTGCCGTCTTCAGTTCATTCGCTCGCTCGAAGGGATTATGGGACTCCTCTTCGCTAGAGACAGGGGTGCGAGCGACCAACTCCTTCAAAGCCTCGGCAATTTTGAAATGGGGTGGGTCTTGGCGATCTACGGTGGTCGCGGGATAGGTTTTCGTGGTGGGTTTGGTTTTTAGGCTCATGGTTTGGTGGTTGGATTGAGTGAGTAAGAGGACTGCGCGGCAGAGTGAATTCCAGGGCAGTTCTCGATCAGTTCCTCGATGACTTGGGCAATCGAACGGTTCGAGGCCACGGCGTGAGCGTGGGCTTTGCGCTTCGATTTCAGACGAAGGCGGAGTGTCAAACGCTCGGTGGTCTGGGGAACTTCCCCGTCCAATGCACTCCGTTCACGGATGCATTCCGGGATTTCGTGATGCTCGGGCGCCATGGGAGTCGTGCCGGACTTATGCGTCATAATGCCGTATTGCTACATGGCACCACATGGCATGCTTGGACGCCAAGGAAAAATTGCCGCCGGGAGGTTTTTGGCGCATGAAGTTGAGGGATGCGTCGCGTCAACCTCAATGACACCAAGCTCACCATCCGCGTGAGCACGGCTTCCAAGCGCAAGGCGGCCGAGATTGCCAAGCGGCGCGGGCTCAGCATCAGCCGGTTGGTTGACGAGCTAATCAGCCAGGCCGAGGAAACAAAACTCGACGAGTCCACGCTCCGGACAATCGTGTCCGAGGAGTTGGAAAAATGGGGAGGCTCTCCCAAGGGAGCGAAGCCAAAGAAGCGACCGGCGCGATAGTTTTTCAAATTCAGGTCCACACACGGATTTCGGAGGACCTGAAAAAATCTCTCGGTCTTTTTTTAGCCTTCCGGATTTTTTTTCTCTTCCTCCAACGAGGAGCCCTCTGTTGAGGGAGAGCCGGAGAGGATCTCGCGCAGTCGAGCCTTGGCTTTGAGATGGAGAGGACTGGCTTGGAACTCCTCCAGCAGAGCATGGTCACGCCGGATGAATTCCCACTCCTCCTCCGTAAAATCTTTGATGGGTTCGTCGGTGGTTTTCATTCCTTGTCCTCCTCGGGCAGTTTGGCGGCTATGACCCTCAGCTTGGCCATTGCCTTGTGAATCGAGTTGTCGATCACTCCACGGGTCACACCGAGTTCGCGAGCCACATCCTCGGGTTTTCGGCCGTTCAATTTGACTGATTCAAAGATCATGAAAATCCGTGGGGAGGTTTGTTCCCGGAGAACGCTGAAGAGCAGGGCGGACCGGGCTGCACGAAAAGCTTCATCGACCCGCCCATCCAATGTGGAAGCCTCTTCAGGAACATCAGGGTGGTTGTCCGAGTCGAACCAAACCCTGCCTTCATTGTGTCGTCGCTGGGAGCGCATGAAGTCAACGACCCGGCGTTGGCAGAGCGTGGTGAGAAACTGCCTGAGCCTTCCCTTGGCATCTTCGAGTTCGAAGCTCTCCTGGGCTTCGTGGAAAGATTGAAAGACCCGCATCACCACATCATCGGCGTCCGACTCGGTCACCGTGTGCCAGCCTCTGCGGGCGAAGGAATGAACCACGCAAACGCGCACGGCCTGGTGGTAAATGTCGAAGAACTCGTCCCACGAGGACTGCCAGAGCGCATCATCGGCATTCCTTTTCAAACGCCCGAGCAAGGTTCGTGGAGTGGTGGGAAAACTCATCGTGCGGTGATCTTGGAGTCGTGCTGCTCGTCCATGAAATCCTTTTCGGAAGGGGTGTGTGGTTTCTCTCGATCTAGGAGATTTTTTTCGTGCCATGAAGCGGTGGGCGTCTAAAGCACGGGAATGGCAAACCCCGGCACATTCCATGCGGGCCTGGTTCTCGACGGCTATCATCTGATCCGGCCGATTGGTGCCGGTGGATTCGGCACGGTGTGGCTGGCAGAGGGCGTGGCCACGGGAGATGTCCATGCGGTGAAGATTGTGGATGCCTCTCCCAAAGCCTTGGAGCGGGAATTGGCTGCCGTGCGGCGCTTCCGGGAATTTTCACGACAAATGCGATCTCCCCATTTGATCTCCATCGAGCATGTCAACACCCATGGGAGCGCCCTTTTCTATGTGCTTCCACTCGCGGATGGCGGTCCTTCCAAGGAACCGATCAATCCTGATTGGGTTCCGGACACGCTTGCCGCACGGATCGAAGCGAGGAGAAGTGCCCCGACATGGTTTTCTTCCCGGGAAATTCTAGACACATTTCTTCCCATCGCCCGAGTGGTCGCTGAAATGAATGCTGGTGGTGTGGTGCACAGGGACATCAAACCCGCGAACATTCTTTTCGTGGGAGGTCGTCCCTGCTTGGCCGATATCGGGCTTCTGGATGACGACAGGGCGAGCCTCACGGCCAGAGGGACCCCGGGCCATCTCCCCCCTTCATGGTATCTGGAGGCATCCGGCCAAGCTGACATGTGGGGATTGGCGATGACCCTCTACACCCTTCTCACCGGCAACCATCCCGACAAGATTGGAAGAGCCAACTTTCGATGGCCACCCCAAGGCGCAGCGGGCATGTCCCCGGAAGAGCACCAAACAAGGGAACGCTGGCATGCGGCGATTCTCCGGGCCACTGAGGAAAGTCCACACGAGCGGTTTTTGACGATCCATGCCTTTGCGGACGCCTGCCAAGACCCGATGGATGGGAAAAGAGGGATGAACGAGCGAGTTTGGGGCCAAAAAAGACATTCGATGAGCATTGCATTGCTCGCCCTCCTCATCATGGTCGCCTTGGCGTTTGCTCTGGTTTGGACTGTTCGCACGGAGAAAGCCGTGGGCGAAAAAAGACCGGAAATTGGAGCCGAAAGTGGGCTTTCCCTCTCTGAATCTCCCCAATCCTCAGCGGAAAAGCCCGGAGTTGCCCGGACGCCGCTACCAGAGGTGGATTTGTCCGGCGTTTTCACGGCCATTGGGGAAGCGGTAGAGAGTGCCAAAAAGGCCGCCAATTCCGGAGTTGCCTCCCAATCCGATGGACCTGACGCTGCAAACAACAAGAAATGAATCTATTCCCAATCCCCCCCAAATGGATCAGTCATCTTGCCCCAGCCTGCTCGTGAGCTGGAAATGGATTTTTTCTAGGTTTTTGAAGCAAATGAAGGCTTTTCGGAAAGTCGGAAAGTCCGGAGCCTACTTCACCATCAACTCTCTCCACCCCTGAAAGGAGCGACCATCCGCTTTGAGATCGTTTCGAACCCCCAATTTCCACCGTTTTTTGACTTCTCGGGCGAAATCCACCCTAAAGATCGTCTTTTTTAATGGGTGAAGGCCGTTGTCTTGGCAAAACTCGGCGTAGCATTGGTAAGCATGGGGCGCAGAGAGGACTTGGCCTTTTCGGGGCTCGACCCTCTTCTCTGCAAATAATTCCACAGAAGGTTTTTCCACCGCCTCAATGAATCTCGCGCCCGCCCAACGGCGATGGCCGTGTTTTCCATGGAAAAAGTGGCTCTCTACGGCTAAAAGCGCTTTGGCATGCTCTACCCACCCTCCCGCAGCATAAAAGAGCGGTCTGGTGGCCTCCTTGAGCGAAAGCGGGGACTCATGGACGGACTCGTTAACGAGTTTTTTGGCCAAGGCCGTTACTTTTTCCTGCGAGACGGGCCTGTAGGCGGACTCAAAGGCGTAATCTCGGAAGTAAAATTGGGCATCCGCTGGGTAGTAGAGGATTCCGAGTGGCAATTCCCCCAAGGCCGAGGCTAGAAAATCCAAATTGGCCTCATCCCAATGAACTGGAGCCCCGAACAGGCGCCAGCTTTCCGGGAATTTTTGGCTCCACCAACTCCAGAGCCCCCCGTCTCCTGTGACGCCACGGTGTGAATCCGATTGGCTTGCCTTCCAAAGTCCGAACCTGTCGCGAACAGGGGGGAGGAGATCTCCACGGGGCCGAAGGACTGATAGGTAGTCATCTTCAATAGCATGCTCCCGCAACAACTCTTGCTCCTTCTCCAGCTCCTTCGTCCGAGCCACCTGCTCCGCGCTCATTCCGTTGATGAACTCGCTAAATCCCATAGGTTAAATTGCCTTGTCGACCTGAATCTCGTCAAGTTCTGCAAGTTTTGCAAAATTAATGTTTTGGTTGAAGTATTCTTCGAGCTCGGCCTTACCAACCAACTCGGCATCAACCACGGAATCCGGAACAAGGGTCCCTGGAGGAGCCATATGATCGATGATTCTGAGCGGCTCGCTGGCCTTCATGTAGGCGAGGTGCTTTATCACAATGTCGGCCTCGCGACCGTAGAGTTCCTTGAAGTGGAGAGCATTACCCATAGTAGCAAGCGCGCGGAACTCCTCCTCACCCAACCAGCTGAGGAGGTGATCGCGCATCTTGTCGCGGTCTCCAAAACGGTAGCAATTACGAGCCCAGAATTCGTAGATTTCGTCCTCCAAGCTGGTTATCCTGAAATGGAAAATATCTTTTCCATTCGACAGCTCCGACCCTTCGAAGACGGCACGGTAAGACCCCTCCGGTAGAGCCCAACTCTTGCTTTTTTTGCAAGTAGCAAAACTTACGATGTGGCCTAGGTGGGGATTAAGTTTAATTTTTTCTGATGAATTTTTATTTGTTTTCATGTTTATAACTATATGTTTTTTAATGTGCAGATGCAAGCATTTTTTTTCATTTATTCTTGTTCTTTTTCTTTTTTGGCTCTTTGAGAATCTTCTTAATAAAATTTTCTCCGCTTCCTTTTAAAGGTATAGCGCTCTTGCCAAATCGTTTTATACAACCATCGCCTATGAACTTTCCATGAACATCGATGAGCGTTCGGAGTGCTTTGACGGTGTTAATGTTCAAATCTCTTACTAGTTCTGGCCGATATTCCCTCTCGTAAACCTCAGCGAGAGAATAAGCGCCATGGAGATAGTTGATGAATTTCTTAATCGAGGAAAAGTTACGATGAACCTCTGGTAAGGATTTCAGCATTCGATCCTGAAGCTTCACATTGGATGCCAAGTATGGCGGCTCAACGCAGGGTTCGAAAAATACCACTGCGTGCGTGTGTGGCCGAAACCGCATACCTAGGATCGAGTCGCAAGAAACCTCGTGGCTGTAGAGGAAGGAAGTGATTTTTCTGCACCGTTGCTGGGTCTTCAAGAATTCCACATTGGTGCGGTTGAATGCTCGGACGCGCTCACGATACAGCCCGAGGTTATCCGGGATATCCCTATAGCTCTCGTCAGATTCAAATACAATGACTTGTGCGTGGAGGCGAGTAAAGAGGAGCGGGAGATCATGGGCCTTGAGGAAATTGAACCCCAGCTTGCGGCAGGTGCGGGCATCCATGATGCTGTTGGGAGTGGTAAACCGAGGGTATCTGCTATCGAGTTCCTTCAAATTGGAAAGGACCATGTTCGTGCGGGGGTATTGGCGGAGGTTCCAGATTTCCGAACCGGCGAGAAGAAGGAGATGTTTTTCAAATACTGATTTATTTTTTATTCCATAGCGATAGCAGTTCGTGAGAAGATCTGAGTTCACGAGTCGGTAGAGAGTCATCCGCATGTCGGAGGACAGGCGATCCCAATTGTCCAAATAGCAATTCATGTTCAATAGGTTAAATTCAAGGCGGCCTCGAGATTCCCCCTGAGGGTTCTCAAGGAACAGCTCGGGATGAATGTCCCTGAATCGCTTGAGGGATCGGTGATTGGGTTTCCAGGTGGGCTGGTGAAATGGTCTATCTAACTCGGAATCAGATTGAAAGGATTCGGAATAGGTGAAGGCGGGTGGATTATTATCGAGAAACATAAAATGAGATTTTAATAAGTGTAATATGACATACTAATCATTAATACAGGCGCAGTGCTGTTAACGCGCCCTTGAGTTCACGAAGGCATTGAGATCGTTTGGTCGTATGCGGTAACACCGAGGCGAAATTTGGATATGCGGCATGTTTCGATTTCTGCACATGGCCCAGACCGTCTTGGTGGACATCCGGAGGAATTCTGCGGCCTTCAGCAGCCAAGCTTGAACTCCCGCTCCGGGGACCGGACACTCCTGGAATGAATTGTATGGAGGCGAGCCGTTCATCTCCATCCGACTTCGCGAACGACGTATTTGTTCAACGCTTTCTCGACTGCGTCGGGATTAAAGCGTACGACGGCACCGGTTTTAAAATAGGGAATTTTGTTGGAGCTCTTCCAGTCGTTCACAGTGCGCAGGCTGACCGCGCAGGCGTTTGCGACATCACGGTAGGTCCACGGAAATAAAGGGTGGCTGGGATTTGAGAAATTTGGATTTTTCATTCGTATTTTTCTTTCTTGTTATCGCCGGCGGTGAAACTCACGGCGTCGTTTTCAAGGTATGCGGCCCTAAAAGAGTGTCAAGTAGAATGTGTCATTTTGCTTTGCTTTTTGGGGCGCATCCGCCACACCTCTAAGCAAAACCCTGTGACGATTGTGTCAGTCGCGATTGTTTAGATTTTTAGATAAGATCTCTGACCTTTTTCTTGACCGCGACTCGGGATGTGATAGCTTTTTAAATAAATGGCTAATTCTCAAAGAAAAACAACGGTTGCTATACTCCGTGAAGTTCTGGGGCCCGACGGCCAGCAGGATATTTTCGCCGCGCTCGTCGGCAAATCTCGAAGCTGGGTGCGACACACCAGCAGCGGGATTCTTCCCTTAACGCGCGGGGCAGCGTATCAAATCGCGTTTGCAACGGGAGTGAGCCCAGAGTGGTTGCTACGAGGAGATGTTACCCGACCTCCAGTGACTTCGGAAGATTGTAGCCCCTATGACTGGGCGGCTTTTCAAAATCATCAATCCAGAAAGAAATCCACCTTCCCGGAACTCGCCGACCCGCTTGCCGAAGCCGGGACAAAAGCGATTCCGGAAACCTTGATAAAAATTCTCTCTACAATCCACGCCTCCGGTGGCACGCCGATGCAGTTGTGTAGAACCCTTGAGCACTTGGTCGGCTTTACCGCAGACTTTGAGGCTAGATTTGGCGTGCCGAACGATGTCACCGGTGCGGGGTCGATCAGACGCAGGGAGGCTGCTTTTATCCGATTGGTGCTTCGCTCCACGCTGAACCTCCTCAAGAGGCCCAAGACTCCGAAGAAATCAGCCCCCAGTCCCGATTCAGTTTCAAATCCTGAGTAGCTCGCAAGGGAGCAAAAGCACAGGGGTGACACTCGTGGAATCGACGGTTCGCCAGAGCACCAATTTTGTCTGTGGTGAGAGCGAGGAACGAGCAATACACACCGCCCCCCCTCCAGGCTGGATTCAGTGTTTATGCAGGTTGGCGGGCAGCGAGAAGCGGAAACCGCGAGTCTTCCGGAGTTCGCGGAGAATGTCGGGAACAGAAAAAACGCCTCCAAAGGGTCCAAAATTACTTGCCATTTACTTGCCGCTAAAACTGCATTTTCGCGCATTTCGGCGCATCCATCCGCAGACGGAGATTTTTTTCAGAAACGCCCGCAGAGCGAGGATTGGTGCGGGGAAGAAGGTGGTGGGCAGAGCTGGATTCGAACCAGCGAAGGCGTAAGCCAGCGGATTTACAGTCCGCCCCGTTTGGCCACTTCGGTATCTACCCTTTTACTGAGAGTCCTGCGGGAAATGCTACCGGGTTGCGGGAGCGGATTCACGTGGGGCGAGCACGATGGATTTAATTGTGATCTTTGGCAATGGAAAATCGTTGCTGTTTGTGGGGGCGCGGCTGATTTCGTCGAGGACGTCGAGGCCTTCGAGGATGGTGCCGAAGACGGTGTATTGGCCGTTGAGCTTGGGCATGGGGTCGAGGCAGACATAGAACTGGCTGCCGTTGGAATTTTTTGCGGGATTGATTGGATCGGGGAGTCGGGCCATGGCGAGGGAGCCTTTTTCATGTTTGAGCCGAATTTCGGCGGGGAGGGTCCACCCGGGGCCGCCTGTGCCGGTGGTGTCGCCTTGGCCCCAGCGGCTGGATGGGTCGCCGGTTTGCAGGAGGGAGCCGGGGAAGGCGCGGTGGAATCGCAGGCCGTTGTAGAATTTTTTTTGGATGAGTTTCTTGAAATTTGCGACGGTGTAGGGAGCGGATTCGTCGTGGAGGCCGATGATGACTTGGCGCGGTTGTTTTTCCTTGGGAAAGCGGATTTGCATGATGGCGACCTCGGGGCCGAGCGGCGCGGCGGCGCGGGCGGGGGCGGCGAGGAGGAGGGCGAGGAGAAGGGCTGAAAGAATTTTCATGGGATTGGGAATTCGTGGCGTTCGACTTCGCCGAGGACGCGTCCTTGGTCGTCGCGGACGACAAACTTTGCGACTTCTTCGAACTGCCGGCTGAGATACCCGAGCGCGGCGGTTTGTGCGATGTCAAAATACGGTGTGGCGCTGGTGATGCGGCCTGCGGTGAGGCTGGGTTGGTCGATGGGATGCAGGGTGGCGGTGGTGAGGGGCAGCGGGAGGGTGCCGAGAAATCCGTGCAAGCGTTTGTTGACGCGGCCGACACTTTTGAGGCGGGAGACGGTTTCCTGCCCGACGTAGCAGCCTTTGTCAAAATCGACGGCGTTTGCCTCGAGGCGGGCTTCTTGGGGCAGGGTGTCTTGGGTGATTTCGAGGCCCCATGCGGGTTGGCCGTGGAGGATGCGGAGGAGGGCGAGTCGGCTGGGGGTGGTGGCGGGAAGGTCGGACGGTTTTTGAGTGGTGTCGTAGCCAGGCTGCCCTGTGCGGTTGATGCGGAGGGCTCCGTCGGGTGGCTCGATGCCGAAGATGTGGTGGAGGGGAGCTGGCATTTGCAGGGGCTGGAGGAGGGCATCGTCTGCAATGAGATAGCGCTCGAGGCGGGCGTGAACGGCTTCGGCGAGGGGTTCGTCGCACTCGATGAGGAGATTTTTCCCGTCGCGCCAGATTTGCAGAAGGGCGCAGAGTTTTCCTTTTGCGGTGAGGAGGCAGGCTGGGCGTGCGGTGAGGGGCTGGAGTCTGGAGATGTCGATGCTCACTTGGCCATTGAGGTAGCGCGTGGAGTCGGGACCGCCGAGTTGGAATCGGGAGCGGGCGTGAACCTCGAAAAAGCCTGACTCGGGTGGGGGGCTCATTTTTTGCGGCGGAGGAGTCCCCAGAGGTTTTTCAGAGTTGGCGGGATTGATTCCTGCGGGAGCTCGGGCTGGGTTGTCGGGGGGACTGGAGTGGGGGGGGAGGCGTGTCCGCGTCCGGGGTAGTCGTAGAATCGCGAGACGACGGAAAAATCGTTGTCGCCCCAACCGCGTTGGAGTCCGGCCATGATGACACCTGCGAAGGCTGAGGCGGCGGGGAGTTCGAGGTCTTTGTCTTCGGCCATGGCGAGGGCGAGTTGGAGATCTTTGAACATGTGTTTGAGGGCGAATCGGGGTTCGAAGTCACCGGCGATCATGCAGGGGAGTTTCATATCGAAGACGCCGGAGCGGGCGGCATTGTGCTCCATGGCGGGGGCGAGTTTGTTGAGATCGACTCCATGGCGATCGAGGAGGGCGAGGGCTTCGGAGAGGGAGGCGACGGCGTTGGCGGCGATGAGGTTGGTGGCAATCTTGAGAGCTGCGGCTTGACCGACTGCGCCGACTTCGAGGATTTGTTTGGAGGAGACCTGCAGCTGGGGGGTCGCGCTTTGGATGGCCTGTGGATCGCCTCCGACGTAGTAGACGAGTTGTCCGCTCCCGGCGGCGTCGCGACTGCCGGTGAAGGGGGCGTCGAGAAAGGCGGCGTGTGTTTCGTGGACGATTGCGGCGGCTTCGCGGGCCTCGGCGGGCGAGACGGTGGCGTGGTTGAGGATGATGTGTGCGGGGGTGAGGGCGGGAGCCATGGCCCGCACGACGGAGAGGAGGGCTTCGCCGTTTGAAACAAAGATTTGGATGTGGCGCGCGGCTTCGGCGACTTCGTTGGGCGAGCTTAAAAAGTTTGGCTCTGGCCGCGGTGTGCGGTTCCAGAGCCAGACTTGATAGCCCGATCTTCGGAGGCAAGCGGCTACGCGGCTGCCGATGATGCCGAGCCCGATGAGACCTGCGGTGGCTTCCGGCTGCTGCATTCCAGATTCCTAGCCGGCTGCGGGCAGGAACGTTTCGATCTTGGCGGAGGCTTTGAGTTTTTCGAGGACTTCTTGGATGGCTTCTCTCTGGCCGGAGCTCTTGAGGAAGGATGTGATCTGCTCCTTGACCTCGGTGAAAGGCACATTGCCGGGTTCTTTTTTGTCTGTGACTTTGATCACGTGCCAGCCGAACTGGGTGCGGACGGGTTGGCTCACATCGTTGAGCTTCTGAGTGAAGGCGACTGCGGCGAACTCGGGCACCATGCGGTCTTTTGGAAAAAACCCGAGGTCTCCACCGGATTCTGCGGCGCCGGGTTCTTCGGAGAGTTCTTTGGCGAGGGTGGTGAAGTCCTCTCCTTTGGCGGCGCGGGCAGCGGCTGTTTTGGCGGCTTCTTCTTTTTGTTTGACGACCTCGGGAGTGGCGTCGGGGTCGACCATGAAGAGAATGTGGCTGGCTTTGACGGTCTCGGGTTGGGAGAATTCCTTGGGGTTCGAGTCGTAGAAGGTCTTGGCTTCGGCTTCGGTGACTTCGGGTGCCTTCACCTGAGTCTGCATCCAGCGTTGCTGTTTGAGGGCGGAGCGGATGTTTTCTTTGAGTTTCTCGGGTGTCTGTCCGGCGTCTTTGAGCTGTTGTTCAAACATTTTCTCATCGGGGAACTGGCCTCTGATCTTGGCGATCTCGGCATCGACTTCGGCATCGGAGACTTTTTCCGAGGAGGCGGCCTCGGAGACGAGCTTGTCGGTGATCAAGTCCTGAAGAAGTTGGGTGTATCCGCTGAGTTGCTGTTGGGGGGTGAGATCTTCGACTTTGGCTCCGGAGGCTTGGACGGCGGCGTTGAAGATTTCTTGGAGTTGCTCGCGGGTGATTTCCTCTCCGTTGACGGAGGCGACGATGTTGGGAAGTTCGAGCGGTTTGGCGTCAACTTGGGCGGGAGCTGCGGGGTCTGCCGGGGCTTGGATGTCGGGGGCGGCTGGGTCGATGCTAACGGGTTCTGTGACGGCTTCGGTGACAGGAGCGGGAGTGGCTTCTGGAGTGGGTTCTGGAGTGGCGGCAGATTCCGCTGCCGGGGTTGCTTCGGCTTTTGGTTGGGCTTCCGCAGGTGCGGGAGGTTTACAGGCGGGGAGAGCCAGCAGGCCTGCGGCAAGAACCGGAGCGAGCGTGGCGAAAGTGAATTTGGAGCGTGTCATTGGTGTGTGGAAAGTTTTCTGATCGCATGGATGTGTCGATAATGCCAGAGGAAAAAACCTGCCCTCGGGGAGCATGGTGACTGGCGGCGCGCTGTTTTTATTTGGAGAGCTCGAGCATCCGGCGCACGGCAATCTCGGCGCGGGCGCGGATGGGGGTGGGGATGAGGATTTGCGGTTCGAGGTTTGCGAGGCAGTCGCGCAGTTTTTCCAGTGTGTTCATCTTCATGTAGCGGCAGTCCGCACAGGCGCATTGGTCGGTCGGGCCGGGGATAAAATTCTTGTGGGGCACCTCGCGGCGCAGGCGGTGCAGCATGCCGCTCTCGGTGACGATGATGAAATCCCTCGCGGGGTGGTCGCGACAGTAGCCCACCATTTTCTCGGTGGAGCAGACTTCATCGGCGAGCAGGCGAACGGCGTGGGTGCACTCGGGGTGGGCGACCACGACGGCATCGGGGTGCATGGACTTGATGCGGTGGATGCTGTCACGGGTGAATTCCACATGGACGTAACAATTGCCGCGCCAGAGGTCCATTTTGCGTCCGGTTTTTTCCATCACCCAGGCACCGAGGTTCTGGTCCGGGACGAAGAGGATGTTGCGATCCTTCGGAGCGGCCTCGACGATTTTGAGGGCATTGCCGCTGGTGACGATCACATCGGCGAGGGCTTTTACGCCGGCGCTGCAATTGATGTAGGCGATGACGTGGTAGTTTTTGTCGCTGTGCTCTTCGAGGTAGGCTGCAAGTTTGTCGGCGGGGCAGGAATCGGAGAGCGAGCAACCGGCGTCGAGATCGGGAATGACCACGGTTTTTGAGGGATTTAAAATCTTGGCTGTTTCGCCCATGAAGTGGACGCCGCAAAAGGCGATTACGTCCGCGCCGGTCTCGGCAGCCTTGTAGCTCAGGCCGAGGGAGTCTCCGACAAAGTCGGCGATCTCTTGGATCGAGGCGATCTGGTAGTTGTGAGCAAGGATCACGGCGTTGCGGAGGCGTTTGAGTTCCAGTATTTCGGCGATGAGATCGGTCGATGTGGCTGTCATATCGAAAACGATGATCGATCCCCTCCCCTCAATCAAGCGGGCACTTGGCGTGGATTTGTCGTCCTGTGGAGGGCACCTGCGGGGCCGGGATGAAGGATTTGTATTTGGCGGACGAGGGTGGCGACGGGGTGGGAGGTTCGCTGCCGATGGGGCCTATCAGGCTGCGGAATCGTCACAGAATGCCTCTTGAGTTTTCGGGGAATCTTGTTTGGGTGGAGTGGTGGAGAACAACTTGGAGCCCACACTTGTCGGGGGCGGTCGTTACGCCATCGAGCGCCGGATCGGTATCGGCGGGGGCGGGGCTGTGTATCTTGCCCATGACCGACTCCTCAATCGCTGGGTCGCAATCAAGCGCGTCCATTCGGACGGCGAGGACTCGTCGGAGTCGGAAGCGGCCTTTCGCGAGGCGACGCAGCTTGCCAGCCTGCAGCATCCGAACATTGTCACGGTTTATGATTTCCTGAGAAACGACGGTGATGTTTTTGTCGTGATGGAATACGTGGCTGGAAGCAACGCGGAGGAAATCACGGAGCCGCTGAGCATTGATCTCTTCCGGGAGTTTGCGCGACAGAGTCTGGAGGGTCTTGCCGCAGCCCATGCAGCGGGCATCGTGCATCGTGATATTAAAGCGGGAAACATCATGCTTGTCGGCGTGGAGACAGGTCCACTCCAGGTGAAGCTTCTCGACTTCGGGATGGCGAAATTCCTGACCTCCCCCGCGCTGCAAACCATGGACCATGCGGGTTCCCTGACCGGCTCGATCTATGTGATGTCGCCCGAGCAGCTGAGCCGCCAACCGATCGACCACCGCACCGATCTCTACTCGTTGGGGTGCGTTTTCTATCAGGTGCTCACGTTGCAGAATCCTTTCAGAGGTGCCAACATCGCCACCATTATTGCCGCGCACCTGCAGCATGATTTCCTGCCCCTGCGTCTCCTTCGCCCAGATCTGCCCGCAGCTCTCAGCGCCTGGGTGGAACAGCTTTTTGCCTTCGACAAAGATGCCCGACCTGCGGATGCGCTGCAGGCCCTCCGCCAACTGCCCCCGCCCTCGAATCCGTCTCCCTCCAACCCGTCTCCCTCGAACCGCCCTGCGATGGCATCGCCGCTGGCCGTCCCACCCGTCCGCACGAAGCCGGCGCAGTCGTTGCCGCCAGACCGCTCGCCCGATGCCCCCTTTTATAAAAAACAGCGCTTCCTCATTCCCTCGGCCGCCGCACTTGCGGCAGCCCTCCTCACCCTTGCCATACTGGCCCTCACAGGCAACCTCGGCCGCAGCGGGGGGGGACAGAACAAAAAGCCGGAGGCCGAGAAGGTCGAGCGCACCACATTTGCATCAAACGAGCGCAGCTCCATCCGTGGCATGGAAGGCCGCAAGATCACCATCATCGATACCGTCCAAAAATTCGAGCAGGACGAAAAAAAAGGTCGCTATCTCGTTTTCAAGGATTCAGGCCCCGGCGACATCATGCTCTTTTTCGACCCTGAAAAAACAGAAACCTCCGAATGGGTTCTGAAAAAAAAATACGAGGGCCGGAAAGTGAGAGCCACCGGCACAGTCGTCCTCTCTGACAAGCGCCTCCTGCTCGATATCGCTTCGATCGACGATCTCCGGTTGCATACAGACGAGTCTGTCCCTCCCGCAGCAAACTGACTTTTTAGAAACCCATGCCCAAACTCATCCTTCGCCTCGTCGCTCTTTTTCTTTTCACCACCTGCATGACCTGGTGGGTTCTTGAGGGCTCAAATCGTGGATGGACGAAGACCTCCGTCGCCACCATGAAAACCGACGAGATCACAGGCATCGAGTATCCCGTGTGGAAGGAAAAATTTGTGCCCGGCGTTGATTTTCTCGCGGCTGGATCGGGATTGTCTTTGGTCCTCTTGGCTGTCAGCTTTCTTCCGTTCCTCAACAAATCCAAAAATAAATACCTATGAAGCTCCCAATAATCACACTCCTGTCTGTTGCTGTTCTGACCTCCACCGCAATAGCGGAGGAAGTGGTCTTTGATTTCAAAGATCCAAAAGGCGTAAACAACATCACCTTCAAGCTCGACGCTCCGCTGGAATCCATCAGCGGCACAGCAAGTGGCATCAGCGGCACCATCGAGGCCGACCCCAACGAACCCGAGAACATCGAAGGCAAAATCGTCGTGGATGCTAAGTCGCTCACCGTTTCAAACTCCCTCATGCAAGAGCACATGCTCGGCGCAGACTGGCTCGACACAGACAAGCACCCCGAGATCACCTTCGAGATCAAGGAAGTCCTCAACTCCAATAAGGCAGGCACCTCTGGCACAGCCGATGTGAAGGGCATCTTCACGCTCAAAGGCATTTCCAAGGAGATCACCGTCCCCGCCCAAGTTACCTACCTGCCCGGCCGCCTCGCCGACCGCACCAACGGCCAGATGCAAGGCGACCTCCTCGTCGTCCGCACAAACTTCAAAATCAACCGCGGCGACTTCGGCATCAAACAGGGCGAGAGCCTCGACAAGGTCTCCGACACCATCGACATCTCGCTCAGCGTCGCCGGTGCCGCACCGAAGAAATAACCCGAGCTTGAGCCGCCACTTCACCGTCGAGTCGACCGACGGCTCTGCCCGTGCCGCGACACTGCAGACGCGGCGCGGGCCTGTCCTCACCCCCGTCTTCATGCCCGTGGGCACACAGGCGACGGTGAAGGCCATGACCCCCGACGAGCTGCGCTCCCTCGGTGCGCAGATCATTTTAGGCAACACCTACCACCTCCACGTCCGCCCCGGCGAAAAACTCATCTCCCGCCTCGGCGGCCTTCACCGGTTCATGGCTTGGGACCGTCCGATCCTCACCGACAGCGGTGGTTTCCAAGTCTTCTCCCTTGCCAAACTCCGCAAAATCTCCGAGCAGGGCGTCCACTTTCAGAATCACCTCGACGGCACACCGACCTTCATCGGCCCCGAAACCTCCATGCAAATCCAGAGGGATCTCGGCTCCGACATCGTCATGTTGTTCGACGAGTGCCCTCCCCACCCCTGCACGCACGACGAGGCAGCAGTGAGCCTAGACCTCACCCTCCGTTGGGCCCAGCGCTGCCGCATTTGGTGGGATGCCGAACCCGCCGGCACACGCCCCCTCCTCTTCGGCATCGTGCAGGGATCCTCCCACGCCGACTTGCGGGAAAAAGGCGCCCGTGCGTTGGTGGAGATCGGCTTCGACGGCTACGCCATAGGCGGTGTGAGCGTTGGCGAGCCCGAGCATGAAATGTTCCGAGCCATCGAAAACGCCATCCCCTTCCTGCCTTGCGACCACCCCCGCTACGCCATGGGTCTTGGCACTCCGCCACAGATTATCGAGATGATCGCCCGCGGCGTGGACATGTTCGACTGCGTGCTCCCCACCCGCCTCGCCCGCAATGGCACCGCCTTCACTGCCACCGGCACCCTCAATCTCAAGAACGCACCCTTCGCCGAAGATACCGCACCCATCGAGCCTGGCTGCCAATGTTACGCCTGCAGGAACTTTACCCGCGCCTACCTCCGCCATCTCGTAAAAGCCGAGGAAATCTTGGGCCTGCGCCTTCTCAGCATCCACAACCTTCACTTCTACCTCGGCCTCGCCCGCACCGCCCGCGAGCACATCCTCGCCGGAACATTCCAGCAGTTCCGTGAAAAATTTGTCTCTGGCTATCAGACCCGCCGGCCCGTCGGGGATCAGCCGGCAAACTCAAATTCAGCCACCACCGCGTGATGGTCCGACACCGCTGTGGGAACAACTTCCCACGCCGCCAAGCGCAACGGGGAATTGTAAAAGATGTGATCCACCACATACGGCCTTCGGCGCCAAGTGACCCCGTCCGCTTGGGCGGTTCGGAATCCCGCACGGCCGAACTGCCGCACCACCCCCTCCCCCGGAGCCGAGTTCATATCTCCCGCAAGGACCGCCGCCCCGCTCTGGTCGCGCAGCCGTTTCTCTAGGATATCGCGCTGCTCCGGGTGGTCATCACTCGAAGCCCCGATCATGAAAAACGCCTGCAAGTGCGCATTCAAGACCCGCACCTCCCGGCCATGCCACGTTGTCGCCGCCTCGATGAGAAGGCGCTCCGAGGCCCGGCGCACCTTCCCCGCAAACTCGAATTCCAGCGGCGCGGCAGGCAGATCGATCCGTTGAAAATCCCGCAGCGGGGTGCGCGAGAAGATTGCCAATCCCAGCCCAAAGGGAATCTCCGTCTCATTGCGCTTCGGATACCCGAAGACCGAATCGTATCCTCTCAGGATCTCGCGCAAGCGCGTGTGGTTCGGAGGCGGCTCCACCTGCATCCCCCCATCGTGCCCCTGCTCGACCTCCTGCAAGCAGAGAACGTCAGCATCCCGGGAGAGCAGGAAATCCGCCACTCCGTCAATGTCAACCCCCTCCGCGTCGGGATTTTTCTCATCCCAAGGTTGCCCGTTTTGAATGTTGAGTGTGAGAAGTCGAAAGGTCATGGGGGTGTTTCAGGAGCTAGCAGACATGCTTCACTTTGAATTTCCCAGCCTCGAGTTCAACACATTTTCACGCCTTCAAGCCGCGCGCGTTTTGAAGGCCCGGCGGGCCGCCCCATATAAGCCGCTCAACCGCTCCAGCACTCGTCTGCAGCCTTGAGATACCGTCCGCGGCTGAAGCCGTGCGATCTCCAATCCAACAAAAAACCGCCAAACGAAAAGCCCCAAGAAATTGCCAAGCCGCCCCAAGTCCCGCTATACATCCCCCCTCAATCCATCACTCATGCACAAACTTGTCCTCATCCGCCACGGCGAAAGCACCTGGAACAAAGAAAACCGCTTCACCGGCTGGCACGACGTCGAACTCAGCGACAAAGGCCGCGCCGAAGCCAAGGCCGCCGGCGAACTTCTCAAAAAGGAAGGCTTCCATTTCGACATCGCCTACGCCTCCGTTCTCAAACGCGCCCTCAACACCCTCTGGTCCGTCCTCCAGGAACTCGACCTCGTCTGGATTCCCATCGAGAAAGACTGGCGCCTCAACGAACGCCACTACGGCGCACTCCAAGGCCTCAACAAAGCCGAGACCGCCGCAAAGTTTGGAGACGAGCAAGTCCTCGTCTGGCGACGCAGCTACGACATTCCCCCGCCCGCCCTCGAAAAATCCGACGAACGCTGGCCGGGCCACGACCCCCGCTACGCCGGCATCCCCGAGGACAAACTGCCGCTCACCGAGTGCCTCAAAGACACCGTCGACCGCTTCCTGCCCCTCTGGCATGAAAAAATCGCACCCACTGTGAAGTCCGGAAAACGCGTCATCATCGCAGCCCACGGCAACAGCCTCCGTGCCCTAGTCATGTATCTCGACAAACTCACCGAAGAGCAGGTCCTCAAGCTCAACATCCCGACCGGAATCCCGCTTGTTTACGAGCTCGACGACGACCTCAAGCCCATCAAGAGCTACTACCTTGGCGACCAGGAAGCCATCGCCGCCGCCATGCACGCCGTCGCCAGCCAAGGCAAGGCAAAGTAAGACCCGGACGCCCCCGATTTTCCGCAGCGACAGGCTGGATTTTCCGCGCTTTTGAGTTATCCCAATACCATGCCTGAACGCCCGATTCTCGAACCGCCCGGCGGCCACAAGAAAGTCCTGCTGCACTCCTGCTGCGCCCCCTGCTCGGGCGAAGTCCTCGAAGCCATCACCGCTTCCGGGATCGACACGACGATCTACTTTTACAATCCGAACATCCACCCGCGCGAAGAATACGAACTCCGTAAATCGGAAAACATCCGCTTCGCGGAAAAAGAAGGCATCCCCTTTATCGATGCGGACTACGATACGGACAACTGGTTCGCCCGTGCGAAGGGCCTGGAATGGGAACCCGAGAAAGGCGCGCGCTGCACCATGTGCTTCGACATGCGCTTCGACCGCACCGCCCTCCACGCCCACGAGAACGGATTTTCCGTCATCACCAGCTGCCTCGGAATTTCCCGCTGGAAGGACATGGAACAAATCAACGCCTCGGGAAATCGCGCCGCCTCCAAATACCCCGACCTCACCTACTGGACATTCAACTGGCGCAAAGGCGGCGGCGCCCAGCGCATGCTTGAAATCTCAAAACGGGAAAACTTCTACCAGCAGGAATACTGCGGATGCATCTACTCCCTGCGCGACTCCAACAAATGGCGCACCTCCAACGGACGTGAGAAAATCGCACTTGGCGTCAAATTCTACGGCCATCCCGAAGCGGAAAAACACTAAGAAAGGGGTCAGTCAAAAATTCGTGACAGGTTTTGTGTCAAATCAGCGTTGCGTTTTAAAAAAGTGTCACGAATTTTTGACTGACCCCTTTTGGGGTGCTTCCGCTCCCAGCGGATTCCAAAACCCGCGTCCGTGCGCTTCCCTGAAGCGCACGGACTTTTTTTGTCCTCAATCAGACGAGACTTGTGCCAACGAGACTCTAAATAGAGACAACGATGAGTGATTTTTGAGACAACACTGTCTCAAAATCACTCATCATTGAGTGTTTGCCACGGAATGATGAGTGAAAATCACTCAGTGTTGAGTCTCCAGCACTCAACGGAGAGTAAAAATCACTCATCATTGAGTGACCTTCCACTCAACGGAGACTGAAATTCACTCAGCGTTGAGTGAATTTCACGGAATGGAGAGTGAAAATCACTCGGCGTTGAGGAATTCGGCACGCAACTTTTCACAGAGCGCAGCCCCCCCGGGCCTTTTGATACCATTTCAGGCGGTTCTCTGGACTATGGAATTTCAAACAAAGATTTCTTTCTTTGCGGGAATTGTAGTTTGCGCCCTCCTGATCACTCCGTTTTTTTCAAAGGGGTCCTTAATTGCACTCGGCGCGGCAGCGCCCATCGAAAAGAATTGGTAGGGATGCCGCGCTCTCCGAGGCGTAGGCTACGAGCCGGAGGCCGTCGGCGTCCGACTTTTGCGGCGCAGCCGCCCCTGTTAAACAACACGTCGAACTCGAAAAGATCGTCGTCCGCCGGGGAGACGGCGCTGTGCGCCTGAAGTTTGGGTCGGCGACGGCGCGCCAACCCTACCATTTTGGAACGACGGGGTCGCGCGGAACGTGCACTTGGCGCGGTAGCGCCTATCGAAGAGAGGTGGTGGGGATGCCGCGCCGTCGGCGTCCGACTTTTGCGGCTTGGCCGCGCCTGTGAAACAACACGTCCGACTCGAAAAAATCGTCGTCCGCCGGGGAGACGGCGCTGTGCGCCTGAAGTTTGGGTCGGCGACGGCGCGCCAACCCTACCATTTTGGAACGACGGGGTCGCGCGGAACGCGCACTCGGCGCGGCAGCGCCCATCGAAGAGAGATGGTAGGGATGCCGCGCCGTCGGCGTCCGACTTTTGCGGCTTGGCCGCGCCTGTTAAACAACACGTCGAACTCAAAAAGATCGTCGTCCGCCCCGGGAAAGGGGTCAGTCAAAAATTCGTGACTGGTTTTGTGCCAAATCAGCGTTGCGTTTTAAAAAAGTGTCACGAATTTTTGACTGACCCCTTTTGGGGTGCGGTTCTCTGGGGGCGCAGGGCGGCGAGGGCGAGGGTGGAGAGGAGGAGGAGCGCCCAGGTCGAGGGTTCGGGGACGACGGTGAGGAGGCCGGTGGGGGCGTCGAATTCGACCGGCACATTGCCGGTGTCGAAATTCAGGAAGGTGCCCGTGTGGCCGCCGGTGATGTCGAAGAGTTGGTAGTTGTCGCCGTTGACTGGGGAGTAGCCGCCGGTGAAGACGAGCTTGAGCGTGCCGTCGTAGCGAATGCCGCCACCGCTGACGATGACGCGGTCGTAGTTCCCGCCGGGGTCGCTGCTGTTGATTTCCATCGTCACGGTGCTGGTGGCGTTGAGGGTGAGTCCGTTCGCGAAGGTGAGGGTTCCCACGCTGTTTCCTGGCGAGAGGATGGCTCCGGAATTGAGCGTGGCGAGTTGGCCGAGCGTGCCGTTTCCGCCCAGTGTGCCGCCGCTTTGCACGGTTACGGGACTGGAGGGGAGCGAACTGTTCACGAGCAGCGTGCCGGAGGTGACTGTGGTGTTGCCGCTGAAGGTGTTTGTTCCACTCAGGCTCAGGCTCCCGCTTCCGGCGATTTTCAGCTCTCCGTAGCCCATAATGTTGCCGGTGTAGATTGCCCCGGTGGAATTTTGGCTGAAGGTGAACTCCGCCCCGGCCTCCAGAACCAGTGCGGTTCCCGCCGTGGCGGCGGTGGCGGTCTGTGTCTCGCCGGCGTTGAGGGTGATCGGTTCCGCGCCGACATCCGCCGATACCCCCGCCGTAATCTCGGCCCCGGAGTCGTCGTAGGCCCAACTTTGTAACAAGCCGGTGAGTCCGTTGCGGGTGAGAAGCACCCTCATCCAACCGTAAAAAACATCCTCCTCGCGCTGGAGGGCGAATCCCATGTAGGACGGGGTTCCATCGACAAACTGGGCCGCGCCGGGCCCCAAGTGTCCGGAATCGTCCTCGGCTCCCGAGCCGCCGTAGCCGGTGGAGTAGACGAGCCCCGCTCCGATTTCGTCGCCGAAGGAAATCGGCAGGATCGGATCCTCGGATCCACTGCCCGTGCGGACGGGTTGGAATGCCGGGGAGTTCGCCACGCCGAGGCCGCCGAAGAAGGCGTTGAAATCCCAGCCGCTGAATTCCGAGTTCCCCGTAGCCCCGGTGGTGAGGTTTAGATAAATGCCGCTGAAATCGTTGGGGATCGCGAGATTCTTCGCCCCGCTGTAGATGATCGCCGCCCCCGACTCGGCCACGCAGGCGAGGAGCAGGGCCATGATCCACCGGATTGCGCGTGGCGGCATCATAGCGACTCGACCCTCACCCGGAAGAAGCGGGCTTTTTTGCCATTGAGAAAAAACGGATACGGCACCGAGACGACTTCCATCTCCTCGTCTTGGGCCAGCACCACGGGGGTCGAGCTGAAGGTTTGCCAGGTGGCGAGATCGCTGCTGAATTCCACGCTGTAGGCGAGTCCGGTCGCCACGCGATCCTTGCGGCGGGAAAAAACCGCGCGGAAGCTGAAGGCATCGCTGGTGGTCGTGATATAGGGCAGCGGCAACCCGCGTTGCTGCAGCACCGCGCCGTTCCAGGCCACCGAGCCGGAGTTCGACAGCATGGGATTTGTGCCGAAGGCGAATTCCTGCAAGTTGTTCAATCCATCGCCGTCGGCATCGATCCCCTGCCCCGCTTGGGCGTTGTTTTCTCCAAAAAAGCCAACCTGCCAGAGATCGGAGAGTCCATCCGCCGCGTAGGTGCCGAAATCATCGTTGCTGACATTGAGAATGCTGAAGACGCGCGTGCCGGAGATTCCCGCATGGGACGCCCCCACCACGGCCGGAGTGTCTTGATAGACGGCCGCTGCCGTGGCGTTTCCGGCGGCGCCGACTTCCGCGATCGGACCACTCACGACGCTCCAATCCACCTCGGCGGCCGCGAGAGATTGAAGGGTGTCATCATCGAGAAGCAAATGCGCCGCGAGTTGGCGGGTGGTTAGCTCGTTGAAACTCCAAGGAGCCGCCGAGCGGTCGATCTCGAGCGCCACGGGATCCATCAACCCGCCGGCAAAGCCCGTGCGGGAAAGAGTGTTGAGCGAAGCACCCGACTCCCCAGGCCCCATGGAAAAATCGATCTCGTAATTGGCAGTCACTCCCTTGCCCCCTCCCCCGTCGAGTGTGCCGACGGCGAGGGTGTAGTTCGCACTCGTTCCCACAGCGGCCAGCAAGGGGGCCGTGGCGAACAACAAAACCGAGGCGCGCAGCGTCATTGCGTGGCTCAGCGGGCGGCCTCTTCCAGCTTGCGCAGGCGCAGCTCCTGGTCGGCCAGTTGCTTTTTGAGGGCTTCGTTTTCCCGCTGCAATTCTTGCACGGCGGCGGCGGTGTAGATGGTGAGCGGGTAGGTATCCACCTGCAGGATCGGCGAGCCGTCGGGCAGGGTCTCGCCGCTGCTTTTCACATCATCGGGAAAAACCCCGGCAAACTCCTGCGCGATGACATTTGGATAGTAGCGGTCCTCGATACCGGGATGCGCGGCGAGATACGAGGGCGTGTAGCGGAAGTCCACCAAGCGCACGCGGGCGAGCGTTTCGAGGGCCCCGGTGATCGGCTGGATGTCGGTCTTGATGCGGCGGTCCGAGTTGGCGAGCCAGTTGCCCGCCGTGCTCTTGCTCGCGTCGCCTTCCACTTCCAAGGCGTTGGTGGCCGGTGTGCGCCCGATGCCGAGCCGCCCGGCGGCGTCGAGTCGTGCAAATTGCACCGACACCGTGTCGGAGCGCAGCGCGAGGGCATGGCTGGCACCGGCGGCGATCTGGGCAACCTGCGTCGCACCGGCCGGGACTGTGGTGACAGAGTTCTCCACATCGGCGAAACCCCAAACAATCACGGTGCCATCCGATTTGAGGGCCAGGCTGAAGGTGTCGCCAGCCGCGATTTGCACCACGCCGCTGGAAGCCGCGGCAGGAACATCGGTTTGATTCCCGGTGTTGAGCCCCCAGGCGAGGACGGAGCCGTTGGTCGTGAGAGCCAGATTGTGGTTCCATCCCGCAGCGATGGCGGTGACTCCGCTCGAGGCGGCGGCAGGGATGGCGGTCTGGCCCGTGGAGTTGCTTCCCCACGCCACCACCTGGCCGTTGCTCTTGAGGGCGAGGCTGTGGTATTGGCCCGCCGCGATGGCGGTCACTGCGGTGAGGTTGCCGGGAACTGTTGACTGGCCAAAGGTCGAGTCGCCCCAGGCGCGGACCGTGCCGTTGGAGAGCAGCGCGAGGCTGTGCAAATTCCCGGCGGCGACATCCGTGGCGGTGGTGATGCCGCCGGGAATCGCTGTGCGATTGTTCGAGGAGGCGCCCCAGGCGACCAGCGTGCCATCGCTTTTGCACACGACATTGTGGGCGAAACCGGCCGCGATTTTTGCCACCCCGCCCAAGCCGGCGGGCACATTCCTTTGGCCCGAGGCATTGCCGCCCCACGCCTGCACGGTTCCGTTTTTTAGAAGGGCGAGGCTGTGCAGGCCCCCCGCCGCGATGGAGCTCACATTCGCCAAGGCGGGCACGGTGGACTGCGCTTCGCTGTTGGAACCCCAGGCAATGACGGGAGCCAGAGGGGCGGCGATCAATCTCTCCGTGGAAATCCCGCCACCGGCCGCATCGGCGAAAGCCAGTGTTTTCCGCGTTGCCGGACTGGTGGTGATGTAGAGTTGGGAACCGTCAAACTCGACCGCACCGGCAACCGGAGTGGTCAGGCTTGTTCCAGCGGCGAGGCGGATCGGAGCCGTGGTGGTGGTTCCCGCGGAAAAGGCAACCGCTCCCGTGAAGGTTGGCGAGGCCAACGGAGCTTTCAAATCCAACGCCGTCTGCTGGGCGGTCGAGACCGGTTTGTTGGCGTCGCTTGTGTTTGTCACATTGCCCAGGCCCACCATCCCCGCAGTGATGCCGTTCACCGTGCCAGTGAATGTCGGCGATTCCAGCGGAGCCTTCAAATCCAGCGCCGCCTGTTGGACTGTCGAGACCGGTTTGCTGGCATCGCTCGTGTTTGTCACATTGCCCATGCCGACCATAGCGGAGGTGATGCCATTGACCGTTCCTGTGAATGTCGGCGATTCCAGCGGAGCCTTCAAATCCAACGCCGTCTGCTGGGCTGTCGAGACCGGTTTGTCGGCGTCGCTCGTGTTTGTCACATTGCCCATGCCGACCATCGCGGCGGTGATGCCATTGACCGTTCCTGTGAATGTCGGAGAGTCCAGCGGGGCCTTGATGCCTTGGAGTTTTCCGATCGCGGAGAGGATGCTGTCAGCGGCCGAGAGCGAGCCGTTGCCGGAGGCGAATCCCGTGAGGAGCTTTCCGGTCACCGTGGCATCGGCAATGGCCGTTGCGTTTTGCGCGCCGGTCACATCCCCGGACAGATTTCCGCTGAAGCTTCCGGCGGCGAGGGCTTTTCCTGCGTGGATGGCATAGGGAACCGCCGCCAAACGCTGGTCGGGTGTGATTTGCTGGAACTCATGGGGGCCGTCGTTGAACCAGACGCGCAACCGGACATCCTCCTGCTCCAGGGCGCTTGGCGGGATGGCCGTCATGTTCGCGAGGGCCGTATTGCCCAGCAGCACCGCATAGAGCCCCTTGCTCACGGTCAGGGTGACTGCGGCGGCGGGTGCGGCTCCCCCCACGCTGGAGCCGTCGTTGCTCCAGTAGGTGGCCGTGCCGTTTGCGTTGACGAGGGCGAACTTGAATTGCCCGTTGCCATCGAAATTCACACCCTCCACGGCGATGCGGCCTTGGTGGTTGAGCGTCTGGGGCAGGGCGGCCGAGGCGATGCCGGCGAGCATGGCCGCTAAAACAACGAGACAGGCGATCAAGCCATGGTGAAATCTGCGGATCATGATTCGGGATTGGGCGGAGAGGTGATGGGCAGGCGACCGGTGGTGGGTGCGGCTTGCGCGGGCGGCGGGGCTTCCGGCGCGCCACGGGTGAACCCACGCCCGGCGGCGGTGGCGTAGAGCGTGTTGTCGGTTTTGCTGAAAAACAGGCGCATCGAGCGGTCCGGCGACTGCAGGAGTTCGAAATCCCCCGCTTGGAAAGCAAACCAGCCGGGAGCGTCGCCGGGCGGCGGCACCGGTTCCGAAGGCAACAGCCCGAAGGCATTCTCCTCCCGCAGGTTCTTGACGAGAGCGGGCGAGGCCTTCACGACCAAAAACCAGCGCCAGCGTTGCAGGCCCTCCGCATCGCTCCACTCCTGACGCTCGGCGTGCAGGATTTCATCCTCCGGAGCGGGACGGCGCCAGAAGGCTTTTTTGAAAATCTCGTCTGCATCGGTAAGCGTCTGTGTGGGCGGCTCGCCTTGCCATGTGGCAACGACTGGACCGGCAGATGACTTCGGTTCGCGGTTCTTGAAATTCCAAGCCAACCAGCCGATGACCACCGAAATCAAAATAAAAACCAGCCACTGTTTTTTCATGAGCTGTGGGCCCCTAAGATAGCTGCTTCCTGAACTGAGCCAGATGTTCTTGAAGAATCCGTCCAAAGCCCTGACGAATCCGCCGAATTACGAAAAAAAGGGGCCGTCGCAATTTGATTTCTGGGAGTTTTGGATTTCTGAAACGACGACGCGGTAATTTCAAGCAACGGGCGCGCGGGGACACCACCTGGCCCAGATGCCGACGAGGACGTCGGCGCTCCTGAGGACACTGGTTCTCCCGTTCCCATTAGTTTCCGGAGTTGGAGTAGGTGCGCAGGAAGATTTTGATGTCATCCACGCTGGCGGCGAAGCGGGTGAGGCCGGTTTGCTCGTCGTTGAGCAGGCCGTAGGCGGGGATGACGAGTTTCCACTGGGTGTTCCACACGCTGCGGCCGACGAGGCGGGAACTTTGGAACTCCGACTTTTGCAATCCATAGAAGAAGGCCGCATCGTCCACCGGGCGGAAGGCCTGGTGCTTGCGGGTGATCCACGACTTCTCGGTGAGCGTGCCCTCCGCCGTGAAGAACTGGTTCGAGGAAAAGGCGGTGGCCCCGAGATTGTAGGGTAACGGCAGGGCCTGGTCCCTCACCATCCAGGAGCGCTCCACACCGGTATCCCCGAGGGGCGGGGCCAGCATCTTGTCCACTCCCACGGGAATCAGGTAAACATAGGGAGTGGCATTGAGGGCGTTCGCCGAATTGGTATCCGGGGCCCCCGCGCCGGGCACACCCTCGGCATAGGGGTCCATGCCGGAGTAACCGTCGAAGACCACGCCCGCCGAGTAGATTTTGGTGGCGAAGTTTGAGGGCGAGAAATTGTGGTCCCCCGCCGCGCTTGGCAGGCCGAAGAAGTTCTTGCCGTGCTGGATGGACGAGGAGAAGGGAATCACAAGGCCAGCCACTGGGCTACCGTCCGGCTTGCGGATGTTGAGGCATTGGGCGGCCACATCGGAATCGCTCATCAGGTCGCTGACCATGTGCTGCTCGAGAGTCTGCTGCCAGGCCTTGTCATCATCGGTGGCGGCGGGATTGTTGAGAATGCGGAACAATTCCTGGCGCAGCGAGATGAGCGTGCCGTTGGTATCCGGGTTGTTGATGCCCAAGCGGCCCTCGGCCACGGAAAAGTCCGCCTGCAACTGGGCCATGGTGCCCGCGAGGCCCGAATCCCCGAGCGTGCTCACGGTGGCCTGCGGCTTGCCGCCCGAGAGATCCCCGAGCGCGCGGGAGCTGACGATCTTCGAGATCACCGCCTGGCCTTGGGTGGAACCCAGCAGGCCGGTCTCGTAATCGTAGCTCTTGGCGGCGAGGTAGGTGTAGCGGCTGGCAAGGTCAAACAGCGTCCGGTATTGCTCCAGAGACTCGTTGCGGAAGGCGCGGAAGGTCAGGTCGTTCGTGCGGTAGCCTTGCACCTGCGTGGCCGCACGCTTGCGGAAGATTTCCCGCTCGAGCTGGATGCGGTCGCCCTGGGCCATCAGGGTGCGGACGGTTTCGGTGGCCTGCTGCAACTTGAGCAAAAGCTGGGAAACCTCGACGGCCCGGTCATCCATTCTCAGGAACTCCACCTCGACCTCGTAGGCCGCCTGTTGTTCCTCGGGGATGTAATCGAGCACCTTGAGATCCCTCATGAGCAGGAAGTCCTCCTTCTCTTTCCGCTTGTCGAGCCCGTCATTCAATTTGGACGCATTCAGAGCGGCCGTCTTGAGCGCCCCTCCCACCGCTGACGCCGCCGAGGAAATCGCCACCCGGATCGACGAGAAAACATCATTGGCCACGCCAACCACTTTAGGTGGAGCGTCGGCCACGGTTTCGGCCGTTTTTTCCGTCGTCTTGTCGAGGTATTCGGCCATTTTCTGAATACCCGTCAAAAGCGCTTTGGTGGCCATGATGGAATTCTTCACAGCCAAAGCCCTCTGGAGACGGTCATCGACATTCCCGTGGTTTTCGAGAATTTGGACGAGCAGTCGCAGCTTTGCGTCAAACGCCGTGTAATCATCCTGTAGCTTGTTGCTGGCACTCTCCAATTCCTTCTGGGCAATCTGGCAATCGTTGAGCGCCTGCTGGATTCGGCCGGTGGTGGCACGCTTTCCGACATCCGCCCCCGCAAACCACTGGTCCGAAAACTGGCCGAAGGGACTGGCCGAAACGGTGATGGCTTTTTCCGTCCATTCGATATTCGCCGCATCGTTGACATTGTTGATGTCAAAGTTCCCGCCACTGAACATCTGGCTGTATTTGTTGAAGACCTTGTCGATACCGTCGCCGTAATTGAAGTTCTGGGCGACCGCCACGATGTTTTGGAAATCGGGGATATTGACGGGAACCCGGCCATTCACGGTGATGGAGTCGAACGAGTCCATCCAACCGGTCGGGCGATCGATCACAAACCAGCTGGCGAGATCCGGACCGCTGTAGCCTTGGACATAGGTCTTGCCGGGGCCGACATCCCCGGGATAGGGGCTGCCGTAGAGGTCGATCAACTGGTAGTTGAAAGCGCGTTCCTGGTCTTGGATTTTGGTGTTGGCGTCGCTGACCTGGTTTTCCTGGTTGCGGAGCAGGCGGGTCATTTTCGCCGCTTGGTCGAACGCGCCCTTGGCATTGAGCACGGCGGCCAGCGAGCGGTCGTAAACCTGCTCGTAGTGCGACTTGCCGGCGCGAAGTTGGGCGGGATCGATGTCGAAGGCGATGGCTCCGGGGCTGAGCCCGAGCGGGTTCAGGTGGGAGTTGGCATTGTCGAGGGTGGTCTGGAACGACTCGCCGCAAACGGCCAACAACTCCAATTCCGGCACGGTGGTGCGGTCGATTTTCTGGATGCCGGTGTTGACGGCATCGACATCGGGCAGCATGGCGTTGCCCACCGCCCAGTGGTAGTAGGCACCCTGCCCGGCCCGGGAGGCCCACTCATCGAGGCCCCAGTAACGGGTGTTGCCGGTTGACGAATTGGATTTCCCGTCGCGGAACGACTGCCAGCCCTCTGCGGGGTCGTCGCGGTATTGCTGGCGGAAGCTGAGGGTCACAATTTGCTCGGCGGTGCGGGCCACATTGGAGGCGGCTTCGGCAAACTTGCGCTCGTCCTGGTAATCCACCGACACGGTGTTGCCGAGAATGTTGAGCGACTCGGTGCGCGGCACCCAAGTGTAGTTCGCATTGGTCAGGAGTTGGTAGTAGCCCTTGAGCGCGGTGAGGTAGTGGCCGTAGGCGTCGCCGTGGCCCTGCGGGAACATCCGCTGGGCATCGGCGGCATTGATCGAGCCATCCTCGGTGTTGCTGCCGGCCTTTTCCTTGATGTTGTAGTTCGTGGCGTAGAGTGCCTCGCCGGCATCGATACCGCGGGTGTAGTTCCAGAACAGGCGGTTGTAGAAGGGCGACTGGGTCGTCTGTGGGCTCAGGAAATCATCGCGACCGCGCAACAAGGCCAATTCCTCGTCGAGAACGCTGGCCACCTGGCCCTCGAAGGAGAAGCGCGAGGTGTTGATCTCGGTGGTGGCGCTGGAGTCGTCGATGGAGATCGTCGGATTGGCGGCATCGGCATAGGCCTCGTTGCCGAGAAGGGTGTAGAGATCGCTCAAGTAGCCGGCGGCGAGCAGCAAGGCGTCGTTGGCCGGGCCATTGTTGTAGCCGGAATTGATGCTGATGCCCTTGCCGCGCTTGAGCACGGTTTCGTAGATTTCGATGAGGCCGTAGTCGTTGATGGCATCGAGGGTGAGGGCGATGTCGCCTTCCCAGCGTGTGCCGGCCTGGGTGAGCAGGCTCACATCGGTGTTGACCGCATTGTTGTAGAGATCGGTCATGCGCTGGTTGAAAGGGTTGATCGCCGCGAGCACGCGCTTGATCCAGCCTTCCACCAGCACGGGACGAGTCCAGTTCGTCCAAGTGCCGTTGCCGGTGAGGGCATAGGCGGGATTCACGGTCGCGTTATCACTCAGCAACGGCTTGGCCCGATAGCGCATGGTGAAGAAGTAGTCGCTCATGACAAGCAGCGGGCTGCCGAGCGGGGCTGTCGGGGAGCCGCCGAGGATGGCGATGTTGTTCAGCGCCGGGGTGCCGGTGGCCGCAATCCAAGGGGAGCCAACTTCCACCACCTTGTCGGTGCGGCTGGATCCCTCGAGGCGGAAATCGACCGTGGTCGTCTGGCCCTCGTCGGCGGAGGTGAACAGCCCGATTTCGACCGTGTTGAGTCCCTTGACGAAAAAGCTCTCGGCCAAGGCAAACTGCTTGGGCAGGCCGGTGGCGCTGAGTCCCGAGGTGGCACTTTCGCTGAGATTCTGGCCGGTGATGTTGCTGGCGGCCTCGAGCACGCTCACCTTGTCCTCGGCGAGGAGGTTGGTGGTCGCCCACAGCCCATCGAGGCGGGCCTTGAGGGTGGCAATTTCCGCGGACTTGGCGGGCAGGTCGGCCTCGGCGACATCGACGACCATGCTGCCCGAGGGATCGAAGACCGTGAACCACAGGCTGCCGTTGATTTGGGCGATCCGGACCTGGCTGCGGCCCTCGTTCGGGAGTTCGGCGCGGCTGGCGGCACGGACGAGTTTGAGATCGTAGGCCATTCCGGTGACGAGGCTCTCGAGGGCAGGCACACCGTTGGCGTAAACCACCGCGGCACTGCCATTGATGTAGAGCACGAAGCCGTCCAGATCTCCCAGCGCGGCGCTGAAGATCATGTTCGAAGGAATTCCGCTGGTGAAATTCACCGCGCCCAGCGAGCGCAGCATCAGCCCAGGCAGGCCGGTGGAGGAATCGTAGCCGGACTTGCGAATCGTGGCCGTGCCGGGCAACGGCAGGGTGTCCACGGAGTAGTCGCCCAAGCCCAAGTGCGAGGAGGCGGGCGACTGGACATAACGCCACTGGCGACTGGTTGCGTTCGCCGTGTTCCCCAGGTAGGTGGTGTTCGTAAAAGTGTAGGTCGCCGGCTGGGTGCCAGTGGCGGTGGGCGGGGCGGACCTCCATTCAAACTCGTAGTTCTCCGGCGCTGCCGCGAAGTCCCCGCTGTGGCGCAGGCTCACCTGCTCATCCAGCGGGTTGGTGGAGAGGCGCACCTTCAGGTCGCCGTTGTAGAGTTCCGGCACCACCTTGATGATCTGCATTGCTGGAGGATCGCCCGCCGGTGTGAGATCGGGGTTTCTCCCGTCGCCGAACAGGAGCGTGGCGTAGCCCTCGCCCTGCCCCGTGGCAGTGAGGGCATAGCTGTCGCGGGCGCTGTCGGAATCCGGCATCTTGGCCAGCGCGGTGGCCCCGGCGGGATAGGTGAGGGTGGAGTCGGCGCTCACCGTGTAGGTGCCGCGCCTGTTCGGATTCTCCACAAAAGTCTCGACGCGCGTCTTTAGGCTGTCGATCGCGCTCTCCCACTTGGCTGTGATGGAAGCCTCCTCGTTCACGGCCAGCGCTTTGAGGGCGGCCATGTCGGTGGCCGAGAGCACATTGAGGTCGAGGTAATCTTCGCCGGCGATTTCATCGTGGAATTCGCCCTTAAGAACGAGGCTGCCCTTGGCGCTGGCCAGCGAATCGAAGAAAAAGCGGCTCTGCAAATGCGGCGGAAGCCCCTGGAAATAGGTTTTCCCCTGATAAACGCTTGTTTTCAGGGTGCTTGGCAGGGCGGTGAGCCCGACATCGTTCAGTGGTGTCACTTTATAACGGGTCGGATCGTGCAGGGTCACGCTGGGCTTCGTGGCGCCGCCTTTGGCGATCGACTGCTGGTAGAGGATCTCCGCGCTTTTCTGGTTGCGGACATCCGGCAGGCCGAATTTGGAGAGTGTGAGGGTCTCGGCGATCCGGAGCGATGGCACGGCCGTCGGCCAAGTCGGCGTGTAGGTTACGGTGAGGGAAATGCCGGTGACGGCATCCCCTTGCGCGACGCCACTGGTCAACGGGCGCAGGAAGGGAAGCTTAGTGCCTAAAGCGGGCTGAGTGGACAGCCCCGGGATAAAGAAGCCGGCCTGCATGGGATAATACCACTGCATGCCGAAGGTCGGGGCACTCGTGGCATGCGGCCCGCGGTAAACCCACTTGTAGCCCTTGCGGTCTTCGAAGGTGAAGCTCGCGTAGGATGCCGGTGAGCCTGCCGCTGCAGCCGAATCCGCCACGCCGGCGACCTCGGTATTGGCGATGCTGCCGTCCGCTTTTTGGGGCAAGGGCAGCAATGGCAAGGGCATCGGGCCCTGCAACTTGGTGCCGGCCGTCCAAGGATAACTGAACTTGTAGCGGCTGTCCTCGCGGAGCACGCGGTAGGGCCGCATCGCCGGGCGGCCATCCGGGGCGGTGTAGGCCACGAGGGCAAAGGGTTGGGAGGTGTAGGTCGCCGAGAGACTCGTCACATTCAAGTCGTCCCGCAGGGCCCAGAAGGTGTCGTTCGCCTTGAGGGCATGCTCTTCGTTGGGATTGTAGCCCACTGCGGTCGGATCGTTCTGTTGGTAGAGATAACCAGCGGACTGCTCCGCCGTGAGGCCCACGGCACCGAGGCCCGAGGCCATCACCAGGGTGTCGCCGGCCGACAGGCGATCCGAGGAGTTGACCGGAACACCGCTCAACTGACCGCCGGTAAGGAGCACCTCGCCGGTGGGAAGGAGCGAGGCCGTATGCCTGGAGCGGGACCCGGTCAAAGCCCCGCCAGCGGTCCAGAGCCCGGTGGCCGGATCAAACACTTCCGAGCTGCCGCTGGCACCGCCCGCGGTGCCGCCGGAAACCAGCCCACCGGCGACCAAGACCTTGCCGCTCGGGAGCAGGGTGGCCGTGTGGTGGTAGCGTGCCACCGGAGGAGTCGCGACCAGGGCGGAGGTTTGCGTGGTGGGATTGTAGATTTCCGCCGTGCCCAGGCCCGTGCCGCTGAGTGAACTGCAGAGCAGCACCCGGCCATCGCCCAGCAGTGTGGCGGTGGGAAGGTTCCTAGCCCGGGTCATGTTGCCACCGGAAGAAAATGTCTTGGCCACCGGATCATAGATATCAACCCCAGTGAAAGTAGTATCGCCTCCGGCAATCACCGCCTTGCCATTGGGCAACAACACTGCCGCATGATTCGCGCGGAGAGTGAGAAGATTGCCGACACTCGTCCAACTATTCGCCACAGGGCTGTATATTTCTGCGCTTGAGAGATACTGAGACGAATTATTCAGTCCACCGGTGACGAGCACCGTGCCATCCAGCAACAAGGTGGCTTGGTGCTGCCTCCGGGCGCTCACGCCGATGTTGGCCACCGCGGTCCATTTCAATGTCGCAGGATCAAAAATTTCCGCCGAATTGGTGGTATCCGTTGCGTTAACCATGCCACCCATCACGAGCACCTTCCCGCTCGCCAACAAGGTGGCGGTATGCCCCGAAAGGCGGGCGGTGTTCATGGATGGAGCAGACTTCCAAGTCGCAGTGGCGGGGTCGTAAAGCTCGGCCGTGGCCAAGGCTTGCCCTGAGGCTCCGGTGCCGCCGGTCACGAGCACCCGGCCGTCATTCAATACGGTGCTGGTATGCCATTGGCGCGCCTGCGCCATGGTGGCGGAGGCCCGCCAGTTGCCCAACTCGGAGGGGTAGGACACTGTGTAGCGAGAGATTTTCGACGGCACATAGAACGCGGTGAAGGCGGCGTTGGGCGGATTGACTTTTTCAAACCAACGCACCGTCATCGTATTATTGGTGGGGTTCGCGTTCACCGGGATGATGGCGCCTTTTTCGGCAGCCTCTACTCCCACGCTGTAGGGATCCAGATACGCCGAGGCCTGATGGATGTTGCCGCTGGTGATGGCCCCCGCCAGCGAATAGCGGGTGGAGGGACGCTCGATCCGCGCGCCCACCGTGGCCGTGGTGTTGATCGCCGCAGCTTGATCCGGCTCCACATACCCGCTGCGGTTTTCCGCTTGGGTGTAGACGGGCTGATACCAGACCTGGTTCCCAATGCTGAATTTGAGCAGCGTGCGGTTCAACCCGTCCGAAGAGTTGCCAAAGTTGACCTGGAAGCGCTGGGAGGTGGTGTCCAGGGAGGACTCCTCCTGGTTGGGATCATCCTGGAAGACCACTTCCGGAAGGGGATCGGAATCAAAGACCAAGCCGTTGGCGCTGGTGCTGCCAGCGGGGTCGGTCGTGACGAAGGCGTAGCTGGCATAGCTGGCTGGCCACACAAAGCGGTAGCCATTTTTGTATTTCGGCCACTCGATGCTCAAGCCGGGGGTCTGCCCCGCTGGCAGCAGGTCGATACCGGCATCCGCCCGTTCCATCCAATAGAAAAGCACTTCGTCGGGATTGAGGTTCTCCCGCTCCGCAAAATAGACGAGTTGCCCGTTGGTGAGGGAACGGGTTGCGTAGAGGGGGAGCTTGGAATTCGAGCCGGAAACCAGCGACGGAGCCGGATTCAAGCCTGATTCCCTGGTATGGGGGACGACTTGTTGGCCGAGTTCGACTTCCGTGGCTTCGGTGGCGGCGGCCTTCACGACCTCCACCACATCGGCTCCCAGAAATACATTCCGACCCGGGGAGATTTCCGCTCCGAGATATTCCACCAAAATCCGCCCCTCGAGATTGTAGGCCGAGAGCTGGCCGATACCGGCCAATTTTTCATACCACAGGGTGCGCTTGACCTCGGCAGGTTGGCCAGATGTGTCCGGATTCTCCACATAGCCCGGCGGGCGGTAGGCCTCATCCACGGTGGGAGGGAACTTGGCGGTGTAAACCGGATTGGCCTTCTCGATCCGGCCATTGGGCATGACCACGCGAGGGCCGTCGAAGGAACCCTCCGTCCAATAGATCTTTCGCACGGGGCCGGTGGTGTCGCCCGAGACATTGAAGGTCTCCTTGCGGAACTTCCAAGCTCCATTGCCGGTGCCCTCGGGCGAGAAGGAGACCCACCAGATCTCCACCGAGCCGGACTGCGAGGCAAAGACCCGCTCCGCGTGTGGGCTGTAGTAGAAGCTTTCATACTGCCCGGCCGTGAGGACCGGCAAAGGGGTGCCGGACGCCCCGGTGGTGTTCGGGAGTTGCGCGCCGTTCACATCGGTGAGATTGCCCCCATTCGGGTTGACAAAGGTTTCTCCGGGACGCACCGGCTTGGCACGCCAATAGCCTGCAGGGGCTGCCGTGTTGTCGGCTTTGGTAAGCGGAGGCGTGATCTCCTCCCCAAGGTAGTAGCGCGGCACGCCCGAGGCGAACGCATAGCCCACGCGGCCAATCCGCTGGCTCATGGTCGAAGCACTCACGACTACGCCTTGGGAATCCTTGTAAACCGCCTGCGCGCCGGGAACCACGCCGCCGGAGGTGATGCCGACGCTGGAAAACTGGCTGAGCGGGATGGGGTTGGTGCTGCCGAACTTCGTCGCGTTCTCCGTGAGCGCGTTGAAGGGAGTCGCGGGACTCAACTCCAGCTGCGCCTGCGCGGAGCCAGCCAGCAGGAGTGCGCCCATGGCCGCAAGGATCGGAAGTCGGAGGTTCATAAGAGTCTAAAAAAAGGGATGTTGGCGCAGAGGGCAGGTAACGCTTAGGTCATGGAGAACGAGCGGCGCATCGGTTCGGATGGAATAAAGGTTTCCGGCACGGCTCAGCGCGGGCCGATGGCGATGAATTCCATGCCGCCGCCGTTGAGTGGGTGTAGGGGATCAGTGCAGTTGTCTTGACCGGCTAAATTAACGCCATACCAAAATCCGTTCGCATCCGGAGCGGTTACACCTACAGGTTGAATATGTCCCGCGATTGGCCGCATGATGTAGGGCATACGGCCAGCGACCGAGGAATTGGAAACAGTGATTGTGGGAGTCGCGCTGAAAGGGGGAGAAAATGTAACTTTAACATAGGCCCTAAAAGCGGTATTATTATAAGTATAACTCCAACCGGTCCCGGTTTTTGTGACTCCGTTGGCGAAAGTGCTTCCGGCAGTGTTGACTGAAGTGGCGTGGAGCGACCCCCGCACGATGCGGAGTTGGCTGGTCTCGTCGCCGGTGATGCCAGCGGCCCCCAAATCACTGGCGGTGATACTGCCATCGGCGATTTCCGAAGTGCCCACCGCGCCTGCGGCGATGTTTCCAGCGACGAGGGTGTCCGTCGCCACTTTGGCTCCGGTGACTGCACTGTCGGCGATGTCTGCGGTGGCAATGGTGCCATCGAGGATCTCGCTGCTGGCGACCGCGCCGGGGGCAATGTCGCCTGCCGTGATGGTATCGGCGGCGATGTCCGCGCTCGCGATGGTGCCGTCGAGGATTTTGTCCGCAGTCACCGCTCCGGTGCCCAGTTTGTCAACTCCGATAGTGCCATTGAGAATCTGCACACTGGTGATGGCATCGTTCGCGATTTTTGCGGTCGTCACGGCTGCGGCCCCGAGCTGGTTGGTGGTGACGGAATTGCTGGAAAGCATGCCGGTGGTGATGGCGAGGTTGTCCACGCTCTCGGCGACGGTGGCACGGAAGGCGAAGGCTCCGGAGACGAGTTGCTGGCGGGGCGAAATCTCCGCATCCACGGTGCCGGCATTGCCATCATCCACCGTGATGCCAAGATAGACGGAACTGTTTTGGCTGAAGACATTCGCGAACGGCGTGACGGCATTGGTCTCCCCGCTCACTGCTGCCCCGCCGCCGATGAGCACATTGAAGTTGCCGTCGAGGATGGTCGCCGTCTGCGACTCGCTCCAGAGGCGGTCGGCGGCCAGCACCGAAGTGGGGCTCTTGTAGAAGCGGAAGGTGACCAGGCGATTGGTGGCGGTGCCATTTCCGATCGGGACACCGGCAGCGGTGCGGACATTGCCTTGGTAGTTGATCAAGGAAGGCACCTTGCTTTGCGCGAAAGCGTCGGGAGCAAGGAGGCACAGGGTCGTGGCCAGAAGTAGGAGTCGGCGTTTCATGGTATGTGTGGTGTGTAGGGTCGAGTGTGGATGGGCGGGGGGGGTTAGTTGATGGTGAGAGTGTCGATTTCCGAGGCGCGGCGCAGGGTGAAGGCGCCGGAGACGGTGATCGTCTCCTTGTGGAGGCCGGTGAGGACTTCGGTGTAGTTCCCGCCGATCACCGCGCTGCCCCAGCCTACAGAGGAGACACCGGCTGGCGGTGCGGAGGCGAACTGGAAGCTGCACTGGCGGGTGATGCCGTAACTTTCCACGCCAGCGGCGAGGGCGGTCCGGGTGCCGTCGGGCCGCGCGTCCAGGTTGTCGTGGTCCGGGTGGTAGGTGTGGACAAAGGGATTGGTGGCATCGTTGTAGGGAATGCTCACGGTGCGCAGAAGGGTGGAGCCCAGCGCCACGCTCCCGCTGCCAGTCGAAGTCGCGGTATCCAGCGGCAGGTGAACCACGCTCAGGCGGCGGGCGTCGGATTTAGCATCCTGCTTGAGGCCGACCTCCTTGGTGCAGAGGCCCATGGGATTTCCCGAGCTGGCCAGAGTGCCCATGAAGACCTGCGAGAGCAGGCGTGCCGTGCCGGCGGCGTCCACATGCAGGATGAATCGCAACGGGAAGGAACGCGGGGTGGTGCCCCCCGGCGAACCGGCCACCTTGCTGGTCACGGCGCTCACTTGCGCATCGCCCACCCACAAGCCCGCCAGGGAGGCCGGCGAGGCACTGACCGGGAGGTTCACATCGAAAAGGTTGCCGCTGTCGGTGAAGCGCAACAGGGAAGCGTAGTAAGTGGTGGTGCCGGTCATGCCAGCGCGGTTGACCCCGAAGGTCACATCCACCGTGCTTTGGGGACCGACCACTTGGGTGATGGCGGAGCCCACCGTGAGGGCTGTGGAGGTTCCATCGGTATTGACGCGGGTGAGCGGGACGGATCCTGTGATGGCGGTCTGGCCCGAGGGTGCGGCGGCGGAAGCCGTGGGAGTGATACTGATGGTCACGGTGGCCGCGGTGCGGTTGCGGAGGCGCACGGTGACCGTCGAGCCGGTGCGGCCGAAGTCGAGGCCGTTGGAGTTTGAGGGGGTGATCTCCACTGGCGCGTAGAAGTTGCCGACCACGGCAGACTGGAACCAGTAGGCTTGGTTGCGGTCGATCTTCTCGGTGGTGGGCGAAAAGACCTGCACGGGAGTGCCCGGGCCGAGTTCGCCGCCGGCGTATTTGTAGATTTTCACATTCGCGGCGACGGCCGCCGGGAAGGTGGCGAAGTAGGCGCTCATGGTGGGAGCCGTGCTGCCGCTCTGAAAACTCGGGAAGCCAAGCAGGTTCGCGCCGTTGCGCACCCAAGAGGCGCTGGGCGGCTGGATTTTTTGGGTGATGGCCACGGTGGCGTTGGCGCTGCTCTTCACGAGGTAGGCCGCCTGCCCGTCCATCTGGCTGAGCGTGTTGGCCGTGCCATTGCGTGTCCACACACTCCACTCCGGTGTGCCGGCGGAGGGGAGCATGGGGGAGTCCGTGAATTGGACCTGTGTGGGATTCGGATTCCAGCGCCAGATTTCCTGCACCGAGGGATGGGCGCTGAACAAAGTGGCGGGTGTGGCGTAGGTGGCATCGCCGTGGAGGTAGATCGCGTTCCACCCGGTCTTGAGCGTGTAGTTCGCGCTCTGCCACTGCGCGTGGGCGGTGGCGGCGAGGAGGAGGGCGGCTGCGGTGGAGAGGAGGCGTTTCATCGAACGGTGAGTCGGTAGAATTCCTTGCCGGTCGAGGCCGGTATCGCAAAGGCCGGGACGATGCCCACGGCGGTGGCCTGGTAGGCGTTGGCACCCGCGCCGGGAGCGCCCACGGCGGGAGCGCCCACGGCGAAGGGAATGCGCGTCCAGGTCTTCAAGTCCGGCGAGGATTCGATCGTGTAAACCTTGCCGGTGATGGCATAAAACTCGAAGCGGGCGCTCCCCTCGCCCACATCCGTGATTTGGAGTTCGAAAATCTCGGTGGCGTCGCCCGCGAAGGTGCCGGCGCGGTATTCCTGCAGGTTGCTCTGCCCGTCGCCATCGAAATCCCCATCGCGGTCGATGAGGTCGATGGCCCAGTTTCCATTTTCATCCGGATACTGACCGGCTTGGTAGAGTTGCCATTCCTCCCACACATCCGGCAGACCGTCGCCGTCGCGGTCGCTGCCAAGCGTGAGGTCCAAGCGCACGCGCTCGCTGCCCTTGCCGGCGGTGAGATTTCCCGCCACCTCGATCGGATAATACGAAACCCCGTTCATCGAGACCTCGAGGCTGAAAAGCCCGCCCGCCGCGACGGCTTTTTCGTTGTAGAAAGTCGTGCCGGAGCGGTTCTGGTCGATCTTCACATTGAGTTCGTAGTTTTGATCGACCATGGCCGAGCTGATCGGTGTGCGGCCGATCTCCGCGCCGCCTCTGCGCAGAACCACTTCCGCGCCCTCGGCCGTCACCGTCTGCCCCACCTGGTCGCGCACGATGCCGTAGAGCGTGTAATGGGGCGCCGGAGGAAAGGCCATCGCCGCGGCACAGGAGAAAAAAATCACCGCCAAACAGCTCCAAGCCTGTCGAAAATGCGGTGGCACGGAATAATGGGAGGATCCTTTCATGAAAAAAACTCGCCTATCGTATCGGGGCCTCCCAAAAAGCCAACAACTTCTTGACGAATCCGGCTGAATCGCTGACGAATCCGCCGGAATGCGAAAAAAGGGGGCGTCCTATTCCGTGGAGCGTTCTTTGAGGCGAGCCTTCAAACGCAGGGCGGCGGTGCGGCCAAGCGAAAGGTGGTGCTTGCAGTCCAGGAAATCCACAAAGGTCTCGTCGCGAGATTGCCAGCGCACCGCCTGGATCGGCGGCAGGCGGACGATGAGCGAGCGGCTCAGGCGCTCGAAGCTTTGCGTGGGCAGCAACAGGACCCACTCGGAGAGGGTCCGCGAAACCAGCACCGAGGCGTCGAGATCCACTTGGCGGACCAAGGTGTAATTCTGGCACGCCTCGATCCACAGGATTCGCTCTAAGGGAATGCAGGAGATTTTTCCGCCCTCGGCCACAGTCTCGGCGAGCCCGCCCACCGCTCCCGAAGGCTCCGCTCCCAACCGCTCCAGCACGAGCGCAAGGCGCGAGGGATCGACCGGCTTGAGAAGGTAGCCCCGGGCTCCGAAATCGAAAGCCTCCAGCGCGTAGTCCGCAAAAGCCGTGACAAAAATGGTGCGTGTGCCCGGCGAGAGGTCACCCCGCAAATCCAGCCCGCGAGCGCCGGGCATCTCTATGTCGAGAAACAACACATCCGGAGTTTCCCGCTCCAAAAACGCCCGGGCCTCGGCCACACTCCCCGCCATGCCGATGACCTCGACCTCGGGATGCGCGGCGAGCATCGATGCGAGCAAGTCGCGCGCGAGCGGCTCGTCATCCACAATCAGGGTTTTGAGCGTCGCATTCATTTAGCAGGAGGATCAGCGGGAATCCGAATCGTGACACACACGCGCTCGGCCCCCTCGTCGATCTGGAGGGTGGCCACATCGCCGACGAGCAGCGAGAGCCGACGACGAAGGCTTGCCAAGCCGCTGCCGTGAGAGTCTCCCGAGCCGGGTGGAACCCAAGCCCCGGAATTGGTGACTCGTATTTCCAACCAACCCGCAGCCACGGCGGCCTCCACATCCACACACAACGGGAGTGGGCTGCTCATCGGGCCGTATTTAAAGGCGTTTTCCAACAACGGCTGCACCAGCATGGGCGGCACCAGCACCCGCATCGCAGCAGGGCTGCAGACGATCCCGCACTGCAGGCCCTCCTGGAAGCGGACCCGCTGCAGCTCAAAATACGATTCCAACGCGTCGAGTTCGCGGCCCAGAGGCTCGAGCGACTTCGCCTCGTGCAACGAGAAACGCAGGTAGTCGGCGAGATTTTTGACGATCTCCCGGGTCTGGTGTCCCGGTTCGAGACTCGCGATCACGGTGTTCAAGGCGTTGAAAAGAAAGTGGGGGTTGAGCTGCGTCTGCAACTGCTTGAGCTCCGCCGCGCGCGCCACCTCCCGCGCCTCGGAGGCGTCGAGCCGGGCGGCGTGGTAGTCGAGAATGAGTTCCAGGCCGAAATACACGGCGTTCCAGGTGAGCAGGGAATACATGCGGGCGAGCGTGAAATTGGTAAACGGCGAATCGGTGGGAACCTCCGGCCAGCCCAGGAGGGTCATCCCCCACCAGAAGCCGGCCCCGGTGAAAGCCGCGGCAAAATTCAAGAACACGATCCAGAACAGCTTGGTGCCACTCTCCAAGCTGCGCGTGAATCGGTGGCGGTAGAGAAAATAGAGCAGGCTCGTGAGAACCACGCCTGTGAAAATCCGTCCCGCCACAACGAACAATTCCACTTCCCTGTCGGAAAAAATCCGCAGCGCACCCACGAGCGTCACCGCCGTCACCGACCAGAATATCAGTTGAAAAATCCAGAATCCTCTGCGCCCGAGCCGCGTCCCCGAGGCCGCCGCCGCCACCCACCACCGCCAGCCACCTTTGTTAGAAGCGGAAATCTCAAAGTCCACCCGGGCATTGGCAGGAGGATAATCGGCGGCAGGCACGGGAACCATCTATGGCAGCACCAAGCGCCGTGACAACTTTAAATGGGGAACCCTCTTTCATCCGGAAGGGTTTCATGCATCCCGACCTCTGCCCATTGTCTTCCGCACCGCTGGGGGAAGCAAATGAGCCCCCCGTTTTTCCCAAAAAGCCATGGTCATTCAAAGATCAACAACGATCCATGACCGATGGGATTTTTTTAACCACGAGGAGCACAAATTTTCACGAATGGGGAGCGGCCACGCAGGAGATTTTTCATTGGCGGCAGTATCCGTGCTCATTCGAGAAATGCGTGGTTCAAATGTGCAGCGCTTGGACATCAGAAGCCGGGAGGGTTTCTCACGAGCCTGGCACCGGATCCGCCGACCATTTGTAGCCGTAGGAGGCCGGGGGATCCTTCATAAGCGTCGAAGGCCCCCCGGGATCGTGGATGGGCAGGAACGCGGTGTGGCCATCCACAAAGAACAGCCAACTCTTCGAGTCCGGCTTGCGGGTCATTCCCTTATAGGGATGGTTCGAAAACGGCGTCGCCACAGCGGCCTCGGCGATGAGCACCGTGCGCGAGGGCTCATGGATCGCATGCAACCGGAGACCGGCCAGACCCTTGGGCCATTGCAGCGGACCGCCCATCTCGTTGGCGCCGTTGAATGCATAATGCGAGCGCTGGAAGCTTCCGCTCAAGGGTTCGTATTTTCGGGAGGGGCAGCGGAAAGTATTCCGGTCGGTCACCGCCTTCTCCCGGGAGAGGCCGATGTAAGGAAGGATATCGCCCGCGTAGGTGTAGGTCGAGGAGATGAGGGGATTCCAAGTCATCCTCGAAGCCGGCGCGCTGGGCAATCGCAGCTCCTGATCCTGCGCGTAGAGCAAAATGCCCCGCCCCAGATTCGCGAGGCGCGATTGACACTGGACCCGCCGTCCACTTTCCAAAAAGGAAGCCAAAGCCGGCAGCCCCAGAGCGGCCAGCACAGCGATCACCGCCACCACCACAAGCAACTCGACCAGCGTGAACCCCGCCGGAGACGCTAGCCTCCACGATCCGTCCCGCTGGCGGAAGGCGAAGCATATAAACATCGCGCAAGAAGGGACCCCATGTGTCTTTTAACAGGGCAAATTTTGGAGGAAAGAAAAACCTGAGAAAGGGGTCAAAAATTCGTGACAAATCGACACTGCATCAGGGCCAAAAAGCCGAGTTCTCAGCCTTGTTTGTGTTGCTGACGGATTCCTGCGCTGGAGGCACTGGGGCGCCAGCGAAAAAACTCTCGCCGGATTTTTCTGATGGATACTCCCCTTCCCCAGCCATCACGAGGGAGCGGGTCTCACAGCGGCCCGGATCGGGAGGTTGCCAATTCACCTTGCCCGAGCGCCCAAGGACATGAGTGCTGCGATGATTTTTTTCCGCCGTGCCGTATCAAGGCGCTGGACAGGAACGGCAATGCTCACCGCTGCGTTGGGAAATCCGATCGGAGACAGGCTTACCGCCAGGCACTCGACGCCTTCCACCGATTCGCCAGACTCCACCGCATACCCCTTCGCGCGCACTTCGAGGATCCTCCGGCGCAAGTCCGCGCGTGTTCGGACGGTCGATGGCGTGAGGTCGGGCATCCGAGCTGTGGAGACCAGCGCATCGACTGCGGCATCATCCAACGCCGAGGCGATCGCGCGCCCAAGTGCGGTGCAGGCGAAGGGACTTTGCTGCCCGGGAGTGGTGATGAAGCGGAGGGCTTGTGTGGTTTCGATGAAATCCAGATAGGAGACCGAATCCCGCGAGAGCACGCCAAGGTTCACAGTTTCGTTGAACGCCTCGTGCAGCGAAACCAACACAGGCCGCGCGGCGGCTTTGAGCCGGGCCTGGGGATCCACAGTCGTCAACCGCTCGGCACGCGGACCGATCATGTAATCCCTCGTCCCTGCTGGGCGCGAGACATAGCCAAGGGTCTGGAGAACCTGAAGCAGGCGGCAGGCGGTGGGCTTCGACACCGCGCAGGAGGCGGTGATCTCGCGCAGAGCCACAGGCCCACCGCGCTCGGCAAGATACTCCAGGAGACCGAGCGATTTTTCGACCGAGGTGGTGCATTGGGATGCGCTCATGAGCCTGCCACCCTAGGCGGGCGGCGATTTTTTGCAAAACGCAAGGTGCGGCTTTTCAGGCCGGGCTCCACTCCGCCGCATGCTTGGCAAAGGCCGGATCAGCCCGCTCGAGCGCCTCGCGAATGTCGGAGCCCCGATGCTCCATGCCAACAAACCACAACCCGCGCTCGATCGCCCGCACCCCCTCCTGCAGCGACCGATCCCTCGTCGCCCCATCCATGGTAGTGCCCCTCGAATTTCAAAATGATCGACCGTCCCGTGTGCGCCCGCACCAATCGGAAGACGGAGTTCACCGCCTCGGTGGCGGAGTTGCTGAAGCGCGTCAGCTCCGCGCAGGGAATCATCGCCTGCAGGCGCTCCGCCACCTCGATTTCAAGGTGGGACTGGCCCGCCCAATGCGTGCCAAGGCGGGCCTGGGCGGCGATCGCCTCCGCCAACCCATCGGGTGCGTGGCCGAAAAGCAACGCACCTTGACCGGTTTGGAAGTCGATGGATTCATTCCCGTCCTCGTCCTGCAGGCGACAGCCTTTTCCACTGCGGAAGTAGAGTGGCACGGGCTTCTCGAGCTTGCGAATGCCGCTGTTCACGCCTCCCGCAATCGAGCGTTCAGCCCGCGCGAAGAGGTCCTGGGATTTTTGAAATGTGTGGGACATGAACGCAGGATAAAAAGCATTGTTTCATTACCCAGAATTTTTATTCCTTTTTACGGAACATATGAAAATTGTCCGCTATCAATCCTGCACCGACCTCCCGAGTGGTCGACAGCTCTCCGAAACCGAATTCGCACGCCTCGAAGGCGACCTCTCTGCCGGCGCGTTGGGTGGGGTCGGCATGGCGGAAAAACCTCCACGCTGGCTCAAATCACGGGATTCCGCTACAGTCGGCGGCACGTGCAGCGGTCGGCTTGCCACACTCGTAGCCACCGAGGCCTGAGACCACTTCCCGACATGAAATCACGAATTAAAACCTCCATTCTTTCCGACAAGGACAAGGCGGGCGCGAAAGCGGCCGATCTCGGCGCCCGGCTCATCCGCGACGCCATTCGCAAGCGCGGCCATGCAAACATCATTGTCGCAACGGGCGCGTCCCAGTTTGAGACGCTGTGCCACCTGATTGAAGCCAAGAGCATCGATTGGACACGCGTCACAGCGTTCCACTTGGATGAATATGTCGGCATGCCGATCACCCACCCCGCCTCGTTCCGGAAATATCTGTGGGAGCGTTTCGTCTCCCGGCTTCCGTTGCCTCTCGCGGCGTTCCACTACGTCAACGGCGAGGGCGACCCGGCTGCGGAATGCCGTCGCGTAGGCGCGCTCATCCGCAAGCATCCGATCGATGTCTGCTTTGCAGGGATCGGTGAAAACGGTCACCTCGCCTTCAATGATCCCCCGGCGGACTTCCGCACCTCGGCACCTTACCTTGTTGTGAACCTCGACGAGGCCTGCCGCAAACAGCAGATGGGCGAAGGATGGTTCCCCTCGCTCCGGCATGTCCCCACACAGGCGATCTCGATGTCCATCCGCCAAATCATGAAATCCTCGGCGATCCTCTGCACGGTTCCCGACCTCCGGAAGGCCGAGGCCGTGCGCGATTGCCTGAGCGGGGAAGTGACGCCGCTCCATCCGGCGTCGATCCTCCAAACGCATCCTGCCTGCTGGTGCCTCCTCGACGAATCGTCCGCGTCGCTCTTGTGAAAAGCCTTTTTGACATTCAGGTGAATGGATTCGCAGGCGTGGATTTTCAAAGCCCACACCTTGCCTTGGAGGATATGGAACGCGCCGTCGCCGCCCTCGCGCGCCACGGCGCGCTGCGTTTTTTTCCGACCCTGATTACCGACGACATCGAGTCCCTGCGTCTCAAGTTTGAAAATCTTGAACGCCTCCGCGCCACTTCCCAAGCGATCTCGGAAGCCGCCTGCGGCTACCACCTCGAAGGACCCTGGATCTCTCCGGAGCCCGGCTATCGCGGAGCCCACGACCTGCGTTGGGTGCGACCCCCGTCGCTCGGCGACTTCGACACGCTCCAGAAAGCCGCGAACGGAAATATCCGCCTCGTCACCCTCGCCCCGGAATGGCCGGACGCTCCCACCGTGATTCGGGAAATTGTCTCGCGGGGCGTGCCCGTTTCGCTCGGCCACACAAACGCCTCGGAATCCCAAATCGACGCGGCAATCGACGCCGGAGCCCGTTTTTGCACCCACCTTGGAAACGGGGTTCCCCAAACGCTCCATCGGCACGACAATGTCATCCAACGCCTCCTCTCGCGCGACGAACTCGTGGCGTTCCTCATCCCCGATGGCATTCACCTCCCGCCACCGGTGTTGAAGAATTTCTTCCGCGCCAAACCCGACGGGAGGGTCCTGTTCACCACCGATTGCATGTCCGCCGCCGGTGCCCCCCCGGGGCGCTACCGCCTTGCTGATACGGAGGTCGAGGTCGGAGCGGACCGCATCGTGCGCAAGCCCGGCGAAACCTGCTTTGCCGGCTCCAGCCTCGCTCCAGACGAGGGGTTGGAACACATCCAACGCTGGCTCGATCTTTCCCCCGAAAAAGCCCGCGCCCTCTTTTCCACACAGGTCGCCGAAGCCTTTGGAACCACCCTTCCCGATGCGCCGGAGATTGTCCTCCAATAATTCCCACGCCGAGATTTCTCTACCCTCCCCCCTCCTCACACCTTCCTCAATGCCATGTCCAAACAAGTGATCCTTTCCGCCTCCCGCACACCCATTGGGGCTTTTCGCGGTTCGCTCGCGCGGGTGCCCGCGAGTCAACTCGGCGCCACAGCCATTCGTGGAGCCCTTGCCAAAGCGAACATCCATGACGCCGATATCTCCGATGTTTTGATGGGCAATGTGCTTCAAGCCGGCCAGGGACAAGCGCCCGCGCGCCAGGCCGCCCTCGCCACCGGGCTGCCCGCCAGCACGCGCGCGGTGACCATCAATAAAGTCTGCGCATCCGCGCTGCAGGCGGTGATGCAGGGCTGCCATGCGATTGCCGCGGGGGATGCCGGAGTCGTTGTGGCGGGCGGAATGGAGACTATGAGTGCAGCCCCGTATCTCTTGGATCAGGCGCGGGAGGGGTATCGCCTCGGGCATCAGCAACTCATCGACTCCCTCGTCCATGACGGGCTGTGGGATCCCTCCAACAACCTGCACATGGGGGCCTGTGCGGAAGTGTGCGCCAAGAAGTATGGATTCACCCGCGAGCAGCAGGACGCTTTCGCGAAGGTGAGTTTCGAGAGGGCGAACGCCTCGCAAAAAGCAGGCTCCTTCGACCGGGAAATCACGCCTGTTGAGATCGCCTCGAAAGGCACCACCGAGTGGGTGGGTGCGGATGAGGGGCCCTCCAAAGCCAACTATGCGAAGATGCCCACATTGCGTCCGTGCTTTGAAAAAAACGGCACCATCACGGCAGCGAACGCCTCGACACTCAACGACGGGGCGGCCGCTGTGGTGCTCGCGTCGGAATCCCTTTCAGCCCAGCGCGGGTGGAAGCCTGTTGCGCGCGTTGTCTCCTTCGGCAGCCATGCCCAGGAACCGATCTGGTTCACCACAGCGCCGGCGCAGGCGGCGACGAATGCCCTGAAGCGCGCGGGCTGGACGTTGGCGGACGTCGATCTCTGGGAGGTCAACGAGGCCTTTGCGGTAGTCCCCATGGCTTTCATGGCGGAGCTGGGAATCTCCCACGACAAGCTCAATGTGCGAGGCGGGGCGATTGCCCTCGGGCATCCCTTGGGGGCGAGCGGGGTGCGAATCCTTGTGACACTTTTGGACAGCCTTCGCGAGCGGGGGCTCCAACGCGGAGTTGCGGCCCTGTGCATTGGCGGTGGCGAGGGAATGGCTGTCTGCGTGGAGTTGATTTGAATCCCGATCCTCATGAACAAAATATTCGCCCATGCCCAAGCCGCGCTGGATGGCCTTTTGCGCGACAGCTTGACCATTGCCGCCGGGGGGTTCGGACTCTGCGGCATCCCGGAAAACCTCATCGGCGCCCTGCAGTCCAGCGGCGTCAAAGACTTGACGATCGTGGGAAACAACGCGGGGGTGGACGATTTCGGCATGGGCCTTCTTTTACAAAACCGCCAAGTCCGCAAGGTCATTGCCTCCTATGTCGGCGAGAACCGGGAATTCGAGCGGCAGGTTCTGGCAAAGGAAATCGATCTTGAACTGGTGCCCCAAGGCACGTTGGCCGAGCGATTGCGGGCGGGAGGAGCCGGCATCCCCGCTTTCTTTACACGCACTGCGGTCGGCACCAGCCTGGCCGCAGGCAAGGAAACCCGATTTTTCGGAGGCTATGAGCATGTGCTCGAGCATGCCATACGAGCCGATATCAGTTTTGTGAAAGCCTGGAAGGGCGATGCCAACGGGAACCTTGTGTTTCGAAAAACCGCGCGCAACTTCAACCCGGAGGTGGCAAAATGCGCCGACATCGTGATTGCCGAGGTCGAGGAGTTGGTCGAAGCCGGTGCGATCGATCCCGACTCCGTTCACACCCCCGGCATTCATGTGGACCGGATTTTTCAAGGCCACTCCTACGAAAAGCGGGTTGAACTGCGGACCGTAAGGGGTCAATCGGGAAAAAAACAGACGCCCGACCGGGAGTGGATCGCCCGGCGAGCGGCATTGGAATTGAGAGATGGGGATTATGTGAACCTTGGAATCGGAATTCCGACGCTGGTTGCGAATGTGATCCCGGACGGCATTCGGGTGACGCTGCAATCGGAGAACGGTCTCTTGGGCATCGGACCATTTCCCGACGAGAGCGAACTCGATCCCGACCTCATCAATGCTGGCAAACAGACGATCACCGCACTTCCGGGGTCTTCCTTTTTTTCCAGCTCGGATTCGTTTGCGATGATCCGCGGCGGGCATATCGACCTCTCCATCCTCGGTGCCATGGAGGTCGCGGCGAATGGAGACATCGCGAATTGGATGGTTCCGGATAAAATGGTCAAGGGCCCCGGCGGAGCCATGGATCTGGTTGCCGGCGTGAGGCGCGTGGTTGCCGTGATGGAGCATTGTGCGAAGGATGGCAGCCCGAAAATCCTGGAGCGATGCGCGTTGCCGATCACCGGCCAAGGGGTCTTGAGCCGCATCATCACTGATCTTGCGGTCTTTGATGTGAAGCCCGGCGGCGGACTGGTCCTCAAGGAAATCCGGGATGGCGTTTCGCTGGAAGAGTTGAGATCGAAAACCGGATGCGGCTTCGAGACTCCGGAGAAAATCGAAACACGTCGATGACAGCGGACACCCCAAGCATTCAAACGGTTTCGATTCTTGGCCTCGGGACGATGGGGCATGGAATCGCCCAGGTTTTTGCCACGGCGGGATACCGGGTTCGGGGTTTCGATGAGGTTGCCGCAGCGAGGGATTCCCTTCACGGGCGCTGCCGGGAAAACCTGGAGGCTATGGTCTCCGCCGGCATGCTCACGCGCAACAGCGTGTCGGCGACTCTTTCCCGCATGGATATTTTTGACTCGATCGAGGAGGCGGTGGATGGATGCGAGTTCGTTCTGGAGGTCGTTCGAGAGGATCTTGCCACCAAGCAGAGGCTTTTTGCGCTGTTGGAAAAACGCATGCCTTCATCGGCGATTCTTGCCAGCAACACGTCCACATTTCCAATGACCCAGATCGCGGCCGGCTTGGCCCATCCGCAGCGGTGCGTGAACATGCATTGGTTCAATCCCTCCCACATCGTTCCCGTGGTCGAGGTGATCCCGGGCGAGATGACCTCGCCCGAAACCTTGTCGGCGACGATCGACCTTGCGCAGCGGATCGGAAAAACCCCGGTGTGCGTCCAGAAGGAAATCCCCGGCTTTATTGTCAATCGCGTGCAGGCCGCCATGATCCGGGAGGTCTGGGATTTGTGGCAGAGCGGGGTCGCCAGCGCCGAGGATATCGACCTCGCTGTCTCGGGAACCATGGGATTCCGGCTTTCCTCCATCGGTCCCTTGCAGGTTTGCGACTTTGGCGGATTGGATGTTTGGAGCACGCTCTTCAAGCAATTGACGCCCCTCATCGCTTCGGGCGCGCGTGTGCCGGAAAAAATCCAAAGCCTCGTTGATGCCGGTCATTTTGGAGCCAAGTCCGAGAAAGGCATCTTCGACTACACGCCGGAGTCTCTTGAGGAAAAGCGCAGCGCCCGCGACAGGAATTTCCTGCAGTTGGCGAAGCTGGCGCGGGAATGGAAATCCCCAACGACACATCCGGAATGATGACCTGCGCCGAGATACTCACGCGAATGGTGGCCTTTGACACGGTCAACGGCTCCATCTCTCACAAGACCGAACCCGAGCGGGAGCTGGCCATTTATCTGGAGAGCCTTGCCTCCTCGTGGGGATTGGCGTCGAGGCGCTGCCCGGTGCCCTCCGGGGGCTTCAACCTCTTCCTTTCCTGCGAAGTGTCGGCTGATGCGCCGTGGCTGCTTTTCGATAGTCACCTTGATACAGTCAGCACCGAGGGGATGGTCATTGCCCCCTTGCAGGCTCTCTGCAAGGACGGGCGCGTTTATGGGCGAGGTGCCTGCGACACGAAGGGCTCGGGCGCGGCCATGCTCTGGGCATTGCGGGAGTATTCGGAATGCAAGGAACGCCGCTTGAATGTGGGGCTTCTTTTTTCTGTCGATGAGGAGGCGGGAATGACCGGCGCCGAGGCTTTCACCTGCGGCGAACTTTGCGAACTCCATGCCCGCTCGCGCGTGCTGGGGATCATTGTCGGGGAACCCACAGGCCTTCGTCCAGTGGTCGCCCACGGCGGTCTCGTGCGCGGCAAAATCGTTTCCCGTGGGATCGCGGCGCATTCCTCCGACCCATCGAAGGGAAAATCCGCAATCTCACTGATGATGCGACTGATCGAGGCGATGGAGACGGGTTATTTTCCAGGGATAAAAGCCAGTCACCCCCTCGCAGGCCGTGCGGTTGGAAGCATCAATGTCATTCGCGGGGGCTCGCAGGTGAATATCATACCCGACTTCTGCGAGGTGGAATTCGACCGGCGCGTCATGCCCGGCGAGTGCTCAAAAAATGTTCTGCGCGAGATGGAGTCCGTCGTTTCGCATTTTTCCGAGGCGTCCGGCGATGCCATTCGCATCGAGTCCCCGTTCACCCTCGAGCCGATGGACTCGGAAACCCATGGGGATCTGAAGGAGAGGGTTTGCGCCATGCTCTGTGCGCGGGGATGCGATGCGACCCCTCAAGGCGCTCCTTGGGCAACCAACGCCAGCCACTACGGAACGCTTCTTCCCGCAGTCGTTCTCGGTCCCGGCGATATCGCCCAAGCCCACACGAAGGATGAATGGATTGCCCGCTCTCAACTCGATCTGGCCGGACGATTGTATCTGGATCTGATGCTCCGCGGTTGACTCGGACTTGAAGTGTTTTTTATGGGAATCCCCGTCACAGAACCACCCGTCTTTCAGCCCCTCCGCGCGGAGTGGGTGGAATCAGCTTTGCGGCTCTCCACTCAAGCCGGTTGGAATCAATCGCAGGCGGATTGGGTGAGATTGATGTGCTTGCCGCAAGGTTGCGTGAAAGTGTTGATTGAAGAGTCCGAAGTTCGCGCCAGCTACTCGATCTTCTCATTGGACTCCGATCTCTGCTGGATTGGGATGCTGCTCGTGGATGAGTCGCTCCGCGGGCGTGGATTGGGGAGTGCGGCTTTTGCGAGTGCCCTTCGCGACGCGGCCAAGTGGCGCACGGTGGGGTTGGACGCCACTTCGCTTGGCGAGCCCATCTATGTAAAGCGCGGCTTTCAACCCGTGCGAACGATCACCCGATGGTCCGTTTCGGCGTTGGAGCTCCCGGTCTCAACTTCGCCGCATCGCATCGGGATTCACGACGGGATTCTTGCTTTCGATGCAGCGGGAACGGGCGTTGATCGCTCGAGCCTCCTGCGAGACATGGCGAGCTCCGGAGCGGTTTTTTTCAGTGTCGAAAAAGGCGGAAAAACGACCGCCTACGGAGCGCTCCGTCCGGGCCGAACGGCTTGGCAGCTTGGCCCCGTGCTTGCAGATTCGATCGAGGAATTTGCCTGTGTGTTGGATCTCGCCATGGCATTTCTCGCGGGTGGGGAAATGATTTGCGATGTGCTCCACGCGGATGCCGCCGGTCTTCTTGAGGCGAGGGGATTTACTCCCCGTCGCCATCTCAAACGCATGGCGTTCCCATACAGTCCCGATTGTCTCTGTGCGGAGACGGTCTGGTGCGCGGCGGGTTTTGAGTTGGGTTAGACGGGGGACTTCGACGCGGTCGGAATTTCGGCAACTTGGAATAATTGCCCGCTGTGATCTGCGGCATCACGGGCGGCCAGGGCGGCAGCGGTGACATGCAGGCACTCTTGGGTTGTGATTTCGGAATCGGGGTGGCCGAGGGCGGCCTTGACCATCACTTCGGCCAATTTGGCTCTGGTGAGGGGCTCCGTCTCGCAGAGCCAGTGATATTCTTTGTGCGCATCGGAGAGGAAAATTTCCCGATTGCGAATCTCGAGGACGCCTTCCGAACCCGTGACGCGCAGCCGGTCGTCCGAGTGCGACGAGGCTCCGGAGGGCCGAAGAAAATCCGAAGTGATCAGGCATGGCACGCCGCCGGTCATTTGAAATTGCATGATCGCGTGGTCTTCCATTTCGGCGAACTCGGGAAAGCAGCGATTCCCATGCATCGCCCGGACGGATTCATAGCGCAAGCCAGTGCACCAAGAGGCAAAGTCGATGGCATGAACCGCCACCCAGGGAATGATTCCCCCAAAGAGTCGTCGCTCCTTATAAAATTCCGGCCGATAGGCGCCAAACTTGTAGGTCTTCTGAGCCTGAATGATCACTGGTTGGCCGATGGCGCCGCTCCGAATGAGTTCGCGTGCTCGTTGAAATGGCTCCATCCATCGCATGGTGAACTCCCCGATGAGTCGCCGTTCCCCAGAGGCCGTAAGCAGGCCCAATTGATCAAAAACCACCTTGTCCACAGCGAGAGGTTTTTCGCTTACGACATCAAATCCCCTCTCCAAGGCCTGTATTGCGAGAGAGCCGTTGAGGGCATACGCACTGCCGATGTAAACGAGATCCGGACAAAAATCCTCCAGCAGCGAATCCATATCGGGATAGGTTTTATGACCTCCAGCATCCTCGGCTCGCCTCAAGGCCTGTTGGTCAAAACCATCGCAAGCCCAAGCCAACTTGACACCGGGAAGCACCCTGATGCTTTCGTGCCCGTATCCGCCAATGATTCCAATCCTCATAAATTTATCCGCTCCAACTTCTGGGCAGCTTTCACCACTTGCATGATGAAAACAACGCTCATGAGTGTTAACTGTTACTTCTCTGGAATGATGATCCCGCGAGGAATAGCGCTCATGTTTTTCCGGCTATGAATACACCCATCCTGTCTTGGAATCCCGAGGCGACGCCTGAGTTTCTTGTTCCACTATTGGAATGCCTCCAAGGCGAGTATCCCTTGACGAGGTTGCCTGGCTGCGGAAAAGAGTTGGTTTTTTCTTCCATCGATCTGCCCGGGGCCTTGCGGGTGACGGACTCTGGGGGGAGGATCACCATCGAGTATGGATCCTCATCCGCCGCTGCACGCGGGATCGGATGCGCTCTGGCCGGGCGATATGGGGATTCCGCCACGAGCTTTGAAAAAATGGGAATCATGCTCGATTGCTCCCGCAACGCCGTGATGAAGGTCGCGCATGTGAAGAGGTGGCTGGGAAGGTTGGCGTTGATGGGATACAATGTCTTTATGCTCTACACGGAAGACACCTACGAACTTCCGGGCGAGCCATATTTTGGTTACATGCGCGGGGGGTATAGTGGGCGGGAGATTCGCGAGATTGACGACTATGCGCGCCAACTCGGGATCGAAGTGGTGGCCTGCATCCAGACTCTCGGCCACATGGGACAAATGTTAAAATGGCCTCACTACAGGACTATTAAAGATACAACGCAGGTTCTTCTTGCGGGTGAGGAAAAAACTTACGATCTCATCAAAAAAATGATCGCCTTTTGGTCCGAACATCTCGGCACCCGGCGCATCCATGTGGGCATGGACGAGGCTCACGATCTCGGGCGTGGTCGCTTGATGGATTTGCATGGTAACCAGTCGTTTTTCGATATTTTTGATCGCCATCTGAAGCGCGTTGAGGAGATATGTTCCTCTCATGGACTGAAGCCTATGATTTGGTCCGACATGTATTTCCGCATGGGGAACCCCACGCAGGACTACTATGATCGAAACACGGTGATACCCGACTCCGTCAAAGCGAAAGTGCCCCAGTCGGTGGATTTGGTTTATTGGGACTATTGTAGCACGGACGAGGGCTTCTACACGGAGTGGATTCAGCGCCACCGGGAATTGGGTCATGATCCCATTATGGCTTCGGGTATTTGGACTTGGTCCCGGTTTTGGTATGACCATTTCAAGACCTCCGCTGCGGTGAAGCCCTGTATCGAGGCCTGCCGGAAAGCCCGGCTTCCACAGATTTTTTTCACCCTCTGGGGGGATGGGAATTCCTATTGTGAATTCGACTCCGCCTTTGCAGGGATCGCCTACGCGGCGGACTTGTGTTACGGGGGCAATGGTTCGGAGGATTCCTTGTCGCCTTGGCTCAAAGCCATTTGTTCCAGCGATTATTCCGCCATCCTTGTCGGGACGGGTCTCCAAGTGCCCGCTCCGCACAACAACCAACCGATCAGCGCCACAACGATCCTTTGGGACGACCCCCTCCTCGGGATTGGTTGGCAGGGATTTTTAGATGCGTGCCCGGATTTCTGGCCTCAAGTGCTCGTCAAGCTTCGCGATCTCCGCGAAAAAATTGCTCCTTTTCGAGGCAATCAGTCGGAGCCCGACTTCGATTATCTTTGGCGGATCTGCGACCTGATGGTGCGCAAGTTGGAGTTTCGCGAGGCTCTGGTTCTTGCCTATGATTTAAAGGACAAGGACGCGCTTCACCGCTTGCAGGAGGATCAGATCCCCCCCCTTCTCGACGCCCTTGCCGGCTTGGAGCAGGCCTTCCGGCGTCAATGGCTCCGTCGCAACAAGCCCTTTGGCATGGAGACGACACAAATTCGTCTTGGTGCCGGCTCCACACGCTACCGGGAAGCCGCTTTGCGCATTCAAGAGTATTGCCAGGGTCAGATTGAAACCATCGAGGAACTCGAGATGCGTCCCCGTGGCCTTGGAATCAACCAGGTGGACTACTTTGTTTGGCTGGCTACGAGCGGGTTGGTGATGTGAAAATCACGCATTTTTGTCGACGCGAAGCGCTGTCTTCATCAGCTCGATGACGGCGAGAGTGTTTATTTGATTTTTCACAGCGAAGGACGACTGATCAACAAATTCTGTGATTTTCACGGTGGTCGGTGTTTTAATGACCGAGTGCGGATTGCCTCCTCTTGGCCCGAGGCCGTCCAAAGTTCTCATGGTCGATGCGAAGTAGTTGGCATCGCTGAGTCCGCTCCGGCAACTGGCCGTGAGCTTTTGCCCGCAAAATTCGCCCGCAGCGAGCCAGAATTTTGCCAACTCGGAGCCACCTTCCTCCTCGGGCCAGAGCGGGATTTCAGCCAGCAACTTCACGACAACCTCGCAGCGTGAACCGGGGAGGAGGGCTTCAAGATCCCCGGCATCGCACAAGGCCATTAAGGCCGCCTTGACCTCGGCATAGTGGGTCGGATCCCTGTAGCGGACTTCCAGTCGTGCCTCGGCGAAATCCGGAACCCTGTTGGTGCTGTCCCCGCCGGTGATGACTCCCACATTCAAGGTGGTGTTGCGAGTGTAGTTCGTGAGACTTGCCACATCGCACACGAGTTCGGAGAGCTTAAGGATGGCATTGACGCCGTGGGCGTGTCCATTTCCGCTGTGGGTGCTTCTGCCTCGAACCGAGATTTGATAAATTGCCATACCACTTCGAGAAGTGATGATTTCAAAGCCTTCGCTGCGTTGGTTGTCGCCCTCGAAGACAAGGCAGGCCACTGGAGGCGTTGAGAGCATCTCGTTCACAATACCGGAAAAATCCTTGTTCAAGCGCTCCTCCGCAGCATTCCAGGCAACGATCCAGCGGAAACTCGCGAAAAGCTCGGGTTCAAACTGCCGCAGCGATTCCATCAGTAACCAAATCGCGACGGTTCCGCCTTTGATATCGTAAGTTCCCGGGCCCACGATGCGGCTTTTTGTTTCATCCCATACAGAGTATCCAAGTAATTGTTCACTGGGTGGATAGACGGTGTCCAAATGCGAAATTAACAGAATCGACTTCCCTTCTCCACCAGAGTCGAGGATGAGGTGGTCCCCCGAGTCTGCGAGGCTGCTCGGAATGGTGTGTTCCTGAAAGCCGAACGAGGCAAATTGGTGCGAGATGCGTTTGGCGTTTTCACGAACCCCGTTCGCATGGAGCGTGTAGCTGTTTATTTCAACAATTTCCTTTAAAAATGCCACCGCTCTGGGCCACAGAGTTTTTGTGTAATAAATGACATCGAGCCCGTTGAGATTATTGCTCAAGGAGGTTCCAGCCGTCACGGAGAACGCGGGTTTTTGGTTGGAAGGGATGTCCCCGCCGGCATTCTGGGTGTTCATTCGTAACGCTTGGGGTTCTCCATGGATGGCGTGCGACCGACATGATTGCACCGAACACGGAAATCCTGAACCAGGACGTCGTGTAACAGTTACTATCCGCCCCTCCACTCCCCCAAAAGGGCGCATCTCCGATAGTTGCAAAAATCAGTTCCACAGGAACTCCAGGGTGTCGTTTTTGAGCGCGACGTCGATGGCGAGCATGTGAGCCAGACCACGAGGAGACCAAAACTGGCCGCGACGTTTCA
>Ga0247843_1001024_pt1 | contig 61329 bp, 84 predicted proteins | sample LaCruzMarch2017__FD_192420 | JGI IMG/M metagenome (GOLD analysis project Ga0247843, IMG submission 192420) | Freshwater microbial communities from meromictic Lake La Cruz, Castile-La Mancha, Spain - LaCruzMarch2017_8m | ecosystem: Environmental > Aquatic > Freshwater > Lake | place: Spain...
GACGTTATTTAAACCAGCTGCAATGCCTTTAGATCCGCTTGTATCGTACGGATACAATGTGATTGAGGCACGACCATAGCAACCTGAGTAAAACTCGCTGGTGTCAATGATTGGGTTCAAGTCTGCGTCCACAATGCCAGGCTTTTCGTTAGAGCTAGCGTTGATGAAATAGTGACCAGCGTATGCTGCGTCTTCTTTCTCTGCGTCGCCGTCACGTAGGCCGCCCTTGAGTACCTTTGGAATCGAGCCGCCCCATACTGCTGCGTTGGCTGTCTTGGTCTCCTCAAATGCTTTCTTAAAGCGTGTAACTGTCTCTATGTCAGACTTTGGGATCAAGATTGATACCGAGTACTTTAACACGCCGTTAGGTGTCTCAGCTGGCTGGAACACGTTAGCGTAAGAGAAACGTACCTTGCCGGTTACAAACTTGGTCTTGGTTGATTTTGTTGCCATGATGATATTTCCTTTTTAACATTAAGATTGGTCTTCAATAGGGGCCAATCTATCTACCCTTTGTTGCTATATATAATAATACAAAAAACGTGACATTTGCTGTTCCACAATGTGAGATAGTTAGGCGTCGTAAAAAATGCCCAGCTTGCTCATTGCCTCCCGCATCGCCATCGCCTGGATAAAGTCTTGCATGTAATCTCTTTCCTCCAGTAGTTCAGGCTCTTCTGTCAGTATATCTAAGATCTCTTCTATTGATTCTCTCAGCTGGTGCACACTTTCTCTTGCGCCGCTGCCGGGTAGAGAGTCAAAGTCTTTTGCGAACTTATCAATCAACAGGTCTGGAATTTCTATCTCCACCCCGTAGCACTCTACCTTCATACCGTCTCCTATTTAGCCACGATTACCAATCCCACGTTACCTAGTGCGTAGCCTAAGAACATAATACCCTGGCCGACGCCACCCTTCATAAACTGGTCGATGGCCACCGCAAAGTAGACCACCCCGATAATTCCGATTAACCATGAGCTCATGCAAAGTCCTCCTTGGCGTTTTCTTTTACCTTGACCAGCTTTGGTTCACCGTCTGGTCGCAGCACTAAGTCACCTAGCCATGCCGTTACCTGGCCCTTTGGTCCTAGCTTCTCCAGTGTCGCTATGGATTTGAGCTTAGGAGGCTCCCAAATAACTTCTGGGCTCATACCCTTCTCGACTAAAACAACGGCCGCTAAGGCGCTGTCTGAGATCTTACGATGGGTCTTTGTGGTGGCTAGCTTGTACCCCGGTGGGATAACCCCCTGGTCTACTGCCCGGCTAAGTGCAAAGTCTTCTACGTCATTAGCCCACGTACGTAACTGCTGCGCTTTCTCTAAGACTTGGCTGACTTCTTCTTCGGAGAGGAGGGCTGGGGCTTTGAACTCTTGGCGCGCAAGCTCTGTGTTGTAATCAGAGCGAGCTCGACATTGCGCTTTCGCGCGGCAGAACTGGCACCATTCGCCCGGGAGAAACTCCCCCGATCCACTCCATGCCTTTTTAGCTTTTGGCTTGACGTAGTAAACGGCCCAGTCGACCAGCTTAGCAACCGTAGTCCCGTCAGTTGATATGCTGTCCAGGCGAGGCTGGTGGATCGTGTAGGAAACTTCTTTAATATCTGGATATTCTTCTTTAAACTTTGACCATGCTCCGAGAGCGTAAAGTCGGAGCTGTGTGTTGTCGATCGCAGACACGGGAATCCCCTTGCCGAATTTGAGGTCAATGACGCGAATGGCGTGCTTAGAAAGAATAACCACATCGGCTGTACCAAAGCCGTCAGGAACCCAGTCAGAGAAGTCCACGCGCTGCTCAAAAAGCGGGGTGTCTCCGTCACCGATTTGAGAGCGGACGTATAGAACGTAACTATCGACGTGAGCCTCGAAATCGTCGTTGTAGTAGGGTGTGTTTTTAATGATTTCATATTCTCTTTCATACTCCTCTATTCCAATTTGTCCATAATAGTGTCTTAGTTTAGCTTCTGCCAGGGAGTGCGCCATGGTGCCTTCTTGAGAGAAGTCAAAGGCGCCGGCGCCGCGTTTTAATTCTGGTAGGGTTGCCTCTAGTTTGGCACTTGGAGTACAGGACAGCCACCTCTTACTACCCGAGGCGCTTAAGAGTGCGTGTGCGGTCATTTTAGCCTTTTTAGTCTGTTTAATCGTATATATAATAATACAAAAAAGGGGGTCATTTCTGACCCCCTTTTGGGAAAAAGTGAAAATAAATATTGTTACGTTTTTAGGGCGGCTATCAAATCGCCAATTTCTTTGTTAAAATCCACCGAGATCTCTGTTTTAATGTCCGCTTTAATTTCTCTTGTTTCTTTGTAATCTCCGGCATGCTGGCCTCGCAATGCAATTTCGATTAATCGGGAATTAAAGTTTTTGTTTTCCACGTTGGCCAACATTAAACGCTCATAAAATGCTTGACTATGTACCAACGCTAAATCAAGAGCTTCAGCAAACTCTGGATACTTCTCTTTATACGAGGCGGCTGTGGCCTTGGAGATACCTAACGTACTCCAAATAATTTTTTGTGACGCACCTTCCTTGCCCAGCTCAATCATAGTCTGGCACATGGATGGATCGTATTTTGACTTTGGTACTGACGGTTTTTTAGCTACCACATTTCCACCTCTTGAGTGCTGCTGCTTTTCTTGTTGGTTTACCGTTTTCATCTTTCATCGGGCCTTTCACACCAGACATACGAGCACAGAACGAATCCTTACGCGCGCCACCTTCTGGCTGCGGCGCCTTGAGATTTGACCCGGTAGCTGCATTGTACTTACGGCGCCCTTTTTCTGTCAGACCAGCACCCTTGGAGGCTGGTAACTTCTCGCCGCGGCCAATCGCAAGGGAGGGAGCTTTCTTTGTAGTTGCCATTACTTCTTTGCTTTACCGCGCTTAACTTTGCCGCCTTTTTTAAGGAGATCTAAGTTGCCACGGGGGCGTGTTGGCGCAGGATTTACTGGAACATTTTCACCATCAATATTTCTTGTTCTTGGCTTGGTCGAACCAAAATGACTTGGCATTTCAACTGGTGGGTTTCTTAAAGTATTTTTACCGTCAACAATCATTGTTCTTGGCTTGGTCGAACCAAAATGACTTGGCATTTCAACTGGTTCAGATGTGCTACCACCAGCGGCCATCTTAGGCATCTTCTTAAAGTCTTTCATTTCTTTACCTTTGCTGTTTTAGCGGATTGTTTGAATGCCTTGGCTGTGGGCGCGCCCTTGGCACCAGGCTTACGCATCTTCTCGCCGCTGCCGGCCTTGATGCGCTCTTGTTTAGCATGAATATTACTGTACAATCCGGGTTTAGTTGCCATAGTTTACTTTGTTATTAGTTGTGAATTTACTTTGTTATTGGTGCGCCTGGATCCCATCCAGTTAACTTGATCTTACTCTACCAAGCGCTTGGTGCCAAGAAACTAATACCAATACAGCTACGTTCTATGAAAGACCCTAGAAATCTATCCGCCTCGGGTTTCCAAGGTTACCCGACCTCGATGTGGCATAGGCCGAGAATCCCCAGCTGTTGCTCATCCGTGTATCAGACGTTTAAGAACGTATGTGTATTGGCCCGGTTGCCCGGGCTTGCTGCTTAAAACGCGATGCCGATACCGTTAACGCGCTTAACAATCTTGGTTAATTCGCGCTCGTTGGCGTCACTAACAAACTTATTGATCTCGACTGCCTTCTCGATCACCTCTTCCACGGTTGGGAATTTGGGTGCTAGTTCGGCGAAATCTTTGGTTGTCTTGTCCAGCGCGTCAAACGCGGCTAGGTTGGCTTTGTACTGCTGCTCTAAAAAGTCTTTAGCAGTCTGGAATACAGAATACCGCAGCTCAAAAGGGTTCATTGTAAATCTCCTGTGTGTATGATGTGTGTAGGTGGGTGGTCAGGGCGCCTCCCGGCGAGCCTTACTGTCCCTATATATAATAATACAAAAATCCGCCTAAATCCGCCCTTACTTGTCGTCCGGTATGATAATCGTCTTCTGAGGGGCTTGGGGCGTGGCCCCGTGCTCCTTACGGTACTTTAGGGCGTCGTTTAAAATCATCTTGGTCATAGCCAGGGCCTTTTCCTGGTGCTCTTGTTCCATTTGGGCGTTGGTCTTGGCCGTCTTTTTCTCTACTTCCTTGATGATGTTGTTACTGATCCCAGCGTGTTTAAGAAGCTGCTTTAGATTCATCTTGTGCCTTTGCTACAGCCGCCAAGCTCTCCTGTGCCTTAAGTACTTGAGGACCTGCTTGCTGTTGGATCATGTTAATAAACGCCACCAAGGTTGTCGCTGGTACCTGGTTGGGTGTGTTTAGGATGTTTAGCAACGCATTAATTTCTTTCACCGCAAACTCCAGGGTTACTGCAAAGTCATCTACTGATGGTACCGGGTTATCTACTTCACTCATTTTTTACTTCCTTTCTTTTTTGTTGTAAATGCTTCAGTTTTAAAATTGTTAAAAAACGCTTCTCTTTGTGCCAACTTAACTGGGTCGGTGCAGTACTGATCCAGCTCAAACTTGCGCTTGTAGGTGTCGTACAGTTTTTCCATACGCAGCTCAAGCATGCACCTAATACCCTCCATGTGGTTAAACGTTTCGTCTACCGTCATTACTCTTTCGCCATCATAGTAGGCTTCTGAGAACAACTTCAAATCATCAGCCGTACTCCAGACTGTCATGATGGCCTGCTCTAAATCTATTTTTTCGTTCATTTGATGCCTACCTTTTCTCTAAACTGCCACACAAACCAGCTACCCACTACCTCAAGCGCCTGCATATACTTTGTCATGTCCTCAATGTCTTCTAGCTGGTAGTCCTTTGGCTTCTTGAGCTTTTTAAGCGCGGCTATTTGTTGCTTAACACCGTGGTACGACTCAATTAACGCCTCCTCTACGATTGCGTCTATAAACTCGTCTGGTACATCCATCGTCATGTTCATACTTGCATCTCCTTGTTAAACACCATGCACTGTGACGCTGCTAGTGTTACCTCTGGTTTGAATGGTAGTGCCTGAAATTGTTGCCTAATCTTTTGGCACTCCGCTTGTGGCATGGCGTGCTTGCTTGACATAAAGTCACAGTTCATGCCGATGCAGACTACTGATACAAAAATAAATGACATCATGTTTTCTGCTCCCGTTTAGCTATTTCACGTTCGATATACCACTTGGCCTTCTTTAAATCCTCTACTGCGTCCCGCTTTAAGTCACATCGCCAGATGTACTTTAACGCGTTACCTAAATTAAACCCCATGTGCTCCGTGATCTGTATGCACTCCACGCCACTGGGGTGGTCTGTGTAGTGCTTAGGATGGTTGACCGGATCGTGCATTCCTCATCTCCTTTACCTTGTTTTCTATGACGTCTCGCTCTTCCTTACTGTCACAAATCCAGACACCTAGTAGGTTCTCGTATGCGTTGATGTCAATGTCTTCTACGCCGGCGATCGTCTCCATAATGTACTTGCCGTTGTAGTTGTGCTCCACAATAAAGTAAGTCATAGCTTGAGCTCCTTCTTAATAAAATCTACCCCCTTAGCAAAGTGGTAGCGCCAGTGTTTCTCTGTAACGCCGAGATCAGAGTAAGACATGCCGTCTAAGAAACCCTCGATAACGAAGCGCTGCTTTACCGGCATGCGCTCCTCTATCAGCCTTCTTATGTCGTCAATGTCTTCCTGATCCCATGGCTGCCAGCCCTCGACTACCTGATTTGATACATTGTCCGACTCATCCTGCTCGATTGGGTCAATGTCCTCGTCAGATAGCCTGGGGGCTATGGCGTTCAGTTTATGTTTTAGTTTTGTTCTTTTTGCGGTCATGCTTATAATAATACAAAATTCAGTGCGTTTAGAAGGGCGTCTTGCAAATTTATTTTTCCGTCCAGTACCTTGACCACCTGCTCGTCGATACTCTTGGCCACGGTCAGGTGATGTATGATAACCGGTTTTTCCTGCCCCTGGCGGTAGATCCTAGCATTGGCCTGGATGTAGTTCTCTGAGCTCCATGGTAGATCGAACCACACTGTCTGTGCTGTGTCTCCAACGTTGCACTGAAGATTAAGCCCGATTCCGCCGCTTTGCGGGTGGGCAAGGAGCATACGAATCTCGCCACGACGCCACGCCTCAATGTTGTCATCGTCCAGCACCACCGCCTCTGGGAACTGAAGACGTATTCGTTGGAGCGAATGCTTGAAATGATAGAAGACAAGCGTGGGACTTGAAGATTCTTCCATGATCGACTCAAGGCATTCCAGTTTAGCGCGGTGTACTTCTTGTGCCTCTCCTGTTTCATTGTAGATCGCGCCTGATGTGAACTGGAGCAGCTTGTTCGCCAGTGCCGCTGCTGTTGGAGCTGTGATCTTTTCTTTCTTGACTTCAATGACCATGTCTTTTCTAAGCTGCTCATACTTACTCCTTACGTTTTTGTCGATCTCAATTTGGTGATATAGCGACGTACAACTAGGCAGCTGTAAGAAATCCTCAGCCTTAAGACTAAAGCAAATATCAGAAATTTTATTGTTAATGACTTCATTGCATCCCTCTTTTAGTTTCCAGCTATATACAACCCTGGTTTGCCGGTTCATTTGATCCGGCGTCATGTACTTATCCCTGAACCGGGTCAAAGACGTCTCCAAACGCTCTCCTAAGTCCAATATACCCACCTGTGACCAGAGATCTTGCATGCCCTGAGGGGTAGGTGTACCTGTGAGGATTAAACGCCGTGAGAAGCCCTTTAAATGCTTCTTGAGTGCCTTAAAACGCTTGGTGCTCGGATCCTTAAACCGGCTGCTCTCATCTATTACTAAGTTAGTAAACACTAACTTAAATGGGGCGTCGTTAAAGAGCCATGCCACATTCTCCAGATTGATCAGGTAAATGTCCGCATGGGTTTTTAGCCCGACAATGCGCTGAAGGGGGTTGCCCATGATCTTGGCCACTTTAAGGTGTCTTAGATGTTCCCACTTCTTGACCTCCGCGTCCCATACCGTCTCCGCTACTCGCTTGGGTGCTATGATCAGCGTCTTGCCCTGAAACTGTTCCGCTATGATTGTCAGGGTCGTCGCTGTCTTCCCAAGTCCAGGGGGTAGAAACAGACCCAAGTTCGGCACCGACAGCGCCCGGGATATGATCTCCTGTTGATATTGGTGTAGCTGCGAGCGCTTTAACATTTTCTTTTACTCTCTTTGTTATTTCGTGTTGCCAATCGGCGACTGCGTACAAATCTTTTGCCTCAAACTCGGCCTTAATTCGATTGGCCTTGTCGGATATAAAAACCACGTTACCTCTTACGTAGCCCAGCGCCGGAATTATTCTGTCTAGTGACGGGCTGTAAATGTTCTTACCGGCGCCAAGGTTTCCCCATGTCATAGATACATTAAAGATGGGGCAGTTTTCAGTGTAGATTGATCTAAGATACTTCACGTCTAAATTAAACGGGAGATTCTTTTCTTTGGCACGACGGCGCGAACTTTGAAATGCCTTCTCAAGCGTAAACCAAATCGGATCAGCCCAGCGCTCAGGAAAAAATCCATTGCGTTTAAGTTTTTGTTTTTCGTAGCCATAAAATACCCAGCCGTCTTCGCGATACTCGCCGCGCTCAAATGGTTTTCCTGTGTTAGGATTTAGTCGCTTCATTTATAAACTCCTGTATGTCGTCGTGACTTCGTAGTACATAAACCGGAAAGCCGGCCTCACCTAGCTCGTCAAAGACGTGGATCTGCCTTGGCGATAGGACTCCAGTTGCTGTCTTCAGCTCCACGAGGTGTGCTTTCTCGTTTAGGAATACTATCCTGTCCGGCACCCCCGTCACGCTTGAGATCCACTTGTACGTCAGACCCCCGCTTTCCTTTACCCGTTTTATCAGATACTTTTCTATTTGTTTTTCGAGCATTCTTTTCTTTCTCGTGTTCGTATATTTTAAATATCTGACTTACCAGCGAGCCTGTAAGGTATGCGCGGGTCTCGCCGCCGATGCCGTCCTCTTCGCCGATAAACTCTGCGAGGTGATCAATGGCGTGGCTAACCTCGTGCGCTATCGTATCAAATTTCTCAGGCACCGTCTCACCAATCTCTGCTAGGTTAAACACTAGGATGATGATGCCCTGTTTGCCATCGCCGATTTGGTGTGTCTCTGCACAGCCGGTGTCCAGGGCGCTGGCCTTGAGTGTGATGCCGTGGTCTTTGAGGATCTGCTGGAATACCTTATCGTCAAAGCATAGCTTCATCACGTCAGGATAAAATCCCACGTTGAGCTTGTAGTAGTCGTACTTTTTAGGTTTCATTAGTGCCTTGTGTTTTTAGGTCGGTTAAGGCGCTCGTAAATCTCAGCACGCTCTTCGTCGTCTAGCTCGTCGATTGGGATGGCCTCCTCGAAGATCTCGCCGGTCTCTACTAGCTGCGTAATGCCGCGCATCAAGTCCGCTAGCTCGTCGGGTGTTAGGTCGAGCTCATCAGCCCAACCCTCGTCAAACTCTACTGTCTTTTTCTTCTTAGTCATTTCTATGGTACCTATCGTTAGGGTTTTTAATCATGCTGGCAATTAGGCTATCTATGGTCGGGAACCATTGGATAAACATAAGGCCGTCCGCTTGGTAAATGGTGAAGCTCATTCGTACCATCCTCTTACAAAAAATTGGTCGCCACATGCGTCAATCTCGCTCTGTGGGTAGCCGTTATCTAATAACCACTGACGGGTGTCGTCAATGTGCTCGGGTATCTCTTTTGGAAAGCCGTACTTCCAGCCACTGGGCGGATCAATCATCTTGCGTTTTGGCTTCTTAAATATGGCGTCCCAGTTGGCCTCGAACTCTTCCTTCGGTACTGTCATTGGGCGCTTTGCATCACCCTTGCCGCCGTCTCTCATTCCTCACTCACTTTCTTAGCACCTGACAGTGTACGCATCTTAGCCAACACTTCAGCTAACGGTTCTATCATCATGCACCTACAACTACTAATTGTTATTGGTGCAAACACCCTACCACTATCAGACTCTTCTCGGATGTCGATGAAGTCTTCAAAGAAACTACGAACAGTGGCTTTGAGTTCTTCGTGTTCTCGTACCTTCTTCAGTGCATCAAACCCTTCAGTAATTTCTTCTGCTAGGCTGCGTTCATTGTTCATATATATCCCATCCTAAGAGCCTACGATTCATATCTGCGTTTTCTTTTTTCAACGCTTCTATTTCAAGCTGTTGCTGTTTGATAATGCTTTCAGCAAGACCAAACTGGCGCAGCATGGCTGCGGCTTCTTTTTGATAAGCACAACAGGCACACTCAATTAAATCAGCTAGTTCATTTGCGTTCATATCATCTCCTAAACTGCGGCACCTTGTTAAAGCGGCCGAATGTTAATCTCATCTTCAGTGCGTTAAGCCGCCCGAATATCTTGTTGCGATAACCTTGGCTTGCACGACGTAGGCGCTGGCTTAGTGTCCGGCGCTGGCGTGGGTTGCGACATAGTATCTTAATCTGTTTGTAATCGGTGACAAGCCGGCGCGAACCAAAACCCTTGAAGACTTGGGTGAAGGTGTTGCGCCGGATTGTTTTCCTAAACCGGAAGTTTGTCATCGCTCTCGCCTGACGGGCACACTGGTTTACCCAACATTGCAAACTCTGCATACTGCCACGCCGTGTCACGTACCTCTGCCGGCGTCGCGCCACGGGCGACTAAGCCCATGACTGCCGCGACTGCAAAAGCAAACTCCTGCTCTTTATCTGTCATTTTGTTTTTTCCTTAATTGAAGTTACCATAGCCTCTAAAATCGGCAATATTTTTTGTTCGTCAAATTGATTTAATGCTAGGTTGACTGCGCATAGTACTACCCTTGTATTTTCTGGTGTGTAATTTTTGTTACTGCTGTCAATTCTATCTAATGACGGCGCGTAAGCGTTTTGTTTTTTGTCCCCAGTGAAAGAAAAGTCAAATAAAAGGTTTGTAAATTCGCAAGTGCCTTTTAATAATTTCTGTTCAATCCACTGTCTGTCTATAGTCACAATAGCGTCATTTTCTTTTGCTCTGTTTTTAGCACTTAACAACATTCTGTTACTTCTGCCTTTCATTGTTTGTGCATAAGCTAAATTAAAGGAGTAGTTTTCAAGTTTTCTTTTTTTAAATCTTTCAGGCGAAATCCACAGCTCAACAAAAAATCCGTTTTGTTTTACTTGTTTTTTATTGTACGCATGAAATAAAAATCCATCTTCTCTTTCGTCACCGTAAGAGAAGGGCGCTCCTGTTTTGGGGTTTTTGCGTTGCATTAGATACTCCACTTAGTAGTTGATGTTAGAGGGGCTATTCCATAAAGTGGTATGGAAAGGGCTGGCCAGCCTTTTCGCCTTCTCTATATATAATAATACAAAATCTAGCACAAAACCGCCCTAAAACACAGCATCGTCAAATGTTTCAATGGATTCCACATACTTCTGTGCCTTTGCGTTTAATCTTACTCCCATGTATACCTGCATACGATCACCGTTCTCGCGTGTCTGCTCGGAGCGTACTAACTGCTCCTGCGTCGCCGCCAAGAATCTGCGCTTGAACGCCTGCTCGGTTCCTGGGGGCATTGACTTCTTGAGCGCCCAGTGTTTGTAGCAGGCAAACACGTCCTCTTTGCGAACCATGTAGTCCGGATGGAACTCCAAGGCGTCCTCTGAGAATGATCCGATTGGATTGCCCAGCTCGGCCATCAAGTCCAAGTACTCCTTACCGCTAGCAGGTTGTACAAAGTGCCCACCCCTTGCAATGCGTCTCTTAAGTCCTTCCATCGCCCAGTTAAAGATACCGCCGAGCTCTTGCTCCAGCTTGTGTGACAAGTCGGTGTCCTCCTTATTAAAAAACGACTTGCTCATCTTGAGGACGATCATGCGGCCGGTGAGGGCGTTACTGTTCTCGGTTAGTTGCAGCACCTCGTTCGAGTAGATTACTAATCGTGTCGGTAGGTAGCCGTTCCATGCCTCTTTGTTTTTACGATTGACCGTAATCGTATCCCCGCCGACAATACGCAACAGCTGAGATACCACAGCACTGCGATTGCGCTCAGGAGCACGAGCGTCGGTAAAAGAAGCAAGTAGCTTACCCAGCCATGGTTGTAGTCCGAATGTGTCACACAGTTCTCCTAGCTCGGGCGCGACGGTGTTGTGCTGTCCAAGCAGTGCCACCAGCACCTTGTTGATGGTACCCTTGCCACTACGGCGTGGGCCGATGATGTTAAAAAACTTTTGCTGTCTCGTGTCTCCCGACAGGATGTAGCCAAACATCTCCTGTAGCGTGTCAATCGACTCTTGGTCATCACCCCACACCGAGCGCAAGAACGTGTCCCACGTAGGCGATACGGCCGTCTGGTTGTACTCGAACGGCAGTGAGTTCTGTGTAAAGAAGCCCAGTGAGTGCGGTATCAGTATGCTGTCTTCCAGATGGAAGATGCCGTTCTTGAGCGAGACCAGCTTGGATGCGGCTGGCTTAGCTTGCGAGTAGTCTTCTAACCAAATCGGTGGCTTGGTATTCGGGTGGTTGGGTAAGTGCACGACCGACTTGATTGCGTCCAGTGCACCTGATACCGAGGCAGGTGATGGATTGAACGGGACTAAGGCACCCTGCTTGCCCGACTTCTTGCACTTCTCTAAGAACTGGTACACCTTGGAGCGGATGGTGGCCTCCTCGATTACCTCGTAGTGCGTGCCGGCGTAGATAAAGAAGTCGTCTGCATAATGCACCAGCTTGTAGCCCTCCTCGCTCGAGTAGTAATTGTCCAAGAACGTACGGGCATGGTTCATCGCCCCCGCGTCAAGGATAATCTCGCCCCGTGCTAAGGCCTCCTTGCGATCTTGTTGGTTGACCTGAAACAAGAGCGAGCGCAGTGTCGCGCCCGATCCCTTGAACGTCCTCCACTTGTTCTCGCACGAGTAGTCTCCCGTGGCAGTGTAGCCTGCACCAGTCGATGACCACCGATCCCATGCCTCACAGGCCTCGACGTCGCCGCCAAACTGGTGGTGCAGGATCGCGCCTACCTTGAGCCAGTCCGAGTAGCCCATGTTGGGATCTAACTTGGCTAGGATCCCGGTCTCGACACGGTGAATGTCATACCCCTCGAGCGGTGCCGTGTAGTCACCGAATGCGTCGCCCGTGTTGTGGAACGTGCGCTCGGGGATCACTAAGCTCAAGTCCTGCACCTCGGCCGGCACCGTGCCGCCTATGTGACGACCAGTGACGGTAAAGAAGCGTGAGTTCGCATACGCCTCAAAACCGATGCTATGGTCTGCGTGTGAGGCGAATGGGTTGGATCGGGTGAATATCTTAACGCCTGTGCCGGACGGACTAACCTCCATGTAGCCCTCGACTCGGTCTGCTAATTGCTGCATTGCAGCATTTATGAAACGGGCTGTGTGGTGGTCGTAGCAGTCATCCAAGTCGATGCCTACCAAGTCGTCATCATGCGAGAATACAAAGCCCACGCCGTCAAACTTGTGCGTATTGTAGGCCTGCTCGACTGACATAAAGTCCGTCCACGTCTTGGGGTCTGTCGATGATGCGTACCGCCCAGTGACCTGTAGCGGCATCTTAGCCCATCTCCTGTTCTCCCCATCACCGACCTGCACGAACGACCACATCACCCAGCGGGGCACCTTACGGAGCTCTATGGGTATGTTGGCCAGCTCGACGGGCAGGCAGAATGGTTTGGTATCGCTCATTTTATCCTTTCAGTGTACATATAATAATACAAAACACCTCGTCAGCGTCATTCCACATTGCGAGATAATTCCACGGGGTTGCTTAAAAAATAGGCAAAATGGGTGCGCGCCAGCGCTTTTTTGACAGGGTGTACAGGGTAGACACGCCTTTTTTACTTTTTTTCAAACTTTTTTTAAAAAAAATAAATAAAGTATGGAAAACACTAAAAACGTCGTGCTACCCTGTCTACCCAAGACACTTTTAAACAATAGCTAACGGAAACAACGACTTACAAGCGAAATGTTTCACGCAATGTTTCACGAAATATACACAACATTAACAAACATAGCTAAGTGCTTGATTTATATAGGAAAGCAAGTTACCGTACCGCCACCCCCTGGAATACACCGAATGATTGGCGCGGGTTGGGTGTTGGCAAATGCCGCGGCGACGTGCAAGAAAAAGTAGACTGCCGTAAATATTAGTACGCACTTGACGATCTTGTCCATATTGTCCCCCTCTGTTTGTTGTAGTCCGCAGTCACAACTGCGCCCCTGATTACAGTTTCCGTTACATCCCCTCATAGTGCCACCTCGTAGTCTAGTCGTTTAACCATATTGTATGCCCACTTACGGAAGGCATCCCTGTTCTCGGGAGTCTGCTCGTCCCCTTCGTCCCATTCAGCAAACACGATAAGGGATCCTAGCGCATCATAGAACTCGATGCCTGTCATGTTGCCGTCCTTGTCTAATACGTCCTGTGGTATAGCCGTTGTCATGCCTGTGCCTTTCTTAGTAGTTCCCTAGCAAACCGTAGTACGTGCACACTACCATCAAACCCGTGCGCCGTCTCTTCTGCCAAGTCGTAGATTTCCTGATCGGTGAGTTGCTTTGATGGGTGTTTGTACAGTGGTATCAGCCCGTCTCGTAGCTCCTCGTCAAACTCGTCGTACTGCTCGTTAGTGTAGAACTCGTATTCATCTATCCACCCCGCAGGCTTGCTCATTCATCCCCCTGTGCTATTGAGTAGGTGTCGCGTAGCCTTGGCGACTCATCGTTCCATGAATCACTGGCACCGTAGTCACCTCGGATCGCACTCATGCGCTCTGTCTTCCTGAACTCAGGCTCGACTGCCCACCATGCGCTGGATGCCTCCAAGTACTCAATGAACTCGTCATTCTGTTCAAAGAGTGGATGGTTTAGCCCCTCAACGTCAACGGTCTGTGTAACGGTTGCCTGCCGTACCCATGGCCTCTTGGTATAGCCCTCAGTGCGTACAACACCCACCCTGTCACGCGCGGTAATGAATCGTTTGTAGGCGCGTTGCTGTTCGTCTGTTAGTTGTAATGTCATTCCTCATTCTCCTCATTAAAGTTGTCGTCACTGATACTGCCTAGTGATACTGGCTCACGCGCCAAGCACGCTCGCAGTCGGTATATCTTCTTGGCGTCCACGTCCAGCGCGGTGGCTAGCTCCTGCACCGATGGCTTACGGCCTAGTGTCTGAGACAGTACGCGCTCGTTGTAGTGCATACGGTAGATGTCCTCCACCACGTTGATGGGTAGTCGGATAATGTTTGCCGTGTTGTCAATCTCCCTGCGCACGCCGCGCTCAATGAACGAGCGAGCAAATGCCGCGAATGGTATCTTGCCCATCGGTTTCCATCTCTTTGCCGCCTCCAGTAGCTTCTCATTGCCGATTGCCAGTATGTCCTCCTGTGGTAGCTTACTATGTTCCCATACCGTCATCTTGGTGACTACATGGGGCACAAAACGTAGGTTATGCCTTACCAGCTTCTCCAGCGCGTTGTCATCCCCAGTGGCGATGCGTTTTGCTAGTGCCTTCTCCTCTTCTAGTGTCAGTGGCTCTATGCCGTACAGTGATTTCAGATAGTCCGACTTGATGTCGTTGTTACTTGCCATAATGGTGCCTTTTTATGTAAGAGAAAATCTCTTTATGCAACATGAGCGCAAGGCCAGCCACAACGGCAAAAACACTGTCAAAGCTAAACCCATAATTGTCCAATATAAACCATCCGTAGATTAACGCAAAAAATCCGATGATATTCAAAACGGTGCCTCCTTGAGTAGTAGTAGTGTAGCCATTGCGTACGGATTGGCCTTAGGATCCCTTGGCAGTGCTTTCAGGCTCATGCCGTCGGTAAGGTAGGGGGTAGCCTCCAGTTTGCTTACAAACTTCCTGCAGGCACCCCCAAACTCGTCAATCAGAATGTACTTGTACTGGCTCATTGGCTCGTTGCTCCTGTTTCCAGTCCTGCCATACCTTAAGCAGGTTGACCTCGGGTGTTGGTGTGGCCAAGATGTGGTCGATAAAGTCCTGCTGCTCTTTGTTCATTCTTACGATCTGATTTAGTCCGTGCATTATACATTCTCCTGTAATGGTTTGACTACTACTGCCTTGATGTGTTGGACGGTTGTCACTGATTTGACAAAGGCCTCGTCGCTCAGTTTGCGTACCAGTGGTGCGCTGATTTGTTCCCTGTCATATTCCAACACCTCGGCAAAGAACTGCTCGCCTTCATAGTTGCCTACACCACGCGCGATGAGCTCTGCCTTGAGCTTGCTCTTGATCTCCTCAAGGGCTTGGATCTGTTGTGATACTGCACCGTACTGGTCAATGATGTTTTTCATGGTAATTCTCCTGTTAATGTTTTTTAAATGCTATTTCGTATTCGACGCCGTTGTCATCTACTTCACCGTCTACTTGTATGTAATCATACCCGAGTTCTTCGCAATAGTCAAATACTTCCTCCTCAGTGTTAAATTCACGCACCTCTTTGATGTTTTGAATAACCGCCAACGGTGTGTAATCCCGAGGCGCGTTCAAAGTGTCTATCGAAAATTCCCCAAAAACGATGGTGCCTATGTAATAAGATGTCATTGTAAACCCTCCAAAAAGTCTAACCATTCTTGACCACGGTGCTCAAGCACAAACTCGGGCGATCCCTTGGTGCCTGCCTTGACCTCGGTGCGTGATGGTATGCGGTTGCCGTAGTAGTCATTGAACGACTCATTACCAAGTAAGCACCAGCCATCTGTGATGGCCTGCATCATGGCACGGCCGTACGATCCCTGCATTGACCATAAGCCGCCGTTGATAGCACGTTGGATGGAGGCATAGAGCTCGTACTCGTCGACTGCGTCGTCTGCCTCTATGTTGTTGATGTCTTTTAATGATAGTGTCATACCTGCTCTCCAGTTAATGAAATAAGCCAATTTTGTTTTACATACTGTGATTTATCTAATAGGTAATTTGTGCATTCTTCAAGTGTACCATAAAACTCTATTACACCTGAGTTACTTACGCAGTATTCTGTCATTGTGTTAGTCCTCTTTGAATAATTGTAAAAAGTAAGTGACAGAGTCCGCCACATTGTTTGCTAGGTCTTGCCCCTCCATTGTCTCGAATGGCTCCCATGGTGTCGCAATGTCCCAGTTCTCATCGGCAATACCCTCGAGGATCTTTGAGAATGGTAAGTCGCCGTCCCAGTCTGATAAGTATGTGCTCAGTACAAAATGCTCTGCCTTGTTGCGTAATTGTTCTGCGTTCATTATTCCTGCTCCTCATATAGTTTGATCTTGGCATCCTCGGGGTTGTGATACCACCGGTTGATAATTAGCCATGCGTCGTCTTCGTCGTATGCGTAAATCAGTGGGCGATCAATGCCGTCCACGGTTGGTTGATATAGTGCTCCCATTATTCCCACTCCTCTATGTCGTAGTCGTATACATAAAACCCCTGGTCTACGGCCTGTTGGTAGGCCTCTGCAAAAGTCGGTGCGTCGATGATGAGGGTCTGCCCCTCCTCATCCTTAAAGTATGCTGTAATCATGCTGTGATCTCCTGTACAAACTGCTCTGCCTCTTCGAGGGTGGCGAACGACTTGACCATGTGCCCCCAGCCGACGTGCATCTCCATTACAGTAAACCGGCCGCCACGATAGCTAGGCTTGTCGATGCGGTACGTTGGGTTGTCGATACTTGGTAAATTCCAAAGTCTTGCACGCTCTTTGTCTTCTGCCCAGTCAAATTTTGTCATATATCCTCCGTTGTTTAATTCATTATACCGATTTTGGCCGGCCGTTGTCAATAATTATTTTTCCCACTTAGCCAGGCCGTACAGGCCGTCCTTGACCTGCGCCAGGGTGTTGCGTACTACATTGGCACTGCTCTCACACTCGAGAGCCAGTACATCATCACCGCGCACATGAGCGCAGTCTGCTAGCTCCACAATATCTTTAAGGTATGCCCTTAGCGCATACTCCACTAATTCTCCTTGGCGGGTTGTGAGCCCGATCTCGAATTTATTTACCATACATCCTCCTATTAGTCGTATACACCCAGCTCACCTGGGTTAATCCATTCTGCGTGCAGGCCGTACCTGGCCAGCGTGTTGGTGATCAGTGGGTTAACCCCAAACTCCCAGTCCGGTATGTTGCGGCCGTCGTAGTAGTCTGCCCATATTGTGTCGCGGTCGTACTCGCCGTAGATACCCTCGGCACTGATCTGAAAATTCTCAATGTCACTGCGCTCGTACACTGGCGCGCCGATCTTTTTGAGTGCGTTGAATGCTAGTCTGTGGTTGCGTGTCATGGTGTAGCTCCTATGTGTTGGTCTCATCAGTGCCAGCATCACTGGCATACGCCTCGCGGCGTTTCGACCTGTACTACGCGTACTCCCTTGCTGTTATGAATTGAAAGTACTCAGGATTGAATTCACCCCACTCGGCGGCCTTGTCGCCGATTAGTGAGCCAGCCATGATGTTGAAATCATACACTGCAATGCAGTCCTGATCCAGTGCCGTGGCCAGCACGCCCACGTTACCAGTGTGATATGCGTAGTGGATAATGACTGTTGGCTCGTCGCCGTCGGTGCTGATACGCACCTGCTGGACTCCTGATACAAACTGCAATGCCTTGGCCAGTGTTTGCTCTACTGTATTATAGCCGCCTGTGAATGGGTTAGCTAACCCGATATTGATAGTGTACATAGTGCTCCTTGTGTTGGTCTCATCAGTGCACGCATCACGTGCATACCGTGTCGCCACGGTTTCGACCTGCTATGAGTTAAGCCACTCATCATACGTTTTTAATGGCTTACCGTTTGTAATTGAATTGCCGTTGCCGTCATCGGCGCAAGCTAAGTAAATTTGGTACTCTTGATCGTTAGTACCACGCATTTTGGTTTGCCAATCTGCGCTTAATAATAAACTGTCATTATCTTGCATGGTATAGCTCCTGTTATTTGGTTAGTACTGCCTCGAGCGCACTGGTGTACAATGCGCTCTGAGCATTACTATCTATTAGCATACGCAGGGATGAATACCTGCACCGGTTCTGCCGGCTCCCCCTTATTTATCGCGGTTGGGTTTGCGTACTGCAACTGCTTTACTACCATGACTCTACTATAACGACCTTTGGAATGGATGTCAACAACTATTTAATACTTGACTGGACTGTGGGGTTTTGTGGGATAGTGTGGGTTTGCTGGTGATCTCTATGCTGTTGTATTCTCGCCCACCCTCCAATTTGCCCCTCGCGTGCGCATCGCCTCCTAGCCCTTATGCTACCTCGAAGACTAGAGATCGTCACCTACTTGATACCTACCCCTCAACTCTAGTCAGCTCGTCTCCTAGGTGCCTTAAAACGCGCCCAATCCGTCAATAGGTGTTTACCCTAATAGCCAGCTAAGTTAGTCGCCACTAAGTTAATGCACCAAAATGGTGCACGCGCCAGCTTGGCGCCGTGTCACGTTGCTGTGTTGTTATCTTGCCACAGTGTTGCGTGCATACAACAGAGCTGACGTATGCACCACATTGGTGCACTAACTTAGTGGCTACTAACATCATGCACCACATTGGTGCACGCGCCTGCTTGCCTCGGCAGACAGGGTGCTGGGCGCGGAGTCAATAGGTGTTTACCCTAGGTGTTGTGCCAGCGCAACACTGGACTGTTGGGCTCGGCATACAGGGTGCTGGGCGCGGAGTCAATAGGTGTTTACCCTAGGTGTTGCGCGCATACAACAGTGTGGCAAGATAACAACGCCGCAATCTGACGCGAGCCTGCGTTTCACAATGTGAAATGCGTTACCACAATGCGGAACAGGGGGTGTTGTTTTTAAACCACACTACCCAATTTGGGTCCTGTCGGGGTTGGGCTTGGTGGCCCCATGCCAGACCCTAAGTTTGTGAAATTTCCCGGAAACACAGACCCTAAATTTTTTTTTATAAACTAGGGCGGAGAGGACCTACTACATGTAGTAGGTAGGGGCACTAAAATCACTAGAATGACAGGGTGTACAGGGTAGACACGCCTTTTTACTCTTTTTTAAATTTTTTTTAAAAAAAAAATAAATAAAGTATGGAAAGAGTGAAATAAGCCGTGCTACCCTGTCTACCCTTGACAAACCTGCTTTATTTGCACTGGAAGGGCGACAACCCCTGGTTCTTTGTATTATTATGTGTATGAACAAATACGTATACCAAATCCAAGGCGCCCTGGAGAGTAGGCAAGGGCAGTTCTTGGGGCTTCGTGTCCTGGTGTGCGATGTGTACCACTTTGATTCGGTTGATATACCTGTAGAGGTACTAGATTCAGAAACCGCAAAGTATTTACAGTTCAGGCTTTCTATTACGGCGGAGACGGTCAACATAGCAAAACTGCCGGTTGAAATTCAAAATAGGATACGCGCGCCGTTAGGGCGATGGCTGGACCACTGGGTCCTAGATAATTTTTATGGCGATAACAGCAAACACAAAGATACTAACGCTTGATTACTGGAAGCCAGCGTACAAGCTGGAGGTAGGTGACTATGTCTTTGATCGTAAGGGCAACATAGTCCAGGTCAAACTAGCACAGCAGTACCAAGGCATCCGCTGCTATGAGGTCATGTTCAACGACTACCTGACCGTGGAAGGTGACGCCAACCTGGCACTACCCACAGAGAACCCCAAGTACCGCAACCGACTGGTAACGTACAAGGGCAAGCTGCAGTTTAGGCGCCCGCTTAAGTCTCTGACAGCAGAAAAGCTGCTCGATACCCCGCTCCTAGACGAGCGTAACCGAAAAACAATCTCGGTTCCCACCACAAACCCCCTGGCATTACCCCACCAAGACCTACCAATCCCGCCATTTGTCTTTGGCTTCTGGTTCTTTGCCCGTAGATCCACTGGCAGGATGGCCGCGGCCAAGGGAACGACCGAGTTTGTGGTCCAAAGATTCAAAGACTATGGCTACAAAGTGGTTATGGGCCCGCTAATTAACACTGGCGAGCGTGAGTTTAGCGTAAAACCGACGGTTGAGTCGCAGTTAATCCCCAGTATCCCTAAGATCATTACCAACAACTACCTGTTCTCGTCCCCAGAACAGCGCCAAGACCTGCTTTCTGGCATTGTCTGCGCAAAAAACAGGCGTTACAACAAGAGAAAGGACCGTTTTCGGTTTTCTTCTCGCCAGTACGACACCGTTCGCCGCGTCCAGCTCTTGGCAGAGTCCCTTGGCGGGCGTTCTAGCATACAAAACGACCCAAACAGGAAGAACTTTACGGTTTTCTTTAAGATCCGCAGCACAATTCACCCTGAACAGGCCTCGCCAAGCATAAAAGTCCACCATGGACGGCGCTATATCAGCAAGATCAGCGAGATCCCGACCCAGCTCTGCGTGCACATTGAGACAACGGGCGAGGATAACACCATTCTAGTCGGGGAGGGCTTCATACCGTGTCTTTAACAACAAAACAAGAGGCCATCCTTAAGAAATTTGCCGAGGAGCGCAAGAACTGGCCGCAGCAACAGCTAGATGCCGCCATCTGGCGCATCAAGTGGAGCCTACAAGCGCTGCCACACCAAAAAGAACCAGAGGATGGGGAGTATGACACGTTTCTTATGCTTGCCGGTCGTGGATCGGGCAAGACTCACACGGCCTCTCACTGGATTGGCATTCGTGCTTGGCTGTATGACAACACCCGCTGGCTCGTCACAGCTCCCACCTCAAACGATATACGTGCAACTTGTTTCGAGGGGGACTCTGGACTTATCAGTATCATTCCCTCGTCACTTATCCGTGATTACAACAAGTCACTCTTTGAGATTACCCTCACCAACGGATCCATCATCCAAGGTATTCCAGCATCCGAACCAGAACGGTACCGTGGTAAGCAGTACCATGGGGCCTGGTTCGACGAGCTGTGTGCATTCGATTACATCGACGATGCCTACGATGGCGTACAGTTTACCCTCCGTCTTAAGGACCCGCGAATCCCCCGGGTGCAGCAGATTATTACCACCACTCCCAAGCCCAAGGAACTGATTGTAGACCTTAACGAGGGCAAGGTAGGGGGTGATGTATACGTAGCCAACGCGAGCTCCTACGACAACCGTGCGAACCTCTCAGAGACCTTCTTTAAGCAGCTAGAGACATACGAGGGCACCGACATTGGTAAGCAGGAGATCTACGGCGAGATCTTGGATCCAGAAGCAGCCGGTATCATCAAGCGTAAACATTTCCGCATGTGGCCAGCAAACAAACCCACTCCCGTCCTAGAGTATGTGATTGCCTCGTATGACCCGGCGACCAGCGAGAAGACGGTAAATGACCCTACTGCCTGTACGGTCTGGGGTGTGTTTGAGAGGGAAGACGCTGGGACCTCTGTCATACTGTTAGATGCATGGGACGCGCACCTGTCGTACCCTGAGCTGCGCCGTAAGGTGATTGACGACTTCAAGGAAGTAGTCTATGGGGCAGACAATGACTTCGGTAAGGGCAAGAAGGCCGACCTAATACTGATGGAAGACAAGTCTGCCGGTATCTCGTTGATCCAAGAACTCCAGGGCGCTGGTGTCCCTGTCCGTGGATACAACCCAGGCCGCGCGGATAAGATCCAGCGTATCAACATCGTGGCACCGCTCGTGGTTAAGGGCAAGGTGTTCATCCCCGAAGAGCCAAGCAACCCAGGCGAGTACGCCAACTGGGCTAAACGCTTCATGAGGCAAGTTTGTTCATTTCCGGAGGCTGGGGGCCATGACGACTACGTTGACAGCCTCAGCCAAGCCCTACGCGTCCTCAGGGACTCTGGCTGGCTGCAGCTTGATCCGCTGCCTGCTAGGGACTATGACTACGCTGACGACGACTCAAACAAGAAGTTTAGCAATCCCTACGCACAATAGGGCGGAAACGCCTCCATTCTTGTATTATTATAATTAGAATGGACATTTTAAAGACTCCCCACCAAAAGCTGCTCGAAGAGGCAGGCGCCGTCCCTGCGTCACCTGGGATGGTCCACACCCCCAAACAAATGCTGATGCAAGAGTCTGGCATCATGCCACGGTTTGCTCCAGGTGGTAAAGTAGCCAAAGGCGCTTTGTCTTTGCTTCAAAAACAAGCAAACAAGGCTAAGTATCTTAAAGATACCAAAGTGGTTGATTACAACGGTAAACCAATTACCATGTACCACCACACAACAGATTTTCAAGGTGATGCCTTTGATCCAAAATTAGTGCAACAAAAAGATCAGGGATACCATGGTCAAGGCATGTATTTTGGCGCGGACGATTATTTAAAACGCAGCGCGTTCGGTAAAAATAGCACCGGAAACGTTGCTGGGCAAGAAGGTTTTGAAGAAGGTTCTCAAGTAATGCCTGTTAACTTGTCAATTAAAAATCCAAAATACATTGATGTAGCAGACCAATCATTGTACGGAGTTCCCTCGGAAGAATTAAAAAAACAAGGATACGACGGCGTTATTGTTACCCGTGATGACTCATTTAAAAATGCAATGGGCCGGGTTGTTCCAAGACAAAAAGTTTACAATGCGGTTGCCTTTGAACCAACGCAAGTTAAATCTGCAATTGGTAACGAAGGAACTTTTGATCCATTAGACCCTAGACTGTCAAAAGCAGAAGGTGGTCATATATCAGCCGAAGATATGCTGGCTGAGCTAATCTACCGCGGTCAAGCCCCACAGCATTTTGCAGAGGGTGGTCGTGCAGAAAGAATGAGCCCAGAGTTTCAGGCTTTGCTGGATAAACTTTACAGCCAGCAAATTTACAGCGGCGAGTTGCCCCCAGAGCCTACGTTCCAAGCGCAACCAGTTACATTGACATCCCGCGCCCGCGATGCAGCAGCCTCGTTAATTGGCGACTTACCAGCCGACAGATTGTTTGGTACAGGATCAGAAGGCCAAAAGATAGAGTACTTGCCCTTACAATTTTTAAACCCGATCAGTGCTATTACAGAGACGATCAGTGCAGTTCCAGAAACAGCAAGGCAACTACATCAGGGCGATCTGATGGGTGCCGGCTTTACAGCAGGCGCTACAGGACTTGGAGTCCTACCGTTCTTAAAACCGATTAAAAGCGCTATCAAAAAGTTAAAACCTAAAAAATAATTTATGGCACAACCAATACTACCGATGCAAACCGGCGCTAACCTACCTGGCCTTGAGAAAGAGCAGGACCTGGAACTGGCGGCGCAACAAGATGCAGAGATGGACTACTACGAAGAAGCGCTTGGACTTGAGCCAGGCGACGTAGAGCAAGAGATCATCGAGCAGGAAGATGGATCGGTCGTAGTTAACTTTACACCAAAGGCATCTCCCAAAGAGGCGCCAGAGTTTTATGCCAACCTAGCCGAAGAGTTGGATGAAGAGATCCTAGAGGGACTAGCACAAGAATATTTAGATTTCATTGACGTCGACCAAGAGTCACGCAAGCAACGAGACAAACAGTACGAAGAAGGACTTCGTCGCACTGGACTCGGCAAGGACGCGCCCGGAGGAGCCACGTTTGACGGAGCTTCCAAAGTCGTCCACCCTGTTATGGCTGAGGCATGCGTTGACTTTGCTGCCTCATCCTCAAGAGAATTACTACCGCCCGATGGCATCGTGCGCTCTAACGTTAAGGGTAAGGCAGACCGTCTCAAGGAAGAGACAGCCGCTCGTAAGGTAGATTTCCTAAACTGGCAGCTCACAGAACAGGTCGCTGAGTACCGCGACGAGATGGAGCAACTCCTTACTCAGTTACCCCTTGGTGGTTCACAGTTCCTCAAGTGGCGCTGGGAGTCAGAGCAAAAGCGTCCTACCTGCGAGTGGGTGCCAATTGATAACATCCTCCTGCCTTACGCATCAACCAACTTCTACACAGCACAGCGTGTAACTGAAGTACAAGACATTACAGAAGACACATTTATGCAGCGCGTGTCCGCTGGCATCTACCGCGACATTGATACCGAGTATTCATCAGATGCGCCACTTACTGAGCAAACTCAGTCACAAAAAGCAAACGACAAGATTGAGGGCAAACAAGAGCCATCTAAAAACATTGATGGTCTGCGCCGTGTCTACGAGATTACCTGCTTCATGCGTTTGGATGACGACGCAGAGACCGGCGGCGAGCGCGCCCCGTACATCCTAACTATCGACGAGACAACAAGCAAGGTCATTGGACTCTACCGTAACTGGGAAGCCAACGACGAGAAAATGGAGAAGCTGGACTGGTATGTCGAGTTTAAATTTATTCCTTGGCGCGGCGCCTACGCAATTGGTTTGCCTCATCTCATTGGCGGCCTTGCTGCTGCTCTTACTGGTGCTCTACGTGCTCTACTCGACGCTGCGCACATTAACAACAGCCAGACGCTTCTTAAGCTCAAAGGCGGCCGAATTGGAGGCCAATCGGATCGCATCGAGCCAACGCAAGTCGTCGAAATCGAAGGTGCGCCGGGAGTAGACGACGTACGTAAGTTGGCTATGCCAATGCCGTTCAACCAGCCGTCCTCTGTATTGTTCAACCTCTTAGGCTGGCTGACAGACGCAGCTAAGGGCGTAGTCAGCACAGCAGAAGAAAAGATTGGCCAGGCAAACAACAACATGCCGGTTGGTACGGCACAGGCTCTGATCGAGCAAGGCGCTAAGGTATTCTCAGCAATCCACTCCCGCCTGCATCGTAGCCAGGCTAAATCTTTAGCAATCGTATCCCGTATTAATCACTGGTACCTGGATGAAATGGACAACCAGTCCGGCTCTGAGATCCAGGTTCGTGACTTTGCATCAAACAACGACGTACGCCCAGTATCCGATCCTAACATCTTCTCTGAGACACAGCGTGTTGCACAGAACCAGGCTTTGTTGCAAATGGCTACGTCAGCCCCTCCCGGGATGTTTGACGTACGTGCAGTCTATCGCCGTGTCTTAGGTCAGCTTAAGATCCCCGCGATTGACGAGGTATTGCCAAACCCACTGGGAGCTAAAGAGTCTAACCCTGCGCTAGAGAATGTTGGTATGACAATGGGCCGCCCAGCCGCTGCCTACCCAGACCAAGATCATATCTCACACATTAAGATCCACTTGGCATACGCCAAAGATCCAGCGTACGGATCCAGCCCAGTTATTGGGCCATCGTTTGCACCGCATGCCCTGGAGCACATCAAGCAACACTTGACACTCCACTACCTGCAGTCCATGCGCTCGTACGTGGCACAGGCAGCAGGCGGCCGCGATACACTGGAACTGCACCAAGAGAAGCCGCTAAACCTAGAAGCGCAGCAGGCACTTGCACTGGCATCCGACATGGTAACACAAGACGCGCAGCAGTCTATGCAGGCGTTTATTCCTGAGATCCAGGCATTGGCCCAGAAGGTACAGCAAGCCGTACAAGCACAGCAACAGCAGATGGCTAACGCCGACCCAACGGCACAGGTTATCCTCAAGACCCAGATGGCCGAGACACAGCGCAAACAGGCTGAGTCCCAGGCACGTATGCAGCTTGATGCAGAGAAGTCTAAGCAAGACTACCAGCTGCGTATTGCTGAGTTGCAGCGCCAGGTTGCCGAGCTGGAGACTAAGTACCAGACCCAGAGCGCAATCGACTCAAACAAGAGCACGACACATATCGCACTGGCAGACGTCAACAACGCCTCCCGCGAGCGAGTTGCTGCAATCAACGCACAGGCCGGCCTAACAGCCGACCAGATGGCAATGGCACACGAGCAAAACCAGACAGCGTTCCAGGCATCTAACGCGGCGCAGCAAGAACTAACACGCCACGGTCTGGACATTGAAAAAAGAGCATTTGAGCAACAAGCCGCACAAACCCAAGAGCTGCTAAGAGCAGCAGCCGCGCAACAACCACCAACTAACCCAACAGGAGTGTAATATGGCCGATAATAACTTAAAAGGCTTTCGTCAGACTTACCAAGAGACCGGCACGCTATCCAGCGGCGGCGGTCCAGAGGACAAAAAACTAGACGCAGGAGCCTCTGGTTCCAAGCGTTCTAACAACGCAGCCAAAGGTAAACCAGCTCGCTCGAGCAAGGTAGGACCAGATAAGAACCTAAAAGACATTGGCGGCGGTAACTTTTATTAATACAATTTGGGGCGGATTTTCTAGCTCCTTTGTATTATTATAAGTATGAAAGACTTTATTTCTGAAATTATTTCGCGAACGCGCAATGAACAGGCAAAATTGGCGGAAACCCTCACCGCTGGAAGTAATGTGAATAGCTTTGACGATTACCAGCGCTTAGTTGGTAGGTTTGAAGGATTTAGGGAAGTACTCGACATTATAAATGAAATTCTGAGGGAAGACGAAGACGACCTGTAAAGGTCATAGGGAGCACTGAACAGTGTTTGATTTAAAAGGCAATGAAGAGCCGGATACAAGATCAGAGGAAGAATGTTTTCCCCCAATCAACACCGGAATTGAGGTCGCTGGAGATCGTGTTTTAGTCCAACTACGACGCGAAAAGTCAACCAGCAAAGGCGGAATCATCCTCGTAGATGAGACCAGACAGACGTTACGATTTAACGAGACCGTTGCAAAGGTAGTCCAGATTGGACCCTTGGCATACAAATCGCCAGATACATTGGAGCCGTGGATTGAAGGCCCCTGGTGTAATGTAGGTGACTTGGTTCGCACCATTAAGTACGGCGGCGATCGGTTTGTTGTGCAACCAGATGATGAGGGTTCTCCCGTAGTATTCATCACGTTGCAGGCTCGTGAAATCATCTCTCGCATCAAGTCGTTTGAGTATGCGCAGAAAATGAAAGCGTTTATTGATTAACTTTTGTAAAAAAGAATAAAATGGCAGATAATGAAAAAGACGTTCCGATTAAGGAACAAAATGATGGCTCGTTTTTAGCCCGTGTAGAAGAACCAGAACAGTTTGACGACGAGGAAGAAGAGCTTAAAGAAGGTGGCAAGGTAGAAGCCGCCGAAGAATCAGATGACGATAACCAAGATGAAGATCAAGGGTCAGATGATAATGATGACGAAGAGACAGACGACGAGCGCGAGAAGATCCGTGAAGCTCGCCGCGAAGAGCGCAGGCTAAAGAAAGAACTAGCTAAGCAGCGTGAGGCGTCATCCAAGCACAAGATTAGCGCACTTGAAAAGCGTAACGAAGATTTAGCTCGTAGATTGGCGGCAGTAGAAAACACCGCAGCATCGTACCAGTTTGCACAGATTGACAAGGCCCTCGAGGATGAGGCGACCCGAGTTGAGTATGCAAAGATGAAGATGCTACAGGCGGCACAGTCTAATGACGCAGCTGGCCAGATTGAATACCTGGAACAGTTAACAGAAGCTAAACAACGTCTGCAGCAAGTGCAGTATTACAAGAAACAACAGCTCGAGGCTGCTAAGTCACCTAAGCAGAACGTGCCAAGTGAGATGTCTAATGAGGTCCAGCAGAATGCAACACGTTGGCTCAAAAAGAACTCTTGGTTTGATCCACAGGCCCGAGATACAGATAGTAGAATTGCCAAAGTAGTTGATCAAGAACTCGCCGCAGACGGCTGGGATCCGACGGATTCCGAGTACTGGGAAGAGTTAGACAGTCGTTTAGCAAGTCGTCTGCCACACCGCTACACAACAAGGGGTGGTAATAACAAGCGCTCTTCAGCAGGCCCAACGGCCTCTAGCAGGGTAGCTAACACAACCAGCGCCAAGCCAGGCACCATCACACTAAGCCGTGAGCGTGTACAGGCAATCAAGGACGCAGGTTCATGGGACGATGTAGAGAAACGAAACAAAATGATCCGCGCATACGCATCGTATGATCGCGCTAATAAAGGATAAACAAAATGGCAAATACAAGAATTAAACGTGACTTAGACGACCGCATGGCCGACAGAGCACAAGAGGTGATTGAGCGTTCAAATAGCGCCAATCCGGATGACATTGCACGTCGTGAACGCCTTGATGCGTTTAGAGACAAGTGGGCAAATAGTGCGTTGCCCGATCTTCCCGCGGGGATCATTCCCGGGATGCACTTGTGTTGGTTGTCAACAACCAATACTTACGACAGTATCGACAAACGTATGGCATTGGGTTATGAGCCAGTTAAAGCTAGCGAATTAGGCAAAGGCTTTGAAGGACTAGGCAAAATGAGCTCGGGCAAGTTTGAAGGCTGTGTTAGTTGTAACGAAATGGTACTCTTCAAATTACCAGAAGACATCTACCAAGAAGTAATGCGTATGCTCCACCTGGAGGATCCGCTTGAACACCAACGCAATATTACCGCGCAGGTTCGCGACACAGCGCAGGGCAATAAAGGTGGCCGTTCAGTTCTTGAAGGTGGTTTACTGGAGATGGAAAAGGATACCGCAAGAGCGAATAACAAAAATGTTCGTTTTCAATAACATTCTTCAAAAATAACAAAGGAAATAAATAAATGTCCACAACATTTAAACCCTTTGGTCTGAAGCCTGTGTATCACCCAAGTGGTCTTGATCGTGCCGTTCCATTCGTTGGAACAAACACTTTCGTCACGGGTACTACATTTACAGCTCCTTACTCTTTGAGTGCTGGCGAAACTTTTTTCCAGTACCAACCAGTGAGCTTGACCGCTTCAGGTCAATTAACCATTGCAAACCACACTGCCGCTTCTGGCACAGTATACGGCGTATTTGACGGTGTAGAATTTACAACCGCTGAAGGTCGTCGTACATTAGGTAAGTCAATTTCCAAAGCCTCTTTGGACGCTGCTACCCAAATCGTATTCTGGATCTTCTCAGACCCAGCATTAGTTTACGAAGCTCAAGTAAACGGTTCAGCATCAACAGCCTCTATTGGCCGTCAGTACAACTTTGATACAACCACAGGTTCACGGACCATTGACGGTTATACCATTGGTACAGGTGGCGCAGGCTTCTCCACTACAGCATTGTTGGCAACTCCTGTTGCTACCACTGTTCAAGGACAAGTTCGCGTAGTAGGTTTAGGCCGTGAAGTAGCATACCCAACAGGCGAGTTAAACGCTTGGGGTGACGCTTTCACGATTGTTCAGGTCCAAATCGCTAACAACACGTTTGTTGCGCCTAAGGTCTCGATTTAATTAATAACGAAAGGAACTAGCAAATGGCAACCCCAATGCGTAGTACAGACTTTCGTGCGGTAGTCGAGCCGATTATCAACGAAGTCTTTGATGGTGTATATGAGCAACGTGCAGACGAATGGAAAGGCTTTGTTAAGCAGATCCAGGGTATCCCACGTAATTATCACGAAGAAGTAATGCTGTTCGGTATGAACGCAGCTCCTGCAATGCCTGACGGCACTCCAGTTAGCTACGATCAAGGCGGTACACTGTACATCACCCGATTTATTTATCAAATCTATGGCTTGGCTTATGCCTTGACCAAGGTTTTGATGGAAGACGGCGATCACATCCGTATCGGCTCAACCTTCGCTAAGCACCTCGCTCAGTCGATGATTGAAACCAAAGAAACCCTCTGCGCAAACCTCTTGAACTTCGCGTTCACAGCTGGTTATGTAGGCGGCGACGGCGTAACTTTGATCAACACAGCTCACCCTGTTGCAAACGGTTTGACATACTCTAACCAATTGTCTACACCTGCTTCTTTGAGCCAGACATCTGTTGAGCAGATGCTGATTCAGATCCGCAGCGCTATCGACAACAACGGTAAGCGTATTCGCCTCAAGGCAGAGCAGTTAGTTGTTCCACCAGCACTCGAGTTCCAAGCAGAAGTAATTCTGAAATCGGTTCTCCGTTCTGGTACAGCGGACAACGATTTGAACCCAATCAAGTCAACAGGTATGTTGCCAAAAGGCACACACGTTGTTACTCGTTTGAGCTCAAGCAAAGCCTGGTGGGTACAGACTGATGCCGAAAATGGTCTCATGCTCGTAATGCGTCGTCCAATGGAGAAATCCATGGAAGGCGATTTCGAGACAGACAGCATGCGTTACAAAGCAACCGAGCGTTACGCAACTGGATGGCACGATGCACGTAACATTTATGGTACAGCTGGTTTGTAATCCAAGCCACTCGAAGTAACAAAAAAGCCACCCACAAGGTGGCTTTTTTGCTTTTAGGGCGGTTTTCCTACTTTTCTTGTATTATTATATATAAGGAAGATAAATCCCATTCTGACTGCCGAAACTTCCCGGCAAGACGCCTCAGAGACAGCTTGGGATACCCACTGAGATAAGGAATCAACATGTCAAGCACATTTACAACCCCCATTCGTGTATTTAAACGTAACAACCCGACAAACAATGGCGTTATTGCCCCAGATAACACTGGCGCCGTACGCCTAAGTCAACAAGACGTAATCTTAAACCCAATTACGGCCGTAACTGCTGCACCCACTACACTAACAACCGCCCCTGTTGGCACAACCACGGCAGTTCCTTTTGTGTTGCCAGCCGGCTCGATTATTGAGTCGTTTGCACTTTATCAAACCACAGTTCCCGTAGGCCTTGTTGGTGGCGTAATTACTATGTCGATCAGCATTACCAACCCAACAACTGGTGTCGTAACTACAACTGCAATCGGCACAATTACCCCAACAGCGGCCGGTGGCCGTATTGCTGGTGTGTTTACCGCTAGTGCGGCTGTTGCTGCTATTATTAATAACATTGGTCTACTCGACGCTACATTGACATTCTCTGCAGCCGATGTAACAACATTAACAAGCGGCTCTTTGGGTGGCACATTGGATGTTAACTACACAGCACGTAACGCTGACGGCTCAATCATTGCCTACGGTTCTGGTTATACAAATAACTAATTAAGACGGCGGGGTAACCCGCCTCTTTTAACCTCTAGGACGAATTATGCCAACACCATCAAATACATTTGTAGCACCCCCACATTCCGTATCCGTTCAAGGCGCATACGAGCCATTTAACTTGCAAGTCGCACGTAACCAGATTGCTGGTCACTCAGCTTTTTCAATTTTTGGATACAACGGCGACATTGATCAAACGGAAGAGTCAGTATGGCCGGACGGCGGAACTGTTCCACACCCAACAACCGCTTCAGTTTTAGACATTGTATCTACTAGCACAGATGATGACGGTAGCCCAGTAGGAACAGGGGCAAGAACTGTATATATTGAAGGTTTAGATAACAACTACAACGTTATTAGTGAGACTGTTATTTTAAACGGCACAACCGCTGTAGCAACAGTTAAGTCGTACCTGTACGTTAACCAGTTTTATGTTGCCACAGTAGGAACTGGCGGTGTAAACGCTGGTGAAATTACTGCAAAAGTTGGCGCAACATTGTACGATTTAATTGCGGTTGGGTACAACCAGCGCACCACGGCGCACTACTGCGTACCTGCGGGATACACAGCGTACTTAACCGAAGCTGTTCTTACGGCTGGACAAGCAACAGGTTCTACTGCAGTTACCGCTTTTTTAAAGCAACATGGCCCCGATGGTATTTTGCGTGTAGTGGCAATATCTACACTAAACAACGGTTCGATTCAGTATGACTTTGCGTATCCTGTTGCAATAACAGAAAAAAGCTGTTTTGGTGCAACCGCAATAGGCGCCGCTAACAACAACTCAGTCAGCGCGTTTTTTAACTTTGTTTTGATTAAGAACAATTTACAGGTAGCATAAATGCCAGTATACCTTGATACGCGAGGTAATAGTGTTCTGTCTGTGGCGATCTGTGATCGCTGCAGCAGAAAGTTTGCGTATACAGATTTAATGCCAGATCCAAATTTCCCTGGCATGCGAGTGTGCGCCGCGGATAAAGATAATTTTGATCCATGGCGTCTCCCAGCTATACAAACAGAAAACATTGCCTTGCGTTTTCCAAGACCTGATGTTAGCGTTGCTACAGGTCCAATCGGCGGAGACGAGATACTGACATTACCATCAGGCAATCCAGGAAACAATTCAGTCTTTATTACGCAGACCCAAGAACAGGCAACAACCGCTGGCGAGTCTGGTAACCTAAAAAAATAAGAATATGGCCAATCAAAGTATATCACAACTAGGTACCGCAACAGCACTAACGGGTGATGAGCTGACTGTTGTCGTCCAGAATGGTGTAACCAAACAAACTCAGCTACAAGACATTGCAAACCTTGGCGGCCCCACAGGACCAACCGGACCACAGGGTAACACAGGTCCCACAGGCCCAACAGGCTGGACTGGACCCACAGGGCCACAAGGCGTAACAGGCCCAACAGGACCACAAGGACCGCAAGGAATTGTCGGCCCCACTGGCGACATTGGCCCACTAGGCCCAACAGGTGACACGGGACCAACAGGCATCCAAGGACCCACTGGTGCCACTGGGCCATTAGGACCAACAGGACCACAAGGTTTTCAAGGACCAACGGGACCACAAGGCATACAAGGCGAAACTGGACCCACTGGACCATTAGGACCAACAGGACCACAAGGCATTCAGGGACCAACAGGCCCGACAGGCGACACAGGACCACAAGGCCTACTAGGGCCCACAGGTGCAACGGGACCACAAGGCTCGTCGTCCAGTTTGTTTTTCTACGAGGCAAACACCACGATAACAAGCGGCGATCCAACCGCTGGATTTATCATATGGAACAATGCAACGCAAGTAAGTGCGACGCAGATAAACATACACCACCTTACCGATAACAACATCGACATTGACATCTTTTTGGCGACGTTGCAGGCTACTGAAATAATTACAATTCAAGATCAAACGGTCAGTGGAAACTTTCAAAGCTGGACAATCAGCGGCGCGCCAACAAACATTAATCCAAATAGCGTAAACAGCTACTGGACCGTCCCTGTAACATTAGTAACATCGGGCGGCACTGGCACGACTAACTTTGCTAACGGCCTACCACTGCTCTTAGCGCTTGTCAGCGGTGTAGCAGGACCAGCTGGACCACAAGGCCCCACAGGTGACACTGGACCATTAGGACCTACAGGACCACAAGGTATTCAAGGACCAACCGGCCCAACAGGCGACACAGGACCGCAAGGTCCTGTAGGCCCAACTGGTCCAACAGGACCACAAGGCATTCAAGGACCGACAGGCCCCACAGGAGAGACAGGACCACAAGGCGTCCCCGGAGCAACAGGCGACACTGGTCCGACAGGACCGACAACATATCCCGCATCTGGTGTAGCAGTATCTACCGGAACAGCATGGGGCGCGTCATTGGTAGCAGCAAGCACAAACACCGCAAGCGCGCTGGTACAGCGCGATACAAACGGTGACTTTGCAGCACGTATTATCACAGCAACGAGTTACGTTGGAGTATCTGGCGGCACATTTTAATTAGGGGTAGTCTATGAAAATCGCCGTATATGCGATTTGTAAAAACGAAGAACAGTTTGTAAAAACGTTTTGTGAGTCAAGTAAGTTAGCGGATTATATTTTAATTGCTGACACAGGGTCAACCGACAACACGGTCGAGGAGGCTAAAAAGCATGGGGCTGTGGTTCAATCCATTTGTATTTCTCCTTGGCGCTTCGATCATGCTAGGAATGCCGCTTTGGCGTTACTGCCCGCTGACATCGACGTTTGTATCTCGTTAGATTTAGACGAACAGTTAGAACCTGGTTGGCGTGAAGAGATTGAGCGGTTGTGGAAAGAAGACACAACGCGATTAAGTTATAAGTTTGACTGGGGTCACGGCAAGGTGTTTTACAGTACCAAGGTTCACAGCCGCAAGGGATACCACTGGCACCATCCGTGCCATGAGTATATAAGGCCAGATCATCGGACTAAGGAAGTGTTTGCGTACAGTGAGATGCTCATGATCACGCATCACCCCGACGAGACTAAGTCACGCGGACAGTACCTAGACTTGCTTGAGATGTCGGTAAAAGAAGACCCAAGCTGCCCACGTAATGCGTTTTACTATGCTCGGGAGTTAACATACTACCAGCGCTGGGCAGAGGCAATAGAAGCATTAAATAAGTACCTAGCAATGCCAGAGGCAACTTGGAACAACGAAAGATCGTACGCACTTAGGCTGATTGGTAACTGCTACGACAACTTAGGAGCTGACGGAATTAGTTGGTATCGTAAGGCAGTAGCAGAAGACGCTGGCGTAAGAGAGACGTGGTGTGAGCTGGCGCAGGCATGCTACAAAAAAGGATTGTGGGAGGAGTGTTACTCAGCAGCATGTAACGCACTCAAGCTAACACAGTGTACGCATACGTACACGATTGACGCAAGCAACTGGAAAGCAAGGCCGCATGATTTAGCGGCAATTGCGGCGTACAGATTAGGCTTTAAAAAAGAGGCAATACAACACGGCACAAATGCCTTAGAATTTGAACCAACCAATCAACGGTTAATAACAAACTTAGCGTTTTATAAGGAATAAAAATGGCAGCTTCCGGTTTTACACCAATTAGCTTATACCACAGCTCCACCGCAGCAGCGGTGCCGGTCAACACCAACCTAGTTAACGGTGAGCTGGCGATTAATATCACTGACGGCAAGCTGTACTACAAAGACAACGCCGGTGTTGTTAGACTACTTGCGTCTAATGCCACAACAACCCCAGTGACCTCTATTAGTTTTGGGTCAACTGGGTTAACTCCAAGCACCACAACGACAGGCGCAGTAACGGTTGCGGGCACATTAACAATCACTAACGGCGGTACAGGTCAAACCACAGCAAGCGCAGCGTTTAACGCACTTAGCCCAATCACGACCACTGGCGATTTAATTATTGGCAACGGTTCAAACAGCGCAACTAGGCTGGGGATTGGCACCAATGGTCAAGTGTTAACGTCAAATGGCGCGACGGCTACATGGGCCGCTGGAGGGCCTCCAGAAATAAAAACACCAACTAATGTGTCTCCTGCAAACGCAGCAACAAACATCGGTGAAACGCCAGTGCTTACTGGTTCTACATACTATAGTCTATACGGTATCGCTATGGCCGCTGGTCAATGGCAAGTATCTACCGTGTCTAACTTTGCAACAACTGTAGTAAGTACAGGCGACGTTGCTGGCACTTCAGTGTCTTACACGGTTGGCAGCGGAATCCTTGCCGTCAATACCACTTACTACTGGCGCGTCCGTTACAAAGACGCTAATGGTACGTACTCAGACTGGTCTACGGGCACATCGTTTACTACAGCCGCCTCTTTTGTACCCGCAATAGGTAGCGCATTAGGGGGTGGGTTCTTCGCTGGTCAGATCGACCAAGGCGGTACTATATATAACTTAATTGTCGCCCCAAAATCATCTGGTGAAAACTCTAGTAGACAATGGAAAACAGCAAATACAATCACTAGTGGAACATCCTCAGTTATTGACGGCCCCACTAATAGTACTAACATGAACAACGCCACCCACCCAGCCGCACAATTCTGTGAAGGGCTTACCATTGGTGGGTTTAGCGATTGGTATATGCCAGCTAAAAATGAATTAGAAGTGTGCTATTTTAATTTAAAACCAACAACAACTACCAATAATACTTCGTCAGGAACAAACACTAACGCAGTTCCTAGCAGGGGATCAAATTACACTTCTGGAACCCCAGCGCAAACTACGGTAGCGGCATTCCAAAGTGGAGGCGCAGAGGCGTTCGCTGCTGACGGCTACTGGTCTAGTACCGAGTTTGATGCTACGACCGCATGGTTTCAGAACTTCAGCGATGGCTTCCAGTTCTACGACGATAAGAACGGTTCACGCTACGTTCGGGCCGTCAGGAGAGTTCTCGCTTAATTCTTTAACCCTTTTATATGGCTCAATACAAACACCTTCCAATTTACAAGACGACCTACGAGTTGCTTGAAAAAGTTACTAGAAAAAAGGCGGTAAAATCATTAAGCGTAAAAGGCTGTTGGTTTAACGGAAAATTAACAAAACTCGTAAGACAGGATCAATCAAAATGTATATATGCGTAACCTATGTAGATGCAGCAACTAAAATTCCATGCAATGTGGCCCCTATGTCCACAGGACCATCATACCCAGACTTGCAAGACTTAAATATTGAGTTTTGGAATGAGTCTGTATGGCCCACCGACTTTCCTCTGTTCTATGGCACTTGTGCGGATAATATAGACATCAACACCCCGGGGATTGTTAAAGTACTAACCCAAGAACAATACGAAAATACCAAGGTTTCCGAGTTTGAGGCACGTATTGCCAATGTTAAAAACAAGGCTTCGACAATATTAACGCAAACCGACTGGACCACAATCCCCGATGTAGCAGACCCGTTAAAGTCAAACCCATACCTTACAAACCAAAATGAGTTTGTTGAGTTCCGCAATGTTATTCGCAACATTGCCATAAACCCGACATTAGACGCCGTGTTTCCTCAAACACCAAACGAAGTATGGAGTAGCTAAGTGAACATGCAAGAACTTTTTAACATTGCCATACCGATTATCTGTGGCGTGCTTGGTTGGTTTTGCCGCGAGCTTTGGACCGCTGTTCAGGAGCTCAAAGAGGACTTAGCAAAACTAAGAACCGAGCTACCAACGCACTATGTCTCTAAGGACGACTTCAACGACCGCTGGAACGAGGTACTAAAAGCCCTTCATCGTATTGAAGATAAGTTAGATAAAAAGGTGGATCGTTGATTGACCGCAAGAAGGTGGCGGCCATTGCGTTATCTGCCGCAGCCTTAGTTGGGATCGTGGCGCATGAGGGATACAGTGACGTGGCATACATTCCAGTACCAGGTGATGTGCCTACAATTGGTTTTGGCACCACTGGTAATGTAAAGCTAGGTGACAGGACAAACCCTATACGGGCGCTTGACCGTGCGCTGACTGACATACATAAGTTTGAGGGCGCGCTAAAAGAATGCGTCAAGGTGCCACTAAGCCAGAACGAGTACGATGCGTATATTAGCCTGTCGTACAACATCGGCAGCAACGCATTCTGCAACAGCAGCCTAGTTAAAAAATTAAACACAGAAGACTATGCTGGCGCATGCAAGGAAATACTGCGCTGGGATAAGTTCCAAGGTAAGCCGCTCGCTGGTCTGACAAAGCGTAGGCAAGACGAATACAAGAGGTGCATAGATGCTGGATCTAATAGCTAGTCCAATTTATAAGATACTCGCCGCAGTTGCCGCAGTGTCGCTGATATTTTTTGCCGGGTACTACAAGGGCTACATTGGCGAGCGGGATAAGCTGGTCCAGTTTAAGGCCCAGGTAGAGGCCCAGGCCAAATCACAGGCACAGATCAATAAGGCCGCCGCTGAAAAGCAGGCCGCCGTAACGCAGGGAATTGTAAATGAATATAAAGCTAGGCTTACTAATTTGCGCAATCTTTCTAACCGGCTGCCAGACCCTGGTACCGGCGCAGTGCCCGCCGTACCCGCAAGCCCCCAAGGAGCTTTTAAAGCCCCCTCCTACCCAGTATTTACTGGACAATGCCTTGAAACAACCTTGATGTTAACCACACTACAAGAATGGGTAAAGTCAGTATCTAACTGATGTTTGTATTATTATATACAAACGTACGGAGGAAAGATGATCCAATTTATCGTGGTATGGCTGGTTGTGTTCGCCATCATATTTAACAGCGTCCAGAGCAGCCCAGAGCAGCCCTTTGAGTGGGTAGCGGAGTCAACGCTCCAGCTCATAGAAAACTTTGAGGGAAAGCGCCACACAGCCTATCGAGACAGCCAGGGTAACTGGACGATCGGGGTGGGGCACCTAATCAAGCGTGAGACGCGTCATTTGCTGCATACAGAGCTTTCCGAGGAGCAGGTAAGGGGTATCCTACACCGAGACCTAGAAAAGTGCTCTACGGCCCTGCAAACGTCTCTAAACGTGTCTGTTACCAGACTACAAGCCGACGCATTGCACAGCCTCTGCCATAACATCGGACCAGACAATATGCGACGGTCTGACGTAGTAAAGCACCTCAACGCTGGAGATCCTGAAAAGGCGGCCCAGGCGTTTATGAACTGGGCTAACCCACCAGAGCTACGAAAGCGCAGAAAGGCTGAAAAAGCACTGTTCTTAGCAGGCACATAGGGCGTTTTAGGCCCTTTCTTTGTATTATTATATATAGGACTGATCATCCTTTTTAACCATTACAACCTATAGGAAACACCATGGAAGACTTCAAAAAAATCATTAAGATGAAAACTGGCGGCTCGGTAGACAAGGCCATTGAGGCATACGAGAAGCGCGAGCGCAAGACTAAGGTTTCCGACGACATTGCACAAGACAAGACAGTCGTTAAAAAGGGTGTTAAGCAGCACGAAGAAAACCTGCACAAGGGTCAACCAAAGACTGAACTTAAGCTCAAGACCGGCGGTCGTGCTAAGAAAGAAGGCGGCTGCGTTGGTCGTTATAAGACCGGCGGCACTGTAGAGAACGCATACGGCACACCTAAAACAAAAAAAGACATTAAGGACATCGCCAATACAAAACGCCAAAAGGCTAAGAAGATGCAAATGGGCGGCATGACTGGCCCAGCGGCAGCCGGCCCTATGGCAGCAACTCCCTCAGCACCAATGGGTCAAGGCCAGATGACTGAGTTAGAGAAGCGCCGTATGATGGAAAAGATGAAGCGCGCCAAAATGCTTGACCCAGCGCAACAAAGCGAATTGATTAAGCAGTCCCCTGCAGCCGCAGGTTTGGTTCCTCCCCCAGCTGGTCAATATAAAAAAGGCGGCAAAATTAAAAAGTGTGCAGAAGGCGGCTCGTTGAAAGACGTTGACGCTAGCGAGAATCCAGGTCTGTCTAAGTTACCTACAAATGTTCGTAACAAGATGGGTTACGCCAAAAAGGGCGGGAAGGTCTGCTAATGCCGATCAAGTCTAAGGCACAACAAGGCGCGATGTACGCCGCGGCCGCTGGCAAGAGCACCCTTGGCATCCCTAAGAAGGTTGGCAAGGAGTTTGTCAAGGCAGGCCCAGCGTCCAGCAAACTACCCAATAAAGTACAAAAGCGAGCCGCGGGCCGCGGAAGGTAACTGTGGCATACTCCGGCACATATAATCAGACTAAGGTCAATGTAGATCAGCTTATTTCCTATGCGTTTCGCGACGCAGGAAAGACCTCGGAAGAGATGACCCCTGAGTATGTACAAGCCGCTAAACAGGCGCTTTTTTACATCCTGCAGACCTCTGTCAACCGTGGTATCAACATTTGGCTGCAAGAAGTTGTTGTCCTTGGCGCACAGACTAACCAGCAGGTACTGCCCATGCCGGCTAACTGCGTGGACGTACTGGAGGCAAACTGGATCTACATTGTAAATCCATCCTTCTCCAGCACACTACCAACAAGCAATCCAAACGTCGCTTCGTTGTTTGACCAGTCTGGAAACGCAGACCTAAACCAATTTGCAACCACAACGCTAGGCGCCAACTTCTTCGGCGCGGCGTACTCACAAGCTACGAGGTTATTCTATGTGGGATTTAATGCCTATGCTCCTGGTGGGTCTGCTACTTATAATCTTGATTTCCAGGTAAGCAACGACGGTATCACCTGGACGACGTGGGAGTCATTTCCCGCAGTAACCCTAAAAGACCGCGAGTGGAAATACTATGGTATCAACACCACGCAGGCGTTTAACTTCTACAGGCTAAACAACCGCACCGGTGGCTCTACGTTCTCATTGCGTGCGATTCAGTTTGCTCAGTCGCAGCAAGTCATTCCGATGGCAAGACTTAATCGTACCGACTACTTTTCACTGCCAAACAAACAGTTCCCAAGCGAGCGTACGCTACAGTATTGGTTCAATCGTCAGATCGACCCGGAGATGTATCTGTGGCCCGTACCAAACAATAACTTTCAAGCGTTCTCTTTGATTCTTGAGTGCCAACCACAAGACGTCGGTTCGCTAACAAATGAGCTGTACATGCCAGACCGCGCATTGCCTTACTTCCAAGCAGCCTTGTCACACAAGCTGGCTATGCAGCTGCCTGGTTCAGATTTAAACCGAGTACAGTACCTGGAAAAATTAGCGCTAGACGCTCGCACGCAGTTTGAAGAAGAGGACAGAGACCGCAGTCCTATATACCTGCAACCAAATATTTCTTATTATAGCCGATGAGCACTTCTTTATATTGGATTCGGTGCAAAGACCACACTGATATGTTTAGTCAGGGGTATGTTGGCGTATCTAAAAATACAGAAGCGCGTTTTCAAAGGCACAGTAAATATTCGGACAACCAACATTTAAAAGCCGCAATTAAAAAATATGGCTGGAACAATTTAGTAAAACAAATTGTTTTAATTGGTGAAGAAAAATACTGCTATGATTTAGAAACAAAAATTAGGCCTACTAGACAAATTGGATGGAACATTGCTGAAGGTGGCGCTAAACCCCCAATTACACAGTGTCGCGGCGCTGAATATATAAGTCCTTTAAAAGGTGTCGCAAGACCAACCCCCTGGGCTATTGGCAGAGTAAAAACCGACGAAGAACGTAAAAAGTTATCTGACGTTAAAAAAGTAAAAGTAAAATACCAAAGTGTTATTTACAATAGCTTTGAAGACCTTGCTAAATATTTGAATATTAAGTATTCAACATTGACAAATAGGATTTATAGAAATGCTGTTAAATACGGCTATGAGGTATTAAAATGACTACAGCATATATCCAAACGTATGATAATCTGGTGCTTGACGTTCAGCGGTACATGGAGCGTGATGATCCGGGTTTTATAGCACAGATTCCAAGCCTGATTGGTTTGGCAGAGTCTGCCATTGCGGCAGAATTAAAGACGCTACTGCAGCTGACCGTGGTAGAGACAACGCTAGCACAGAACCAAGTCATTCTGCAAAAGCCTGCGCGTTGGAGAAAGACGGTATCGTTAAAAGTAAACGGAGCCCCGATTGTGATGCGCTCGCAAGATTATATTGCGATGTATCAATCTGAGTCTACTGCAGCAACGCCTAAGTTCTACGCGGAGTACGACTACAATAACTGGGCTATTGCTCCAGCACCCAGTGCAGCCGCCTCTGTAGAGATTATTTACTACAGCGAAATCCAACCCCTAGACTCAACAAACCAGACCAACTTGTTCACCAGAGAGTGCCCGCAGGCCATGCTATTTGGTACGTTATTACAAGCCCAGGGATACTTAAAGGCCTTAGACAAGTTGCCAGTTTGGAAGTCATACTACACAGACGCAATCGGCGCGCTCAAAAAAGAAGATAACAGCCGCAGGATTGACCGAAATACTACGGTACAGGAACCTTAAAATATGCCAACATTTACATCGCCGTTTACTGGCACCGTTGTCCAGCCAACAGACGTATCGTACTATTCGCTTAGCTTTAGCGCAAACGTACAGCTCTTTTGGCCAGCCGTTGTAAACCCAACGCAAGTCCCGGCCGCGCGTATTATTGACGCAACGCCTTCTGTTGCCAGCTTAATTATTACACTGCCAGAGGCAAACCAAGGTACCACTGGCGCGGATATTTTAATCCGTAACTTTGGTGCTGTTGCGTTTACTGTTCAAAATTTTGGAGGCACGGGATCGGTTTCAGTTCCCGCAGGCGTATCTAAATACTTCTATCTATCTAATAATTCAACTTCTGCGGGTGTTTGGCAGAATGTTACATTTGGCGCTGGAACATCATCGGCGGATGCCGCCTCATTAGCTGGCCTTGGTTTAGTGGCGCTTGCCGGCAAACTAAATGCCACACAAAATATTATTGAGGTATCCTCCCCGCCCACAATTACCGATAATAGCCGCGCCAGCACATTTGTCTGGACTTCTGGCAATAACACTATTAACCTGCCAACGGCAACTAGCCTAACAAGTGGCTGGTTTATTGCGTTTAGAAACAGCGGTACCGGCACACTAACATTTACACCGCAGGGCACGTCTTTAATTAACGGTGGTGCAACCCTAGGTATAAACCCGGGAGAGTCTGGTTTTATTATGTTTCAACAGTCAACCAACAACTTCTTTACCGTTGGTTTGGCAATACCATCAAATGTAACATTTACATCCGCATCATACGACGTGGATTCAATTGTTGGCAACACGTTTAGTCTTGTTTCATACGCGCCAATTATTCAGACGTATGTCGCGCTATCGGGCACACGCTCAGCTACTTTGGCTGTTACCCTTCCAGCCACGACGCAACTGTACGTGTTGGTTAACGACACGGGTCAGCCAACATACAACGTCACGTTTCAAGTATCCGGCAGCCTGCAGACGCCGATCAGTTTAACCGACGGCTCAATTGCCTTGGTACTAAGCGACGGTAACTTTTTATATGTTATTAGCCAAACGACAACAAACGTATTCCTTGGAATTAATGGATCTGCCGCGGCACCATCACATTCGTTTATTAGCAACACGAACACGGGCATGTATTTAGTTGGAACTAATGTGCTTGGATTATCGGCCAACTCAGCTAACATGTTAAGGCTTGATAATACCAACACGCTAAGTCCGCAGGTATCAACACCGGCAACATTTAACGCAGGATTAATTGGTGGCGGTACGTTCTAATGGCCGGAGAAAACAAGCTACCAGATCAGTTTAATCTGGTCTATACGCTTGGCGTGCAGCCAGGTATAAAACGAGACGGCACCGTATTTGAATCACGCGAGTTTAGTGATGGAGAATGGTGTCGTTTTCAGCGTGGTACGCCTAAGAAAATGGGCGGGTACCGCGAGCTGTTTGCAACGTTCACTGGCATCCCCCGTGGCATGATTACCAATTCGTTTAATGGTGTTAACTATGTATTTGTTGGTAACGAATACGGTTTAGAAGTATTTACAACAGGTACTACGTTTGGTGTTGGCAGCGGCCCGCTTACTGTAAATATTTTACCTGGCTACGCACCGTTCACATTAGTATCCAATACCGTTAGTCAGTTTGTTGTAGCAACTGATGTTACCGCAGCGTTCCCCGCTGGCATGAAAGTTATCTTTAATAATAGCGCTGCTACACAAACAACAGTAATTAGTTCATCGTACACAGCACCAAATACTACAGTAATTGTAACTACATCAAGCATTGTTGGATCGCCAACAACGGTGTCGTTGTATGATCAAACATATACGCCGGATCCAAATTTGTTATGGCAGTTTGACTTACAATATTCGCCTGCGGGCGGATCGTTGCAAGTGTTAGCGCACCCAGGTCAAAACCTAGTAAACATTGACAACGCTATTCAGACCCAAGTACTAATAGGCGGGTTGCTACCAAATGCTTCTAACCAGTGGAATTTTCAAGGATTGGCAGACACTGGCGGGCAAAATCCAACCTATCGCCCAATCATGGTGGACGGCGGCGTCTGTGTATTGTACCCATTCACGTTTGTGTATGGATCGGATGGGTTTATTGCCAACAACAACGTCGACACCAATACAACATTAACAACATACAACCAGCAGACAATTACAGACTGGAACGGAGCGACCTCTAACCAGGTCAACATGGCCCCGTCTAAGATCGTAAAGGGCATACCAGTCAGGGGTGGTACTAACTCACCGTCCGGATTATTTTGGGCAACGGATAGTTTAATTCGTGTCTCGTTCACTGGCGCCGCGCCCTTGTACTGGCGTTACGATATTATTTCTAGCCAGATCTCTACAATATCATCCTCTTGCTTTGTTGAGTCGGATGGCATTTTTTACTGGATGGGTGTTGACCGTTTTTACCAATACAACGGTGCGGTCTCTGTACTGCCAAATGATAAGAACGTAAACTGGCTATTTGATAACCTCAATTTTGTACAACGCCAAAAGGTATGGGCTACTAAGGTACCTCGGTATAATGAGATCTGGTTTTTTTATCCCCGTGGTGATGCAACGGAATGCACTGACGCCATTATCTATAATGTCAAAGATAAAATCTGGTACGACGCCGGTAGCGCGGTTGGTTCACGCAGGTCGTGTGGATACACCACAGAAGTATTCCCCACACCAATCTGGGCTGGTTGGGAGGACATTAATACATTTAGCACACCGTTTACTGTAATTAGTAGACCCGCCAGCCAGCCAGCTTTAAACGCTAACCAAATTTATTTAAGCGGCGATGTGTCAATTACATTTGGTGCTGGCGATTATATTGCCACATCAAATGGCAACAACCCGACGGTGTACAAGGTAGTAACTAGCCAGTTTATATTTACGTCCGCTGTAACGGCAACTAACCCAGGGGGTGTGACATTAATTACGGTAGACCGAAATTTTAATCCCGCGCTTGTTGCAGGTAATTTGGTGTACTACATTGAGGGCGGCTATCCACTCTGGCAGCATGAGTTTGGTACAAACGCAATCACGTTTAACCAAGAGTTTGCAATTACTTCAAGTATTACAACCTGCGACATTAGCTGGGTAGGCGGGATACCATCTCAAGACACCCCCACCGGCGTTAATCGACGGATGCACCTAAGACGTGTTGAGCCGGACTTTGTACAGACTGGCACGATGGGACTAACTATTTTAGGCCGTAAGTTTGCCCGCGGTGCCTCAGAAATTTCTGGCCCGTTTTACTTTGACCCAGACACTGGTAAAATTGACCTGCGCGTAGAGCACCGTGAGGTCCGCCTTAAGTTTGAGTCCAACGTGCTTGACGGTAACTTTGAGATGGGGCGCCTGCTAATTACAGCAGAGTACGGTGACGAGAGACCGTGAGTATCCAGACATTTTTTCCAATCAACCCAGAGTATATGACATGGGAGGATTGGAACGGCAACTTCTTACATTACTTTGGCGAAGAGCCAGTTATGTACAGTACCGAGGACAACTGGAAACTGGTTGCTAAAAATATTAGCCAATTGACCACATTTGAGAGCTACCCCGTCCCGGACCCAGATACATTTGAGACGTGGCAAGAGTGGGCTTCGGCGCTTAGCTTTATTTTAAATGGTCCAACTCAATAAATAGGGCGCTAAGTGCCCTTTTTTTGTATTATTATATATAGAAGCAAACTAACCCAACAGGAGCTAAAATGCACGGACAACAGACAATGAAGTACCTCAACGACAAAGCGGTAGCTGACGCTATGCTCAAAAAGCGTGAGACTGCAGAGATTGATCCAGCGTTTGAAAAGGCAGTACAAGAAGCCCTCGCAGCCCGCGCTAAAAACATTACTGAGTAAATGTCCGCTCCGGACATGTTACATCCGCGGTATGGCGTACGCCACTTTGACGAGGGCGGATCTACTAACGACCCTATTGCGGGTTTGTACTCCTCAGTATTGGGCAGAGATACTCCAGATGCCCCAGGTTTAAAATATTGGCAAAGCCAGTTGGCCTCCGGGATGTCTTTGGCTGATATTGAAAGTGCGTTTAAAGGATCTCAAGAATACCAGCAAAATCAACAAGCGGTTCCTGCAGGCAACCTACCCACCGGAAATGTTACAGTACAAAGCGCGGGCTCTGAGTATGACAACGCACAGCCAATTACTCCGACGTACGGCTCAACGGCAGCCATTCAAAATTGGTATGACACTAATTTAGGCCGTCAAGCAGATCCTACCGGTTTGCAGTATTGGTCTTCTGCTTTTGGTGATACGTTAGATCCAAACGAGATTGCTCAACTGCAAGCCAGCCCAGAATACATGAATCGACAGGCTGTGTCTGGATTTTATGACACGGAGCTTGGCCGTAAGGCAGTTGAAGATCAGGCCGGACTAGATTACTGGACCAATGCAGCAAACACAGGAACGCCCCTAGATGTAATTCGGCAGGGCATTGGAGGCTCGTCAGAAGGCCAGGCGTTTGACATTAAAAAATTATATACAGATGAGCTTGGTCGGCAGTTTGATGCACCTGGGTTGGAGTTTTATCAAGGCGAAATGGCCTCTGGTAAGTCGTTAGAAGATATTCAAAAAGCATTTAACGAGTCCAAAGAAGGTCTGGGATTTGACATCCGTAACTTGTACACAAACGTACTTGGAAGAAAGCCAGGCGAAGACGAGGCCGGTTTAAAGTTTTGGTTAGACGCAATAGAAAGTGGCATACCAAGAGAAGAGATTTTAAAGTCATTTGAGCAAGCGCCTGAGTACGAAGTTGCAGAAGACTACGTTAATTACTTAGGGCGCACACCGGATGCGGCTGGGCTCAAGAACTACATGGACCAGTTGGCCTCTGGAAAGTCTGCGGTAGACATTGAACGAGAGATTGCACTGTCACAAGAAAGTGTTGGGTTAAACTCACCTAGCGTTAAAGCGGTATTAGAGGCAACGCTTGGGAAGGACATTGTTAGTCAAATGACCCCCGATCAAATTGCTGAGTACACCAAAGTATTGTTAGATCCAAGTCGCACAATTGCAAGCACACAAATTGCAGATCAAAACACATTTAACGCTGAGTACTACTTAGCACAAAACCCGGACGTTGCTGCAGCAGGGGTGGATCCGTATTCACATTATCTGCAGCATGGATTTAACGAAGGCCGAGCACCTAACGAAGCTGCTCCGGCCACACAAGACGACAAGTTGCGTGAAGTGTTTCGAGAAATTGCACTAGACCCGGTGCTTGGCCCTAAGCTAAAAGCCGAGAACCCATTGCTGTGGGAGCAAGTAACTCCTTTAACAGGAAGGCCAGAAGATTTTGTCCGTACCGATCGTACGGTGTACGGTCAGTATGGCACTGTTGAGATTGGTGGTGCTAAGGTTCCTATCTTAAGCGCCGCGGCAGCAGACCGAATTTTAAGTCCAGGTAACAGCGCAACGGTTTCAGACTTTTCACACAGCCGCGGTAACTTAGTCAGCGATTTAGGTTGGTCATCTAACTCGTTTAGCGGAGATTTATCTAGGGGCGCAAATGCTTTGGGCGTCACCGAAATAATTGATCCCGAAACTGGAAAAGTATCTTATACTGGTTTAAACGAAGCCGCTGGTTTAATTAATCTCGATCCATCTCAATTTCAAGACAAACAAGTCCCGCTTTTAAGTAAAGAACAGCGAGATGAATATGGTAACGTAATCCAAGCAGCAGGACAGCCAGTATATCAAACAGATAACGATGGCAATACAGTTTTTGAAAACGGTCAGCCTGTTCCGGCCATGCAGACCATCACCGCTGATTCACAACTATATGACGCAATTAGCAACGCAGCAAAAGATATTTACCGATACACCGGCGACTCATTAACGCCAGGCCAAGGGTACGAAGGCGGACCTAAGAGTTTTGACACTGTGTTTTACAAACGCACAGGCGATGAGTTAATTCCAATTAGCGCTCCTAACTCGCACGGTGGTCAACAAAACTTAGACATCTATCGTCCAAAAGATTTTGGCTTTAGTTACTATGCACAGGGTCCTGCGTTTGTAGCCGCAGCGGCGATAAGTTTTGCAATGGCGGATCCCACGCTTTCTTTGGCCACTGCGGTAGGTAATGCAATTTTACCCGCAGCAGCATCGACGGCAATTGGTGCAACAGCAACAGGAATAGTCGGCGCTACTGTACTCGGAGCTGCAACAGGCGCATTGTCTTCTACGGCAGCTGGTGGCAACATTGAAAAGGGTGCCTTAACTGGAGCAGTAACTGGTTTAGTAGCTTCTAGCATGAAGCCGCTACTATCTTCTCAGCCTATGTTAAAAGCAACTCAGAGCATTGCTGAGGCCTCACAAAATGTGTTTTCTCAGGCTCAAGTAGGTAATATTATTGGCGCCACACTAGCAAGCACATTGGCCAGTGCTGCAAGCGGTGCAAATGGCAACCAAATTTTAAACTCGTTTACGACAGCGCTTATATCTAGCGGTCTAAGTGAGAAGGCTGCTCAGTTAGCTGTTGCTGGAGTAAAAGAAGCGTTTGGCGATGATCCAAAGACCCTTGCTAGAACAGCTGCAGCAACAAAGCTAGTTACTAGAACGGCATCGACAGCGGCATTAAGCGGCAAGAGCCCAGAGCAAATCCAGGCGGCAGTTATCGCTACCTTGGTCCAAAACGCGGCTAGTATTGTTGGTACCGGAAGTAGTACAACAGCTCCAAAGACAACACAAGTATCATCTGCAGAATACGACGGGCTTGTTGACGCTTTGGGAGGAAAAGAACAAGCCGATGCATATCTTGCGGGATTAAACCAAGATACTGGTGTTTCTCCTTACGCATCCACGGCTAGCGTTGGCGACACTCCGCTAGTTAAAACTCCTACAGGTACTGTTACTGTTACCAGTGTAAATGATATTGACCCTAATGCCCCAGTGGCAAAAGCACAAGCGTTATCGCCGGAGGACGAGGCTGAGTATCAAGAACAAGTTGCAGCGCAAGACGCTAAAGTAGCACAACAAGAAGCTGATAACGTTAGTAAAGTAGCCGATGCTATTGCTCTTCCTAACGCAGATATATCATCAATAGTATCTGTCATTACTAATATGTTTAAGGTGCCACAAAAAACCGCTACGATTGCGGCGAACATGGCAAAGAGCGGAGCGACAGCGGCGCAAATATCTAAAGTTATAGGTACAGGCGTTACAGGTACAGGCGTTACAGGTACAGGCGTTACAGGTACAGGCGTTACAGGTACAGGCGTTACAGGTACAGGCGTTACAGGTACAGGCGTTACAGGTACAGATGGTGATGGCCCTGGCGGTGATGGAATTAATATTGATGGTGTTGGTCCCGGCACTAACACATCCACAACACCTAGATCACCCACAACACCTGCACCTAGAACACCCACAACACCTGCACCTAGAACACCCACAACACCCACACCTACAACACCAGTTAGGCGGTTAACAGTACCACAGATACGTGCTTCTCAAGCAGTAGACAACTCAACAGGGATTTACGACTTAACACCCGGCTTAACTAGAGCCAGGACAGATTATCAATTAGCCGGACAATTTAAGATGGCTGCAGGAGGCACAGTGGCAACACAATACGATCCGTTTGGATTATCTAGATCAACCTACGGTACATCGGATAACGCTGGAATAGCGGATCCGTCTTCGTCGCCGTTTGTCGGCTCTGACATAAAAATGCCTAGACTAAAAGTAGGCATGACAAAACGCAATGTAGGATATGACCTACCAGCCTTTAATCCAAAGTTTATGGCAGAAGGTGGCCTCGCAGATCACAACCCACAGTTCTTCAGTGAGGGCGGCCTGGGCACATTAGAGAACCGCTATGTTCAGGGTGATGGCGATGGTACCAGCGACGAAGTACCAGCGATGCTTGCTAACGGCGAGTTTGTTATCCCTGCAGACGTCGTGGCTGCATTAGGCAACGGCAGCAACGAGGCCGGTGCTAGTGTATTAGACCAGTTGTTGCAAGTTATTCGTGAGCACAGACAAGATCACGATCCAGAAGATTTACCCCCAGACTCTGCGGGTCCACTCGCATACTTACTTGAAGCTAAAGAGAGAGCATAATCATGGCCGGACTATCAGATTTTATCACAAACACAGCCTATCAAACCACGTCGATGCCGGCGTGGTACGACACCGCGCAACAGAACATTGTTAGCCAGGCGGGCACCGCTGCAGGTCAAGCTCCGACGTTGCAAAACACGGTGGCAGGTCAGGCAATTAACAATCTTCAAGGGGCAAACAACCCGTTCTTGCAGGCGCAAGGTACACTGGGTCAGATTGCTTCTGGCGCAGCCAATCCGTTTATAACAAACGCCGCGACGGGTCAAGTAACTCCTGACACAAGCACGGCTATGGGTGGTCTGTTCCAGGCTCAGAACCAGCAGCTTAACCAGCTAATGCCCCAGTATACGGCACCAGTAACCGGCGCCAACGTGGCATCAGGTAACTTTGGTAGCCTGCGTGGTCAGACAGCGTACAACAAGGCAATGGGCGACGCACAGGCAGCACTCTTTGCACAACAAATGCAAGCTGCGTTACAAAACCAACAGACTGGCGTACAAGCCAGTACCGGCTTAGGTAACGTAGGTCAACAGGGAACCGCTGCAATGACTACATTAGGTCAGGCACAGCAGTCCGATCCGTTTACCGCAGCTGCAAACTATGGTAAGATTGTTGGTGGTATCCAGGCACCTACTACAGTCGCAAACAGGACACAGCTCTCGCCACTCAATACAATCGGCAGCTTGGCAAACGCCGGCAGCGGTGTATTGACTTCATTATTTGGAAATGCACCTAGCGGCGGCGGTTTGATTAGTAACAAAGGTATTATGGACTTCTTTAAGGGCCTTGGTAGCAATTTTACTCCATCGGGCGCCGAAAGTATGGATACATTGATGAACCCACCAAATACGGATTACACATATACCGATGCAGATGGTAACACCCAAACCGGGACTAATGATGACTTTTATTACGATATAACTTAAGACAATAATATGAAAAACGGATTATCTTATTTTAATACCGGTGGTGTGGCAGATGCCCCGACTAAACTTCAGCCACCCGGTAAGGCCCCATTGGACCCAACCCAGACGGCAGATCTATTGGCCAACATGCAGGCCATGATTGACTCACGTCAAGGTCCCATGGCATCATTCAACCGCGGCCTAGAACGCGCAGCTGCTTGGGGATCTGGTGGTATACAAGGCCCTTCGGCCGCATTAGCCCAGCTTAATCGCCAAGAACAGGAAGAAGAAAAAAGCACGTTCGATATGCGTCAGCAGATGGCTGCGTTTAGGACAGCACAGGCCCAGCGAGAGGCGTTTGAGCGGCGCAAGGCTGCTGAGCTAGGCGGTGCTTCAGGCGCGGCCCCTGGAGCCCCTGGAGCGGTTACAGAGGCCACAATACCCCCACAGATCCGTATTGCATTAAATAATGCACGTACACAAGAAGATTACAATAAGATTTACAATGCTTGGGCACAAAAACAGGCTGAGGTTTACGCTGCTCCAGGTATGGACGAGCCTAAGATTCCTGTGGTAGATATGGTTGACGGTAAGCCAGTTCTTAAAACTATTTCTACCCGCGAGTACCGCGCTAATCCAGGTCGTTATCAAGACACACCACAGACCCAAGCTGCTGTTCAAAGTGCTGCTGCCCCAGCACCTAGTCCCGCTGGGGCACCTGTCAGCGTGCGCAATAATAACCCTGGCAACTTGGTAGACCCTGCGACAGGTAAGATTAGAACGTTTGCTACGCCTGCAGAAGGTGAAAGAGCACTTGAGGCAGACTTGCAAGGCAAGCTGTCTGGCCAGAGCCCCGCCGTAAAGCAGCGTTTTGGAGATCAGGTCGGTAGCTTTATGAGCCCTGCTTTGTTGGCGGAGACATGGGCCCCATCTACAGCACCGGGTAACACACCGGAATCAACAGCAAACTACGGTAAAGCAATTGCTCGAGCTTTAGGTATTGATCCAACCTCACAAATTCCTAACACACCAGAAGCGTTAGCTAAGGCCAAGGCAGAAATTACTAAGTTTGAGGCTGGTAATTACAGGCCTCCAGCGGCAGCTCCTGCTGCTCCTGCAGCACAACAGGCGCCTATCCAACAACCGCGCCCAACGCCGGGCGCAATACAACGTCAGCAAGAAATTGAAAAAGAAGGAAGCCTGGCATCGGCTAAGGAAATAGGACAGGGCTTTGGTAAGATTGGCGCTGAGATACCTAACTTAGCGCGTTCTTCCGGCGAAAGAGAAACTCGCTATTCTGATATTATCGCAATAACTGAAGATCCCTCGATGAAAGAGTTATTTGGTAAATTGTCTAAGAGTGGATTTGTGCCGTTTGTATTAAAGTCAATTGAGACGGGCGTTGGTATTGGGCAATTTGGAACGATTGGCATACCTGACTTAGAGAAAAACTTAGCCAAGGCGGGAGCAACGCCGGCTCAAATTGAAAAGTTTATGCGTGTTGAAAAACATTTGAAGCAGGCCGAACTTGAGTACGCCCGCACGTACCTACAAGGTCAGGGCGCTGTTTCGGACAACGAGCGTCGGTTAGTGCGAGAGGCTACCGGATCGTTATCAGATCCAGCTAAGATCCTCCAAATGCAAGCCGGCGTAATGCGTCAGCGTGCTATTTTTGACAAAAAAATGGGCGATGCGTTGGACAAATACCGCGATCAAAACGGCACTTACGCAGACGTTGCCGTTTTCTTAAGGGGTCCAGCTAAGTCTATTATTGCCGAGCACAACAGAAACCTAGGTAAAGTTTTGGGTGTGGACGTGCCATTAGACAGCAATCCTTTGCAAGCCCCGCCGGGTGAAGAAAAATCCGCTGCCGGTAAATCTACCCCGTTAAAAAACGTACCATTCAAGGTAATTAAATAATGATTATTGAAATCGCTGGTAAGCGCGTCCAGGTAGACGACTCATTCAAAGACCTTAGCCAAGAAGATCAACAGGCACAGGTTGACTTAATTGCTAATAAGATAGCAAGTGGAGAGGGCGAAAGCGGGTCAGAGTATGATAGCTCAAAGCCTGCAATGGGCGCAGCAATTGGTACAACTGCGGGGGCTATGCTTGGACCATCAGCTGGCTCGGCTGTTGACCTAATTACAGAAAAAATAGCCCAAAAGACAATCGGTCCCGACAAGGCTAAAAACCAAGCGATTTCCAACTGGTTAAAAACACAAACAACCGGCCCAGACGTTGGTGGCGCTACTTACAAAGATGCGTTCAAAAAAAGCGAAACCGCCCGTGGTGTGCCTATTCAATCGCGTGGATCTCAAATTCCTATTCGTAAAGGTTTTTTAGGGATTGAAAACCAGCCAACACCACCGTCTTTACCGCAAAAAACAGCGGCTAATATTTTAGAAGGCGAGCGCCTTAACAAACCGGGCATTCCCCGTAGGGTTGCCGGTATGGGTGTCGCAGGCGCCGAAGCTGGTAAGATGATTAGCGATCTTGAGCAGGGCAATACGTTTGACGCGGTGGTTAGCGGCCTGGGCACTGCCGGTGGGACAATGAGCCAGTCACGCATCAAACCAGTTCGCGCACTTGGAACAGCGCTCTCTGTGTTGGTGCCAATGTTTCAGGGCGGTAAAGAGGCAAAAGAATTGATTTACCCTAACCAGCCTAAAGATGAAGAAGTGCAAAATAAAGCAATGGGCGGATCAGTTACGCCAAGCCCTAAGCTAAAGTCACTGAGCGACTTTTTAGACCAGCTGATGCAGCAGGCTACTGCAGCCCCTGCACCAGCCCCAGCGCCTATGGCGCCTCCACAGGGTGGCTTACCCCCCGGTATGCCCCCTGGCATGCCCGGTATGCCTCCTCAGCAGCCACCTATGCAGCAACCACCAACACAGCAGTCGCCACTTGGTTCTATGATGCCGCAGATGGCTGGTGGTGGAAAGGTCGGTGCGTTGGGGTCAATAGCAAAAAAGGGTTTAGAGCTTTCTAAAAAGTTTAACTATGACCCATACAAGATGTCTCAACAATACCCGGATGTAATTCCTCCGGTATTAGCGGTTGACGCAAAAACTGGCAAAGAGTTTATGCAAAAGCAGTTAAGCCCCGAGGCATTAGAGGTACAAAAAGCTCGCAAGTTTGCACAAAAACAAATTGACGCTGGTAACTATCAACCATTTTTTGATGTTGAAAAAAGGTTTTATGCGGACCCTTCGTATTATCCAACTGCTGGGTATACCGCTACAGACATCGTGCCAAAAAAAGCAGATACAATTGCCAAGTACGAGGCGTTAGCTAATGAGCCTGAGGCCCTTGCAAGATTGCGCGGGGCGTTTGAAAAAGCAAAAGACCGTCCGGCTGCTAAAGATTGGTATGCTATGGGTCAGCTAGAACAAGAGTTTATTAAAGAGCTCGGCCCTGTAGAAGGTCGCAAACAGTTTAAGGCCCGTTTTGCTGATGCAATGGCCGCAACAACTGGTGGCGCAGATCCTAACTCAAACTTGATGATGGCGGCATTTACAAACTATCAAAAAGGTTTAGGTCAAGAGATCCCCACTAAGGCAGTAGATTTACCATTTCCAATTGGTGGTCGTTTTGTAAGCGGCAATATGAAGCAGGCAAAGAAACTTGCTGAGATGGGTGAGATCCCGGTAACTAACCCAAAGCGTCATAATTTCTCGGCTAACTTTTTAGGCCATCGTGATGTATCTACTCTTGACGAGCAGATGAGTCAGCTGTGGGATCCTAAAATGATGTCGCCCCCACCAAATGCCTATGGTATCTATCAGCAGGCTTTAGCTAAAGAAGCAAAAAACGCTGGTGTTCAACCTGCTAACTTTCAAGACATTGCATGGGCAGGAGCAAAAGATTACCCTGGCAAGCCTATGATGCAAGAAATCAATGAGATGATCGAAAGAACGCACGCCATTACAGGAGAACCTAAAGAAGAAATTCTTAAAGGATTTATCCGTGGCAACAAGCCGATGTATGGAATTAGCGCAGTAGGTGGATTGGGTGCACTAAACGAAGAGAATCAATAAATGGCAAAGTTAACTCCAGCGCAGATGAAGAAGGCCGTCGAAGAGTTTAAAAATAAATTCACGCCGGACTTTTACCACGCCAGTGGTTCGCCAAACATTAAAAAGTTTGACTCGTCTAAATCTAAAAAAGATTCAGACATGATTACCCCAGGGGTTACATTCCTTTCACCAAAACCATTTTTTTCTGAAAGTTTTTTGCCGGTTAAGCAGAGTGGTGAGTATAAAACAGGTGCTACTATGTACCCTGTGAGCGTGGACCTTTCACGTAATTTTGATGTGGATACGCCCGCTGGTGAAAAAATTGTAAGCGAATTTATTAAAAAACAATATGCAAACGATCCTAAGGGCGCTGATTATTTTGCTATTACAGTATCAGACCCGCACAATAACTGGACGTCTTTAGAAAAGCCTGAGTTTTTACAACACCTTCGAGATAATGGATTTACATCGTTTGCAGTAAATGAGGGTGGCGTAAAAAACGTTGGTGTGTTAGATCCGTCAAAGATCCGTGGCAAGTTTGCTGAGTACAATCCAGAAGAGGCAGCCAACCCAGACTTCATGAAGGCTGAGGGTGGCGCTGTTGAAGGTTATGCTGGTGGTGGTAAGGTCGGTGCATTGGCTAAACTGGCTAAGGCCGTACGTAACCCACACGGCCAAGACGCCCGGGTAGCGCAGGCATTAGAAGAATACCTTAAGGGTAACATCAGCCAAGAAGAGCGCATTCGGATTATGAATCAGTTTTTGCCAATACGTCAGTGGAAAGACTTGCCACCAAACTATACTGATGACGAGATCAGAAACGCCTTGTTGTCAAACAAACAACCTAAGGCATTAGCTCCCGTGCCTGTAGGCATGCGAGTCGGTAATCGTCTGGATATTCCAGCGTACACACAGCACGGTGTGTATATTGATACAACGCATGATGCCGCCGGTAAACCTATTAGCTATGGTAGAACTGGACACCTCAAAGATGTAGAGTTTTCTTCCTCACCTGATACATTTGTGCGTGTCGGCCTTGGGACCAAAGAGCAGGCGCTTACACCATTGGGCGCAGAAATTGGAACATCAAAAACTCCAAAGGCGATGATTAAAGGCACTAACGTTGGCACCAAGGACGACGAGGTTCGTCGCATGATGGAAGAGATGATGCGCGACCCTGCTTACACACAGATAGGTATGGATCCACGTCGTCACTCTCAGTTCTATGATAAAGAAACAGGATTGCCTGTCTTCTCCGCTGAAGAGAAACTGCAGTCTGGTCCGTTGATCATTGCGCCTAGGCGCGGCCTGGAGACAACGAGCTGGGATGATCCGCGGCTTGATCTGTCTGACTTTGAGGGTAAGAAGTATGCTGGTGGTGGTAAGGTAAACGCTGCGATTGAGTTAGCAAAAAAGATTGCGCCTAAATTTAACTTAGAAGCAATTAAAAATATGCCAGTATCATCGGCACAAAAACAGACACCCGTGGCGCGGGCGTTTGAAATGTTATCATCCGAGAACGTTGATCCAAAGGTTAAGCAACAAATATTTAAACAGTACGTGCAGTCACACCCGGACCTTGTTAGAAAATCTGGTGCCACAAATTATGACGAGCTAACCCAGGCCGCGTACCAACAGATGGGTAAAGAGACACGCGATCAGTTTCAGGCAATCGAAGGCGCTGGCGTTAAGCTGTCTTGGGACCCAACCGGCGCCCAGGGATATAGGAGCTCTAAGGAAATGCTTGAGGACGCCTTAGAAAACAAACACCTCATGGTGTTTCAAGGTGGAGATCCCCACCCAGCACTTGGCAAAGAGGGAAACGAACAGTTTAGGGCCGCGCATGATTATTTTGGGCACGGCACCACTGGTGCATCGTTTGGGCCCAAGGGTGAAGAGCTAGCTTACGGCGCGCACTCACAAATGTACTCACCCCTGGCACGCTTAGCTGCCGCGACTGAGACGCGGGGTCAAAATTCTTTAGTTAACTACTCGGGCATGAACGAAGAGTTAATTAACGCAATGAACCAGCTAAAAACACAACGCGATCAATTAGTAAAATCTGGCGGGGACCCGTCCGATATTAACAACGAGTTATTAAAATTAGGGCAGCAGTTTCAGTATGCCCCTCAGAAGCCTTTAATACTACCGCCAGAGCAAATTGATATTAACTACCGAGGCTACGCCGCCGGTGGTGCGATCAAGGCCGCTAAGCGGGCGCTGGAGCACGCACGTCAAGTACCATTCGTGCACTACAGCAACGCACCTAACATCTCTACCCTCGATCCGAACCGATATGGCACAGGCATCAAGGGCGCGGAGTCTGGTCGTTTAAAGAATGCGCCGGACATTCGTCCACGCACCTTCTTCTACACCAAGGCGGGCGGACGTCAGCCAGAGCAGGGTCTTGGCCCACATAAGTACGAAGGCGTCGCGGACAACATCTATCCGCTGCACGATGACCCTATGGGCTTCTCAGCGATCGCAAAAGAAAGAGCACTTGATCCCTACATGATGCAGTTTGGCCGCGAGGTAGTTGACGAGGCGACGCATCTAAATGAACTAGAGCGCCTGATTAAAAAGGCAGGATACAAGGGCTACGCTAACGACGACGTGGGGCTGCTATTCGACCCCACGCCAGTTATCAAAGCCGAGTAACTACTTCTTGTAGCGCTTACTCACCCAACCCTCCGCAGCGAGAGGAAAATCGGGAGCCCACGTCGGTGGGACTGTCATAATCTTTAAGACGTCCTCCAGTGCGGACTCCCCGTTTTGTTCTTCCACTAGGAGTAGCACCTCATCATGAATACTGTTGATCACCTCGTAACCGGCTTTCTCAAGATTAATCATAGCCACGGCAAGACAGTCCCGAGCGGTACCCTGTACAGCGGACTGAAAAATAGAGCTGCCAATAAGAGCGTTCCTGCTCCACTGCCGAGTGTAGGTGTTCTGGCTGTGGACGGTGACGCCGACCTTTTGCTGACCCCACGGAGTGGTGAGCAGCTCGAGCTGTGGCCGCTGCCAACAGATAAGTCTGCCTGATGGTAATTGCATCCACAGAGCATTTTTGGCAACTTTCAAAACCAGTCTATCACCGGCGCGAAACGGGTTGCCGGGATTCTCTACTGCTTGAATCGCAGCGCCCTCGCACTTCGCCCATAGCTCCTTTACACGAGCATAGGACGTGCGATAACTATCTACTGCGTTCTTTGCCTGTCCTTCTGACAGCGTGACTCCCATTCCTTCCGCGTACTTGACAAGGCCTTTTGCGCCCTGTCCAAACATCGCTCCAAGTACAGCGGACTTGCTAACTTGTCGCATGTCTTTTGTAACCTGGTCGTAAGGCACGCGGTAAAGCGATTCACTAGCGAACACTTTGTACTCATCTAATCCCTTTCTGAAGAGTTCAACCTTATCATTTTGCCCAGCCAGGTAGACGCCAACTCGGTTTTCAATTGAGCTAAAATCCACGTCAACGAAGGTTTTTCCATCTGGAGCTTTGATGGCGCTACGTACGAGCGACGAGAGCTCGGACATTGATCCCAATCCTCCATCAAAGACTCGCGGTATAGCTCGTTCAATCTCTCCATCTTCCAGCGTGGGGCGAGCAATATTCTGTAGATTGAGCCCACCACGGCTCGCCCAGCGGCCAGTACTAGCGCCATGATATACCAGTGTATTCCTAATCCGTCCTTCACGTTGTATCTCCATCATCTTAGCGTACTTAGCCACGCTAGTTTGGCTTCCTTCTTGGCGCAGCTCCAAAGCACGCCGCACGTTATTAAATAAGTCAGTGCTTACTAACTTAGCTGAAACGGTGTTGGAGGTCAAGTCGGCCATGTCGGCTCCCTGCGAATTTAACCACCCCAGCAACTTGGCTCTCTCTGAGGGCTTGCAGCCGGTTAGTTCAACCGTTTCCCTGTCAATTGCACCCTGGGCGTTCTCACAGGCCAAGACGGCGTTTTGGAGCTCTCTAGGGTCCACTGGGACGCCTCTGAGGTTGATCCGCTGGGTAAGGGTCCAGACGTCCTGTTCGACGGCTGTAAGGGGCCTTAAATTGGCTACAATCGCCATTTCTGTGCGTACGTCCTGTGCGCAATAATCAAACAATTCCTTTAATAAGGCGGGGTCGTTATTAAAGGATCCTTTAATAGGCTTGCATAGCTTTTGGATAAGGTACCTGCCACGGGTATCTTTTTGATGTGCGCTATCCATAAAGATAGCCGCATCGCCAAGAGACTGTGGTACGTTATTGGCCGCGGCAATAGCCATGGAGTCAATGCACTGCTCCAGCTTTAGAGGAGGCCAGCCGTACTTGGGGACACAGACGCAGTTCCAGATGGCGTACTCAAACATGGCGTTCCATGCCTGGATCTTGCCGCCCTTGCTGACGTGCTGCATCAACGGCCATAGCTGGTTGGTGCTGGGGTTTTGTGGTGGCAAGACCTGAACGGTCTCTGTGTTGGTGCCGAACGCAATACACAGGACTTGGGTTGATAGGCAATTAGCGTACTTATCAAGGCCAACCTCTGTTAGGTCGGCAAAGCTGCGTGTTTCAAAGTCAATGCTATAAATCATAATGCTCCTTAGGCAAGCAGACGTATCTGCAGTTATATTGACAAAAACATATAAAATATACATGTTTGTTGACATGTGTATACAAAACGTCTAAAAATAGACATATTTGTTGACATATATAATAATACAAAAAAGGGGCCCCCGAAGGAGCCCCAAACTACCACCATGTGAAATATTTACCGATCGGTACTTTTTCTTACATTTGCGCACTTTTTCGTACAAATGTTACCGATCGGGAATTTTTTAAATCTCGCAGCTTCCTGCAGAGCAGGCTAACATCTGCGCGCCCTCTACGTTGTCGGTGTTTTCTTTGAGCTGGCTCCAGTCGACGACTGGGATGCTGGCCTTGAGCTTGTTGTACTCTTCTTCCGTACACTCTTCGTAGGGGGCTTGTCTGTAAGTTCCTCCGTCGTAAGGGAGGTAACTAACCCCACTGATTTCGTCAAAGTGATCCCAGGTCCAGGCTCCGACACTTGGCCAGTCTTTTTCTGCAACTGAGATAGTAACTGAGGGCTTGTGCTCGCACCAGTGTCGCTGGTAGGTGAGCCAGAGCTCGAGGTGGGCGATTGGTGTGACGTCGTCTCTAGTAAGTCCGTCAGGTGCTCTCTGAGGGAAACTGAAGACGGTAGTCTGGGTTGGCTTGTAAACACAGTCTTCAGCTGGTACTCCTTGTCCAACAAGGAATTGGGTGAGAGGATCTTTTTTATCTCCTCGCACTCTTCGGATATAGTATTTAGAGTGGCGAGGGTGGATGCCGCTCGCCGAATCAACGAGCTGGGATACTGTTCCACTTGGCTTGACGCATGTGATAGAAGCGCTTGCAGGGATTCCGAGAGCTGCTGCCCATTCTTTATTTGTAGCTCGAGCGCACTCTCTAAGTTCGTCCAATAAAACATTTAATTCCTCTCCTTGTGTACACAAGAGTTTGTTGTCGTAGATGCCGGTGAGTGAGACGCCAAGTAAGCGCTCCTCTTCGGTATTGCGTTGCCACACTTTCCGCAGGTAAGGGAACTTTGTGAAGGTGGACTGGATTGTACCAAGGATGGTGGCAAGCCGCACTTTTCGCAAAAGGATTTCTTTGGTGTCGTCATGGCGTACTACTACCTCGCTAAGGTTACAAAATTGGTAGGGCCGAAGAACAATTTCTGAGCAGGGGTTAGTTCCGAATTCAAAGTTAGGATCACGGTGCCCGTATTTCTCCACAGTTTTACGCGCAGCCTCACGGTTGAATATCCCTCGCTCTCCGCTGTGTGAATTGTATAAAGACAACCACTCTTCCATAAACTTTCCAACGGTAGGCGTCTCATTATAAACCGCGCTATTGTTGGCGAGCGCACGGTGAGGTGCAGTATCCCACCACGGACCAGCTTTAGCATGACGAATCCTTTCATCATCAAGATCAGATAGCGAGATCATTGCAGAGCGGCGTACGCCGCCTACTACAACTACCTCACCAATTTTGCACATCAGGTCATGGCACTCTAACGAATGCAGCTTACGACCCTTGGCGTTTTTAAATAGATTAACTGTGAAGTTAAACAAGTCTACTAATGGTTCCGGCCCGGAAGCTCTTCCACCAAATGTTTTGAGTCGTGTTCCTGCAGGGCGGACGTTGCTGACGTCCCACTTTGGGATCTCTCCTGCCCAGAGGTTTGCGAGGAGTAAACGTAGTGACTTGGCCCATCCTTCTTTGCTGTCGTGGACGGAGATGGTGTGGTCCGATTCAAAAAGTTTTTCCGGCACTTCCGGCAGTAACGTAATGTACTTTGATTCCACCGAAAAGCCGACACCCGTGCCACATAACAGGATGAACATGGCCTCGTCGAACGACTTAGGATCATCAACAGGCAGATAGCTACAATTATACACACAAGTATTGTCACGGTCAGCGCTCTTTCCAGCCGTCATCATGGCGCGCATGGACGGCATTAGTTCTAGGTTTTTAATTGCGGAGAATAATTCCTCTTTCACCGCAGAATTTGCGGAGATTACGGGGGTGCGGCTAAAGATATAGTCTACAAATCGCCGCACTGTCTCTTCCCAGGTCTCGCGACGACCCTTGTCGTCTTGGAAGCGGGCATAGCGACTTGCTGCAATATATTCTTGGTACTGATCCATGGTGTCTTTCTTGTTATAGGTTAATAAAGGGCAAAAAAGCCCAGCGCAGTTTCTACGCCGGGCCGCCCACTACGGGGTACTACAAACTACTTATAAAACTTATAAACTTTCTTCCAGTGTTTCTTTTCGCATTTCTTCTGTTGCCTGTACTTCTTTATAAAATGCGTAATACAGCGCCACTGCTTTTTGCATAACAACTTCAGCATATTGTGCGTAATCTATATCATACTCCACGTCATCACCATCGTGAGTAATAGAAGAATTACTTGCCAAAGCCAACATAAACTTTAAAAGAAAATCTTCGTAGTTATCGTTAACTTCTTTAACTGTTAGCATGATCACACCGCAAAGTCTGCAGCGGCGGATGTAGAGCCACCGAATTTCTCACCGTCCTCTAACTTCTGGACGTTATTTAAACCAGCTGCAATGCCTTTAGATCCGCTTGTATCGTACGGATACAATGTGATTGAGGCACGACCATAGCAACCTGAGTAAAACTCGCTGGTGTCAATGATTGGGTTCAAGTCTGCATCTACAATGCCTGGCTTTTCATTAGAGCTAGCGTTG
>Ga0247843_1001025_pt1 | contig 61295 bp, 68 predicted proteins | sample LaCruzMarch2017__FD_192420 | JGI IMG/M metagenome (GOLD analysis project Ga0247843, IMG submission 192420) | Freshwater microbial communities from meromictic Lake La Cruz, Castile-La Mancha, Spain - LaCruzMarch2017_8m | ecosystem: Environmental > Aquatic > Freshwater > Lake | place: Spain...
CGCTAGTTAGCGGACGAAGGTTTGAAAAGGTAAAAAAAATATGGTTCCTTATCACGCCTAGCGTGATGGATAGAAGAAATGGTTCCTTAGCTCAGCTGGATAGAGCAACGGTTTTCTAATCCGCTAGTTAGCGGACGAAGGTTTGAAAAGGTAAAAAAAATATGGTTCCTTATCACGCCTAGCGTGATGGATAGAAGAAATGGTTCCTTAGCTCAGCTGGATAGAGCAACGGTTTTCTAATCCGCTAGTTAGCGGACGAAGGTTTGAAAAGGTAAAAAAAATATGTTTCCTTATCACGCCTAGCGTGATGGATAGAAGAAATGGTTCCTTAGCTCAGCTGGATAGAGCAACGGTTTTCTAATCCGCTAGTTAGCCGGACGAAGGTTTGAAAAGGTAAAAAAAATATGTTTCCTTATCACGCCAAGCGTGATGGATAGAAGAAATGGTTCCTTAGCTCAGCTGGATAGAGCAACGGTTTTCTAATCCGCTAGTTAGCGGACGAAGGTTTGAAAAGGTAAAAAAAATATGTTTCCTTATCACGCCTAGCGTGATGGATAGAAGAAATGGTTCCTTAGCTCAGCTGGATAGAGCAACGGTTTTCTAAACCGTAGGTCGAAGGTTCGAGTCCTTCAGGGACTACTAAAAGTAGTCCGAACGCACTGTAAATCAAGTATTTATGGTGCGTTTTTCGTATCGGGGTAAACAATACATCATAATATATAAGTTTACTTGTCGCTCTCGTCATTGAATTTAAGCTGAATAACCTACTTTTATTTTTAATAATTCTTCCAGTTTTTCTTAAAATGTTAATCAATTGTATAATTTTTATATAACCTAATGTACCTTTTTTATTTGTTATATTGCATTTACAAAAAATAGTATGGCTCAAATAGATAAAATAAAAAGAATGGTTGAACAAGTTTTTGCTCAAAACCAACGTAAGCTATTAAACTATAAGCAAATTGCAGCAAAATTAGAACTTACCAGCACTGAAGATAGAGACTTAATTTTATTGGCAATAAAACAATTGGTAAAAAGCAATTCGATTGAGGAAGTACAAATTGGGAAATACGCTGCAGTTTTTATTCCATCGTTTATTGAAGGAATAGTTGATATAACCCAAAGAGGGGGAGCATATGTAAAACCTACTGAAATGGAACGTGGCAATGATAGCAACGACATTTTTATACAAAAAGATAATTTAAATACAGCCTTACATGGCGATTTGGTTAAAGTGCAATTACTTTCAGTTAAAAACAATGATAGACCAACAGGCGAAATAGTTGAAATTATAAAAAGAGATAAAACAAAATTTGTTGGAACTATTCAAGTAAATGCCAATTATGGATTTTTAGTAGCGGATGATAGAAGAATGTATACCGACATTTTTATTGGAAAAAATGATTTAGGTAAAGCCAAAGATGGAGAAAAAGTAATTGTTGAAATTACACATTGGATGCCACATGATGAAAATCCTTCAGGGAAAGTAATAGATATACTTGGTAAGCCAGGCGAACACAACACCGAAATGAATGCCATTGTAGCTGAGTTTGGTTTTTCTAACAAATTTCCAGAAAATGTTGAAAAGGAAGCCAACAAATTCAGTGATAAAATTGCCAATGAAGAAATAAAGAAAAGAAGAGATTTTAGAAAAACTCTTACTTTTACAATTGATCCAGCAGATGCAAAAGATTTTGATGATGCCATTTCGTTTGTTGAACTAAAAGATGGCAATTATGAAATAGGGGTTCACATAGCCGATGTTTCGCATTATGTTACCCCAAACTCAGCATTAGATAGTGAGGCATTAACTAGAGGAACTTCTGTTTACTTGGTTGATAGAACAATTCCAATGTTACCCGAAAAGCTTTCAAATGGTTTATGTTCCTTAAGACCAAACGAAGAAAAATTAACATTTTCGGCAGTATTTAAAATAAACAATAAAGCCGAAGTGCTTGACGAATGGTTTGGTAAAACTATAATTTATAGCGCAAGGCGATTTAGCTATGAAGAAGCCCAAGAAAGAATAGAAACCAAAGAAGGAGATTTAGCTAGAGAAATAAATATTTTAAATGATTTGGCCAAACAAATGCGCGAGGAAAGATTTAAAAAAGGAGCCATCAGTTTTGAAACCGAAGAAGTTAAATTTAAACTAGATGAAAATTTTAAACCAGTTGATATTTATGTAAAAATAAGAAAAGATGCACATAAATTAATTGAAGAATTTATGCTTTTAGCCAATAAAAAAGTAGCAGAATATGTTTCAAAAATGGGCAAAGGCACAAATAAATACACTTACGTTTACAGAGTTCACGAAAGTCCAAATGAGGATAAATTAAAATTATTTAGCTCATTTGCCGCTCGTTTTGGTTACAGAGTTATGTTAGATAATCCTAGTAAAGTTTCAAATTCGTTGAATAATTTATTGATTGAAGTAGAAGGAAAACCAGAGCAAAATTTATTGCAAAGCCAAGCTATTAGAACCATGAGCAAAGCAATTTATAGTACTAAAAAAGCGGGACATTATGGGTTAGCGTTTGAATATTATTCACACTTTACTTCGCCTATTCGTAGGTATCCCGATTTAATGGCACATAGATTACTTTTTGATTATTTAAATGGAGCAAAAAGTGCCAATCAAGACGATTATGAATTAATGTGTAAGCAATCGAGTAGTATGGAACAAAAAGCTGCCGATGCGGAAAGAGCCAGTATAAAATACAAACAAGTTGAATACATTAAAGATTTTATAGGCCAAACTTTTGAAGGAATTATTAGCGGAGTTACCGATTGGGGAATGTATGTAGAAATAACCCAATACAAATGCGAAGGTTTAATTAAACTTAACAATATTCATGACGATTACTACGAATTTGATGAAAAAAATTTATGCATTATTGGTAGGTCAACCAGAAAAAAATACCAACTAGGCGATGTTATAAAAGTAACTGTTGCTGGAGCTGATTTAATAAAAAGACAAATAGATTTAGAAATGGAAGGAACAGCAATGATTAAAGCTGTTAGAAAAAATCAAGAACGATTTAAAAAAGAAAAGGAAAAAAACAATAGAGGCGCTAAATCAACTAAAAAAAGAAGACGCTAATGAAAAAGATATTTGATATTAGAAAATTATTTATTTATGGCTTGCTAATTACTTTTATTTTCACAACTTTTTTGAGTTGTAAAAGCAAAAAGAAATGTCCTGATTTTACTAATGTAGGAGGAAAAGTAAAAGTAGATAAAAATGGATTAGCAAAAAAGAAAAAGATAAAACCAATTAAATCCTCTCAAGGATATTAATTTTATTGTTTCCAAATTCAGTTTCTTTACCTCCTCTTATATATTTTATTACTTTAGGGAAGAATAAGTAACTAAGTACACTTACCTCTAGTATCATTGAAACAGAAATGATAATGATGTAGAATATTATAATAAAAATAGCGCTTATTGATAAAAAAGTAGTTTTCATATATTATTTTTTATTAAGTAACTACTAAATACAAGCCATTAATTTAAACTCTTATAATATAGGCATATATATAAATTATAAATATTTTTTATTCCCTTAATGAAACATTTTTTTCAATTTGAAAATTAAATTAACACAAATGTGAATAAGCATTTTAACAAGGTGCTTGTATTTTAAAATAAAAAATCAATTTTGCGATAAAATTTCATTTAGCTACAAAAGCTAAAATAATTAATAAAAATGAGTAAGAACTTAGTAATAGTAGAATCACCGGCAAAAGCCAAAACAATTGAAAAATTTTTAGGCGAAAACTATACAGTTAAAAGCTGCTATGGTCATATTAGAGACTTAGCAAAAGGAGATGATGCTATTGATATTAAAAACGATTTTTTACCTCATTACGAAGTAAGTGATGATAAAAAAGCGGTAGTTGCTGAATTGATAAAACTTTCAAAAGCTGCTGAAACTGTTTGGTTAGCTTCCGATGAGGACCGTGAAGGGGAAGCAATTAGTTGGCATTTAAGCGAAGTGTTAGGTTTAGATATAAAAAAAACCAAACGCATTGTTTTTCATGAAATAACAAAACCTGCTATTCTAAAAGCAGTTGAAAATCCGCGACTAATTGATAAAAACTTGGTTGATGCACAACAAGCAAGAAGGGTTTTAGATAGGTTAGTAGGTTTTGAATTGAGTCCAGTTTTATGGAAAAAAGTAAGACCAAGTTTATCTGCAGGCAGGGTTCAATCAGTTGCAGTAAAGCTAATAGTAGAAAGAGAAAGAGAAATCAATCATTTTAATTCATCATCTGCTTTTAAAATAACAGCAAAGTTTAATGTTGGTGGCAAACAAATGGATGCCGAATTACCAAAACGATTTGATACAGAAGCTGAAGCAATGGCATTTTTAGAAAAATGTAAAAATGCCACTTTCAATATTAAAAACTTAGAAGTAAAACCTGCTGAAAAATCACCTGCAGCTCCTTTTACAACTTCAACTTTGCAGCAAGAGGCAAGCAGAAAACTAGGATTTGGAGTAACTGCCACTATGAGTGTTGCTCAAAAATTATATGAACACGGATTTATAACTTATATGAGAACCGATTCGGTTAACTTAAGTGAAACTGCAATACAAAACGCCAAAGAAAATATTTTGAATAATTATGGCGAAAGATATTCAAGCCCAAAAAAGTATACTACCAAAAGCGATAGCGCACAAGAAGCGCATGAGGCAATTAGGCCTACATATTTTGAAAAACAGGAAATAGATGGAACTGCTCAAGAAAAAAGGTTATATGATTTGATTTGGAAACGAGCTATTGCTTCTCAAATGAGTAAAGCTCAAATAGAAAGAACCTTGGCTACTGTATCTATTTCAACAATGGCTGAAACTTTTACTGCAACTGGTGAAGTATTAAAATTTGATGGTTTTTTAAAGGTATATTTAGAAAGTACTGACGATGAAAGTGACGATGAAAATAGTAAAATGTTGCCACCTTTGAAAGTTGGAGAAGTTTTAAATTTAATTAATATTGATGCAACAGAAAGATTTTCTAGGCCAGCCCCTCGTTACACAGAAGCAAGCTTGGTGAAAAAATTAGAAGAATTAGGAATTGGAAGACCAAGTACTTATGCGCCTACTATTGGCACTGTTCAAAAAAGAGGGTATGTTGTAAAGGAAGACAGAGAGGGTAAAGAAAGAAATTTTACAGTATTATTTTTTGAAAATAATACCATTTCGAGAGCAGTTAAGAATGAAAAATATGGAAGCGAAAAATCGAAACTTTTTCCTAGTGATATTGGAATGGTTGTTACTGATTTTTTAGCAAAACATTTTGAAAATATAATGGATTATGGTTTTACTGCCAGTGTGGAAGAGGAGTTCGATAAAATAGCAAGAGGTCAGTTGGTGTGGAATAAAATGATATCTAAATTTTATACTCCATTTCATAAAGAAGTAACTGATACAAGTGCAAATGCTGAAAGACAAAATGCAGAACGCTCATTGGGAATAGACCCTGAATCGAAAAAACCAGTTATTGTAAAAGTAGGCAAATATGGACCTTATGCTCAAATTGGTGAAAATGCTGATGATACAAATACTGAAAAACCTCGGTACGCGAGTTTGAGAAGTAATCAATTAATAGAAACTATTACTTTAGAAGAGGCAATAGATTTATTTAAATTACCAAGAGTAATTGGACTTTATGAAGAAAAGGAAATGAAAGCTGCAATTGGAAGGTTTGGTCCTTATATAGTTCATAATAGTGTTTTTACAACAATACCTAAAACAGATGATGTTTTTAGTATTACTTCTGAAAGAGCCATAGAGTTAATTGAAGAAAAGCGATTAAAAGATGCAAATAAATTAATAAAAGTTTTTGTAGAAGATGAAAATTTGAAATTATTAAATGGAAGATGGGGACCATACTTAGCTTATGGAAAAGATAATTATAAATTGCCAAAAGGTTCCGATGCAAATACATTAACTTTTGATGATTGTATTAAATTAGTTAAAATACCATCGAGTGATAGTAAAGCAGCTGCAAATAAAAAAGTAGCAAAAAAGGTTGCAGTTAAAAAAGTAGCAGCTAAAAAAGTAGCAGTTAAAAAAGCAGCAGCTAAGAAAAAGAAATAATAAAATAATTTAAAGAAATACGTTTAAATTATTAAATGTTTAGCTACTTAAACAAATAATTATATTGTTTTTATAATAGACGAAGGCTGTTTTAATTTATTAAAACAGCCTTCTTTTTTTATTTTAAAGTTAAATTTTCGGAATTAATTACTTTCTTAAAACTAAGTAAATAGGTTTTAATAAAGGTTTTGGTTTAATCAAAATTAAATCATTAATTTTTGAATGTAAGGCGTTTAGTATTTTTTTCATTTTATTTTTAGTAAGTATTAAATACATTTCAAAAAACTAACCAGTTTTTTAAAATACTGAAAATGTGTTTAATAACTTTATAATTTAGTCGTTAAAGTTTCAGATTGGGATAACTTAGTGTTTTTTTGCAAAAAAAATAAGCCATAAAAAATTTTATGGCTTATTTTAAAAGTTGTTTTAAAATAGTATTTATTCAGCAATCATTTTGCCAGTAGTTTTAAAACCATTTGCTTCAATGCTATAAAAATAAACACCAGCCGGTAAATTACCTAAATTTAACTCTAAGTTATTTAAGCCTGCAGGAATTTTTTCATATGATTGATTAAATACTTCCTGACCAGTTACGTTTATAACTTTTACAACTGCATTGGTTGTTTGGTTAAATTGAACTCCAATATTTGTAGTTCCTTTAAATGGATTAGGATAGTTGTTTACAATAGTAAATACTTCATTTTTAATGGTATTAATACCAACAGTATTTTCAAAAATATTTGCTTTTGGAACTGATAAATGAACAATATCGTAATTTATCAAACCTGCATCAGGATTATCAGTTGCATCGTAAGCACCAATTGAAGTACTTTGAGTAAATACTAAATGAATATTTTCGTCACTTGTAGGTGATATACTTGCATAAATTTGCTCAATGTTAAAACCAATAAATTGAGTTAAATTAATCATACTTGACCAAGTAACACCTTTATTAATAGAATATGTTAAAAATACATCTCTAAAGTTTTTACCATTTGCATCTACATCTTCTTCAGTAAATCCTGAAAAAATCATAAATATTGTATCACCAGAACTCATTGAGTGTGGCATAGTAGCCATTGAATTACTAAAATATCTTGTACCGTCTGCTCTCCAATTTGTACCTAAATCTAGTTGGCCATTTCCATTTATATCAGGGCAAAAACCTATAGTTTTTATACTATCAACAGGAGTACCTTCTCTCCAATAAACTATTTCATTTTGACCTGGGAAATAAGAATATGAACCATTTGCAGTTCCAGCAGTTCTTATCATTCTGCCTAAAGCCCAGAAGCAATGAGCATTTCCATTTCCATCTAAAGTTACACTAACACTTCCATCATTTGCATAAGTAGTGTCAATAGTTCTAATAAAATCAAAAGCAGGATCTGGAAATGAATCAATGATTGTTTTTGTCCAATTAGTTCCATTATCGCTTGATTTGTATAACTGTAAATCGTCTGATAAACCACCTATTAAAATAGCTACATTAGATCCTTTAGCATCTATTGCATAATTATCGCCACCACCACTATAAATTCTATCAGCAGTATAACCTGGTAATAACAGTTTCTTAATTTCCCAAGTATTGTTAGTTAAATTAAATCGTGAATATACTTGTGGGGTTCTAATTCCGTTAATAGAAACTCTATTTGGTTGAGCTGAACTTGAATCGGTAAATGAAGCAAATACATGTAAATAGTTTCCTGATATAACACTTCTATTCCACAATACTCCTGGTATTAAAATATTTGAGCTATCTAAAACTGGAGTTCCGGTCCAAGTTCCTGCGCCAATTCCAGTTTTACGGTTAAACATTAAACCAGTTGCAGCACCAGCATTAGGTGTACCACTTGCTTTAACTATATGCGATAAAATTACTTCTTCGTTTGTGCCTGCACTATAAGCAAAACAAGGAAACCCAGTTCTTTCAGATTCTACACGTAATGAACTTTGTGCAGAATTACCCCAAGTTGTTCCGTTAAAATGATTGTAACCTGAACCTCTTGAAATTGATCCATCAGCAGGTCCTTCTTGAGATGAAGTCCAAGTAGCAGAAACTTTATTACCCGGGTATGAATATACACGAGTGTAGATTGAAGCATTGGTTTGTTGATTATTTCTTGTTTGCCCAATAGTTGTGAATTTAGAAAAAGTTGCACCTTTTCCTACCGAACCAGAGGTGGCAATAACTTTTTTACTAACTACTGTTCTAACAACTGATGGTTTTACAAACTCATCTTTAACAATTTTTGCAGGCACAGCAATATTTGCGTTTGCTGGTAGTGTGATTTTTTTTGGGGCTTGTGCCATTGAGCTTAATGTAGCAATGGTTAAACCAAATAGTAAAATTCTCTTCATTTTTTTTATTTATTTATTTATTTATTTTTTAAAATTTATGCATATTTAATATTTACCTAACATTATTGCAAATAAAATATTTTTTTTGTTATAAAATTTTTATTAAAATTTCTTTCATCATTTCTTGGTTAGTCATTGAAACAGAGTTAATGCCTTTACTTTTTAAATCGTATTGAGCACAAATATTAATTGTTTTTTCTATTTCGTTTAAACTATAATTTCTAATTAAATTTAAATAATCGGGTGTAGAAAAATAGTTTAAACCAAAAGCCCTAGCTATAGTATCTTTATCAGTAGTATTAGTTTTTTTTATTAAATATCCTTTTGAAAACATGTTGTTTAATAATGCTACAAAGGGAATTATTGAAAAATCTTTATTTTTAGATAATTGATATCCAATTTTAAAAGCCCTATGAGAGTTTTTGGCTGAAATAGCACTTAATAATTCAAAAGCATTAAACTCTTTACTTATACCAATATAGTTTTCAATGTCTTTATCAGTAATTTCTGTATTACCAGCTATTTTATTTATAAATAACTTTTCAAGTTCATTTACTATTTTCGGTAAATCATTGCCTAATGAATCTGCTATAAGCTGAACCGATTTATCGTTTATTGAGTATTTTTTTGATTGAATATAACTTTTAATCCAATGTGGGAGGTCTTTATCATTTAATTTAGCACTTTCAAAAGTTACGTGTTTGGTTGCATCTTTATAAAATTTAGTTCTTTTGTCTAACTTTTTTCCTTTTAAACAAATAACTAAAATTGTGGTTGGGACAGGCTTTTCTAAATACTTTTCAAAATCATCTAATTTCTTAAATCCTTGTGCTTCTTTTACAATAATTACTTGTTTTTCCGCCATCATCGGAAATCGTTTAGCAGCTTCAATTACTTGGTTTGGTTCTACATCTTTGGCATAAAACACAGTTTGGTTAAAACCTTTTTCGCTTTCGGTTAATAGATTATGTTCAATATAATTGCAAATTGAATCAATGAAATAGGTTTCTTCACCATGTAAAATGTATATAGGTGCAATTTTTTTTGCATGCAAATCTTGCATTATTTTATTATATTGATTGTTTAATTCAGCAGCCACTTCTTTAAAAATTTATGTTTGCAAATAATTAAATTTTTCTGAGGGTTTTTACTTCTTTTGTAAACATTTGTATAAAATTTTGAACTTAAATTTACCAACATATCATTTTAAAATTAAAAAAGTAGAAAATAAACATCAAATTTTTGATGAAATTAGGAGGAAATATGTAAGCTTAACGCCAGAAGAATGGGTAAGACAACATTTAATACATTTTTTAATATACTCAAAAGAAATTAACAAATCGATGATAGCAGTAGAAAGGAAAATAAATTATTTGGGTACATTTAAAAGATTTGATATTTTGGTATTTAATAAAAATGCGGAGGCTGAAATTTTAATTGAATGTAAATCGCCTACTGTTCATTTAACATCTGAAACGGCTTTGCAATTGTCGTTATATAATCAACAATTTAATGCAAAACACATAATTATAAGCAATGGATTAATTCATTTTTCATGGAAATTGAATGATAAAAATGTATATGAAGATTTTTCTTTTTTCGATAAGTAGTGTTCAAATTATTATTTTTTTTAGTTTTGCTTTTTGAATTATAAAATAAGTTGAAAAGTAAAATCTGTCATTTTTCTTCGGTACATAGCATTATTGATACGAGGGTTTTTTATAGGGAATGTGTTAGCACCGCTATGTTTTTTGATGTTACATTAATTGCAATTGGAAATTTTAGCGGAAATAAAAATGGTGTAAAAATTATTGGTATTAATAAACCTAAAACAAGGATTGAACGTGCATTTGGGACTATTTTTAAAGTATTTTATTTGGCTTTAAAAGTAGATGCAAATATTTATCATATTCACGATGCTGAAATGCTTCCATTTGGTTTATTGCTTTCTATTTTAGGAAAAAAAGTAATTTACGATATTCATGAAAACACCAAACAAGATATTTTATTAAAACCATGGATTCCAAAAAGCAAATTAATTGCTACTTTTTACGATACTTTATTAAAATTTAGCAATCATTATTTGCATTACATTCCAGTGGTAGCTAATTCATCTTTTTTACCCATTTTTCATGTAAATCCAAATCAATATACTGTTATTCAAAATTTTGCTGATTACCAACAAATGCTTAAATACAAGGTAAGTAACAGAGATATTTTACCCGGAAATCACATATTTTATGTTGGCATGATTAAAGATATGTATTACGATATAAATGTATTGATAAATGCGTTGAATAGTTTAAAAAATAATGGAAAAATTTACTATTTACATTGTGTTGGGTATTTTGGATCCAGAACAGATAATGGATTTGAAAGTAACCCTAATTATTTAAATGTAAAAAATCAAATTCACTTTTATGGGTATTTAGATTTTGATACCGCATATAAAATAAGTATGCAATGTAAAATAGGAATATGTTTAAAAAATCAACCAGAAAGCATGTTGGTTAGCCACGAACGTAAGTTTTTTGAATATATTTCAATTTCTTTACCATCAGTTTTTTGTAATAGTAAAATTTATACCGATGTGTTAAATAAATATCAAATTGGAATTGCAGTGAATTTAGCCAATTCAAGCGAGATAGCATTAGCAATTGAAAAGTTGTTTGATGACATTGAATTTTATAAAAATTGTTTATTAAGCTGTGAGCAGGCCGCACATAATGAGTATAATTGGGAATTTGAAGAGCTCAAATTGATTCAGCTTTACAATAAATTACTATTAAACTAATATCATTAATTTTAATGTGGCGAATATTGATTAAACAATTATTTTCGCTCAATATTTATAAGTATGGAAAGAATTTACTTTGATAATGCTGCAACTACCCCATTAGATAAAGAAGTAGCCGATACAATGTATCAGGTTATGTTAAATAATTTTGGAAACCCAAGCAGTACACATTCTCACGGAAGAACTGTTAGAACAATAATTGAAGAATGCAGACGAACAATTGCTAAATTAATTAATTGTTCACCTGGCGAAATATTTTTCACTTCAGGTGGAACTGAAGCTGATAACATGGCTTTAAGAAAAACTATTTCCGATTTTAATATAAAAAATATAATTAGTTCTGCTATTGAACACCATGCGGTTTCCCATACATTAGAAGAACTAGCAAAAGACGATGAAGTAAAATTACATTTGGTTAAACTAACTGAAAATGGACATGTAGATTACGAAAATTTAGAATATTTATTGCAAAATAACCCGAATGCTTTAGTTAGTTTAATGCATGCCAATAACGAAATAGGAAACTTGTTGGATGCGGAAAAAGTGGGTGAGTTATGTGAAAAATACAATGCATTATTTCACAGCGATACAGTTCAAACTGTTGGGCATTACCCAATTGATGTACAAAAAATGAAAGTACATTTTATAGCTTGTGCAGCTCATAAATTTCATGGTCCTAAAGGAATTGGATTTATTTACATAAGTAGTAATTCGAAAATTCATCCGTTTATAACTGGAGGAGCACAAGAACGAAACATGCGTGGAGGCACAGAAAACGTATATGGAATTGTTGGTTTAACCAAGGCCTTAGAAATTGCTTACAACAATTTAAATAATGAAATGGAACATATAAAATCATTGAAATTTTATATGTTAGAACAATTGAAAAAAAATGTTCAAGGAATTGAATTTAATGGCGATGCGGAGGGCAACTCGCTTTACACAGTTTTAAACGCATCTTTTCCACCAAGTTCTATTGGCGAAATGCTATTATTTAAACTCGATATTGCTGGTGTTTCGGTTAGTGGAGGCAGTGCTTGCAGCAGTGGTTCCGATGTTGGAAGTCACGTGCTAAAAGCTTTAAAAACAGATAGTAATAGAGCTGCGGTTAGGTTTTCGTTCGCTAAGCAAAATACTTTTTCGGAGATCGACAAAGTAATAAATGTATTAACGGAGATGTTAAACCAGCCAAAAATGAATGTTGGTTAATCAAATCTTTTTTTCTTAAACAATGTTAATAATTAAAAATACTTAAATTTTTATAAATAATAAATCACACTATTTTCGCAAATCTAAAAAAATAAAATGTCAGTATCAGTAGATTATTTAGCAATATTTTTTCAATTTTTGGTTGGTTTTGGTTTTGTAGCTACTACTATGGTTGCCACTCATTACTTAGGTCCTAAAAGAAAAACCAGTGATAAGTTAGCGATTTTTGAATGTGGAATAGATAGTCAAGGAAATGCTCGATTGCCTTTTTCAATTAAATATTTTTTAACTGCAATATTATTTGTAATGTTCGATGTGGAAGTAATTTTCATGTATCCCTGGGCAGTTAATTTTAAAGAATTAGGCAATACCGGATTTATTGAAATGCTAATTTTTATTGGCACATTACTTTTGGGTTTTGCTTATATAATAAAACGTGGTGCTTTAAAATGGGAGTAATATTCAATAATTAAGAAAATAAAAAAATTAAAATTAGCATAATGTCAGATATTAAAATTGCACAAAGCCCGCCAAGTATTGAAGGTCCGGGTTTTCAAGCAACATCGTTAGATAAAATTATTGGTTTAGCGCGAGCAAATTCTTTGTGGCCATTACCATTTGCAACATCATGTTGCGGAATTGAGTTTATGGCCACCATGGGTTCTAATTACGATTTAGCTCGTTTTGGTTCAGAACGAATTAGTTTTTCTCCACGCCAAGCGGATGTTTTATTAGTGGCTGGTACTATTGCTAAAAAAATGGGACCAGTATTAAAACAAGTTTATTTGCAAATGGCCGAGCCTCGTTGGGTAATAGCAATTGGTGCTTGTGCATCAAGTGGTGGAATATTTGATACTTACTCAGTTTTACAAGGAATTGATAAAGTAATTCCGGTTGATGTTTACGTTCCGGGTTGCCCGCCTCGCCCAGAACAAATTATTGATGGTATTATAAAATTACAAGAAATTGTTAAAAACGAATCGTTAAAAAGAAGAAATTCTCCTGAATATAAAGCAATGTTAGGCAGTTACGGAATACAATAATGATAAATATTGACAACGAATATATTTTAAACGAAATTACCAATCAGTTTGGTGAAAAAGTGATTAGTTCATACCAACCCTATGGCTTATTGACCATTGAATTTGATAAAAATAATATTAAAGATTTATTGCAATTTTTGTATGATCATCCTGAGCTACAAATGCAGTTTTTAACCGATGTTTGTGGTATTCACTATCCAAATGAAATTGGAAAAGAAATAGGAGTAATTTATCATATTCACAGCTTAATAAATAATGTACGTTTACGTATTAAATGTTTCATGCCTATTGAGAATACAAGTATTGATTCAGCTACATTTTTATTCAGTTCTGCTAATTGGCAAGAACGCGAAACGTTTGATTTTTATGGTGTTAACTTTGTTGGGCATCCAAACTTAAAACGTATTTTAAATGCAGACGAAATGGATTATTTTCCAATGAGAAAAGAATATCCATTAGAAGATGGCACTAGAACAGACAAAGACGATAGTTATTTTGGTAGATAAGCATTAGTGCTTGTAAATAAAGATATAAAATAAATGATTGAATCATTAGAATTAAATACAAAAAGTAAGGACGAAGATTATAACATTTTAAATCTTGGTCCAACGCATCCCGCTACTCATGGGGTGTTTCAAAATATATTGAAAATGGATGGTGAAATTATTCACGATGCTACTTCAACTATAGGATACATACACCGTGCTTTTGAAAAAATTGCTGAACACAGGCCGTTTTATCAAATAACAACACTTACCGATAGATTAAATTATTGCTCATCGCCTATTAATAACATGGGTTGGCACATGACAGTTGAAAAATTGTTAGGTGTTGAAACTCCAAAACGAGTTGATTATTTGCGTGTAATAATTATGGAATTAGCTCGTATTTCTGATCATTTGGTTTGTAATGCAGTTATAGGTGTAGATACTGGCGCTTTAACTGGTTTTACTTATTTGTTTCAATGGCGCGAAAAAATTTATGATATTTTTGAACAAGTGTGTGGTGCAAGATTAACTACAAATATTGGAAGAATTGGCGGCATGGAACGCGATTTTACACCTGAATGTATTCGTTTAATTAGAGCATTTTTAAATGATTTTCCTAAATATTTTGATGAGTTTGCGGGTATGTTAGAACGCAACAGAATTTTCATGGATAGATTAATCAATGTAGGACCTATTTCGGCTGAACGTGCTTTAAATTATGGCTTTACTGGCCCTAACTTACGTGCAGCCGGTGTTGATTATGATGTGAGAGTTATGAATCCATACTCATCGTACCAAGATTTTGATTTTATGATTCCGTTAGGAACGCAAGGCGATACTTATGACAGATTTATGGTTCGTCAGCACGAAATTAGAGAAAGTTTAAAAATAATTACACAAGCATTAGAAAATTTACCTGAAGGTAAATTCTTTGCCGATGTGCCTGATTTCTTTTTACCTCCAAAACAAGAAGTTTATAATAACATGGAAGCTTTAATTTTTCACTTTAAAATTGTAATGGGTGAGGCAACTGTTCCTGTTGGAGAAGTTTATCATTCGGTAGAAGGCGGAAATGGCGAACTTGGATTTTATATGGTTAGTGATGGTGGACGTGCTCCTTATCGTTTACATTTTCGCAGACCATGTTTTGTAGGTTACCAAGCTTATCCCGAAATGATTAAAGGCTCTATGCTTTCAGATGCTATTTTAACCATGAGTAGCATGAATGTAATTGCTGGAGAACTAGACGCATAATAATTTTGAATTATGAATTTTGAATACAATACATTCAATAGTTAAATAAATAAAAATAAAAAATTTTGTTTGTTGGTAAAATTCAAAATCCAACATCCAAAATTCAACATTAGTAGAAAAATGAGTGAAATAAAATTCGATAATGAAACGCTTGCAATGGTGCAAAGTATTATTAAGCGTTATCCAGAAGGGAAACATAAATCGGCATTATTGCCACTTTTGCATTTAGCACAAGCTGAATTCGATGGTTGGTTAAGTGTTCCTACTATGGATTATGTAGCTTCATTGCTAAATATTAAACCAATTGAAGTGTATGAAGTGGCTTCGTTTTACAGTATGTTTAATTTAAAACCTGTTGGAAAATGTTTAATAGAAGTATGTAGAACAAGTTCATGCTGGTTACGTGGTGCAAATGAAATTGTAGAACATATTGGTAACAGATTAGGAATTAAAAATGGTGAAACTACAGCTGATGGTAAATTTACTTTAAAAACAGTAGAATGCTTGGGAAGTTGCGGAACAGCTCCCATGTTGCAAATTGGCGAAAAATACTATGAAGATTTAACTTTTGATAAAGTAGATGCTTTAATTAACGAATGGAGTAATAAAACAGAACACAGCAAATACTTGGATGTAAATTCATTTAGAAAAAACTAAAATGACTGAAATAAGCCGTTTTTTTGGAATAATAATATACTTGTATAATTTGGATCACAATCCACCACATGTTCATGCAAAATATGAAAGTGGTGAAATTGAAATAGAAATAAAAACAAAAAAAGTAAAAGCAGGTAATGTATCTCCAAGAGCATTGAGGTTAATTGAAGAATGGATTGATTTGCATGAAGTGGAATTGTTAGAAAATTGGGAACTAGCTGTTAGTGGTAAACAACCTTTTAAAATAACACCATTAAAATGATTAGCATAACTAAAATACAATATTTAGGAGAACATAAACTAGCATTAACTTTTTCAGATGGTGTTACTAAATCTTATAATTTTGATAAGTTAATAAGATACGAAAATTGGGCTAAACCTTTAGAAGAAAAACATTTTTTCGAACAAGTGAAAATATATGAAGACGGCAGAGTAATTTTTTGGCCAAATGAATATGATTGTTGCCCTGATTGGTTAAGGTACTATGCCTTAGACGAAACGGAAGAATGGAATGGATATGATGATTCATTTGAATTACAAGATAGAATTAAATTAATAGAAAATAAGTTATTTGCTTAAACAGAAATGGCAAGAAAAATATTATTAGAACATATAGACGTTCCAGGAATTGAAACATTAGAAGTGTATCGCGCTAAAGGTGGTTATGCTTCGGTTGAAAAAGCTTTGAAAACAATGACGCAAGACGCCATTGTGGAAGAAGTGAAAAAATCAGGATTACGTGGTAGGGGTGGAGCAGGATTTCCTACTGGAATGAAATGGAGTTTTTTGGCAAAACCTGAAGGCGTTGCTCGTTACCTAGTTTGTAATGCCGATGAAAGCGAACCTGGTACTTTTAAAGACAGGTATTTAATGGAAAAAATTCCTCATTTGTTAATTGAAGGAATGATAACCTCAAGCTTTGCATTAGGTGCAAATACTTCTTATATTTATGTAAGAGGAGAATATTTTTACATCATCAAAATTCTTGAAAAAGCCATTGATGATGCTTACAAAGCAGGACTTTTAGGTCAAAATATTTTAGGAACTGGTTACAATTTGGATTTACATGTTCAAGCTGGTGCCGGTGCTTATATTTGTGGGGAAGAAACAGCTTTGTTAGAAAGCTTAGAAGGTAAACGCGGAAATCCTAGAATTAAACCGCCATTTCCAGCTATAGCTGGTTTATTTGCTTGCCCAACTATTGTAAATAATGTAGAAACAATTGCTGCTGTGGTGCCAATTGTAAATAATGGTGGCGATTGGTATGCTGGAATTGGAATTGGAAAATCAACTGGAACTAAATTAATTTCAGCCTCGGGACATATAAATAAACCAGGAGTTTATGAAATAGAAATGGGAATTACTGTAGAAGATTTTATTTACAGTGAGGAATATTGCGGTGGAATAAAAAATGGTAAAAAACTAAAAGCAGTAGTTGCTGGAGGTTCATCTGTTCCTATTTTGCCAGCCGATTTAATTTTAACCACTGCCAATGGCGAAAAACGTTTGATGAGTTACGAGAGTTTGGCAGATGGTGGTTTTGCTACCGGAACCATGTTAGGCTCTGGTGGATTTATAGTAATGGATGAAACCACCAATATTGTTGAAAATTTATACACTTTTGCTCGTTTTTATCACCATGAAAGTTGCGGACAATGTAGCCCTTGCCGTGAAGGAACTGGTTGGATGGAGAAAATATTACATAAAATATTAGATGGCCATGGAACTTTAGAAGATGTAGATTTGCTTTGGGAAATTCAACGTAAAATAGAAGGAAATACCATTTGTCCGCTTGGCGATGCAGCGGCATGGCCAGTTGCCAGTGCTATTCGTCATTTTAAAACAGAGTTTGAAGAGTTTGTAAAAAATCCTGATTCGTTTAAAAAAGTGAAACATTATCATAACATGCATAACTTGGCAACAGCTTAGTTAGCCACAGATTGTACAGATTTCACAGAAAAAAAATATGACTGTTAAAGAACTAATTCAAAAACTAAATACGTTACCTTCAGAATTACAAGTTGTAACTGAAGGATACGAAAACGGATTTGATATAATTAAAACAGTTGAAAGAATAAACGTAGTTGAAAATGAAGAAAAAGATTGGTGGGATGGTCAATTTGTAGAAAGTAATATTGATAATGCAGTAGAAGTGATATATTTAAATACAGAAAGAAAAGCTAGAAAATGATTGCCCTCGGTTGGTGTCCTCACCAATCGAATATAGTTGGTGAGGACACCAACCACGGACAAAAAAGAATAAATAAAACCGCCAAAAGAGAATCAGAGAAATCTGTGAAATCTGCGGCTAATAAAATATAAATGGCAAAAGTAACAATAGACGGACAAACAATAGAAGTAGCAGACGGTACTACCATTTTGCAGGCAGCCCGAATGGTTGGCCCAGCGGTAGCCCCACCTGCTATGTGTTTTTACACTAACTTAAAAACCAGTGGTGGTTATTGCCGCACTTGTATAGTGGAAGTAAGCAAAGGCTCTGATAAAGACCCTCGCCCAATGCCTAAACTAGTAGCCAGTTGCCGCACAACGGTAATGGACGGAATGGAAGTAAAAAACTTTTCATCCGAAAAGGTATTGGATGCACGTAAAGGTGTGGTTGAATTTTTATTGTTAAACCATCCTTTAGACTGCCCAATTTGCGACCAAGCAGGTGAGTGTCATTTGCAAGATTTAGGTTACGAACATGGAAGCGCTAAAACCCGCACTGATTTTGAACGCAGAACATTTGAGAAAATTAGTTTAGGCGATAAAATTCAATTACACATGACCCGTTGTATTCTTTGTTACCGCTGCGTAAAAGTAGCTGAACAAATTACAGATGGCAGGGTGCATGGCGTTATGAATAGAGGCGATGTTTCTGAAATATCAACTTATATTGAACAAGCCATTGAAAATGATTTTAGTGGAAATATCATTGATGTATGTCCTGTGGGTGCCTTAACCGATAAAACTTTTAGGTTTAAAAGCCGTGTATGGTTTACCAAGCCAGTTAATGCTCACAGAAATTGCGATAAATGCAGTGGCAAAACCGTAATTTGGTACAAAGGCGAAGAAGTGACGCGAGTTACAGGACGCAAAAACCAATGGGGCGAAGTAGAAGAATTTATATGCAACACTTGTAGATTTGATAAAAAACAAACCAGCGATTGGACCATTGAAGGACCAACAGCAGTAAGTCATCAATCAGTTATTTCAGCAAACCATTATATGAAAATGGTTAAACCAAATGAATTAAATTTAAATAATATTAAACCAATTGGAATGTTAACAGAAGGAGAAAATAAGTAATGATAGTTTTAATATTTAAAGTTTTATTAATAATAATATTATTTGTAATTAGCTTAGGAGTGGCCGCTTATGCAACTTATGGCGAACGTAAAGTAGCAGCTTTTATGCAAGATAGAATTGGACCCGATAGAGCAGGACCTTTTGGTATTTTACAACCCATAGCCGATGGAGTTAAACTTTTTGTTAAAGAAGAAATTATTCCAAATGTGTCCGATAAACTGCTGTTTATTTTAGGACCGTGTATATTTATGATTACTGCTTTAATGACCAGTGCAGTAATTCCTTGGGGAACACCAATGGTGTATGAAGGCACCGTTTTAAAGTTACAAGTAGCTGATATAAATATTGGTATTTTATATGTATTTGGAGTAGTAAGTTTAGGGGTATATGGCATTATGATTGGTGGTTGGGCTAGTAATAACAAATTTGCTTTGTTGGGTGCGGTGCGTGCTTCAAGCCAAATGATTAGTTATGAGTTAGCCATGGGAATGTCGCTAATAGCGGTAATAATGATGAACGGCTCATTGAGTTTAACTGATATTGTAGATCAACAAAAAGGATTGAATTGGAATATTTGGTATCAACCTTTAGGGTTTATTATATTTTTAATATGTGCTTTTGCCGAATGTAACAGAACGCCATTTGATTTACCAGAATGCGAAACAGAATTAGTAGGTGGTTACCATACCGAATATTCATCAATGAAATTGGGCTTGTACTTATTTGCCGAATACATAAATATGTTTATTTCAGGTGCAGTAATTTCGTGTTTATACTTTGGCGGATATAATTTTCCTGGTTTAGAATATTTAAGCTCAGTTTTAAATCCAAACTTAGTAGCTGTAATTAGTTTTGGCGCATTATTTACCAAAGCCTTGTTTTTTGTTTTCTTTTTTATGTGGATTAGGTGGACAATACCTCGTTTCCGCTACGATCAGTTAATGAAACTAGGCTGGCAAATATTATTGCCTTTATCAATAGTAAATGTATTGTTAACTGGAGCAGGTTTAACAATATTTAGTAAATAACTTTATTAAATTCGAATAACAAAATTCGAAATTCGAAAAAAGAAATTCGAATTTTTGTTCATAAATGTTAGGAATATCTCAATAAATTAAATAGATATAGACGTTGCATTGCAACGTCTACAAATAAAAAAAGATATGATGCAATTAACCAATAGATCAAAAGTAGTAAGTAATAAGGAAATGAGTTTTAAAGAAAAACTTTATATTCCAGCTATATTATCGGGAATGGGTGTTACGTTTAAGCACATGTTTAAAAAAAGTGTATCGCTTCGTTACCCTGAAGTTACGCGCGAGTTTAGTCCCGTGTACCGTGGTATGCATGTGCTAAAGCGAGATGAACAAGGTAGAGAAAATTGTACTGCATGTGGATTATGTGCTGTTGCTTGCCCTGCTGAAGCCATAACTATGGATGCTGCGGAACGCAATAAAGGCGAAGAAAATTTATACCGAGAAGAAAAGTATGCTGCTAAATACGAAATAAATATGTTGCGTTGTATTTTTTGTGGGTTGTGCGAAGAAGCTTGTCCTAAAGATGCCATTTATTTAACCGATAGAATTGTACCAACTGAATATAAACGCAATAATTTTATTTACGGAAAAGATGTATTGGTTGAAAAAATTGATGAAAGAATTGATATTACAAAACGTAAGAAAGAGTATACAATAGATTAGTTAATTGGTTAATAAGGTTGATTGGTTAATTAATTAAAAAGCGGCTGTCTGAAAATAGACAGCCGCTTTCGTTTTTTGTCCTAGTTTGTTGGCTTATAGATATCTTCACTCACAAACCGAATATAAGTGATTGGTGAGTGCGGATAGCTATCGGCAACCAACCACGGTAGCCAAGACCTGACAGGTTTTTAAAAACCTGTCAGGTCTAACCGCACCAACCGAATATATGTGATTGGTGAGGATACCAACCACAGGTAAAAAAATTTGTTGTTAGTGGTTTTTGTGATTGTGTAAATTGGTATATTTGATTTGAAATTTGAATTGAATGAAAACTGATAACTATGAAAATGGGAAAAATTTTAAATACGGTTGATAAGAAATACCTATATATTTTAGGGTTTGCATTTATTGTTGTAGGTGTTATTAATACGGTTCTTATAAAAGAAATTGATTTTTTAGCACTTATAACTGGTCTCTTAATTTTAATTTTTACGCATAAACATAAAAGAAATGAATGAATTTTTAGCACAAAGGTTATCAAAATCTTCTTGTTAATAGCAATAATCATGGGTGTTTCCATGTTGATTGAATCGCAGATTACTTTTAAAAACGCTACACAATACAAAGTTTTACAAGACTCTATTACCACATGCTATAAAGAAAAAAATCAAAATATTGAATTTGGTTTTTTTGTTATTGGTGACTTAAATATTTTAGATGAAAACGATAGTACTTATAAGAGCAAATTGTATTTTAAAATATACAATGAAATTGAAAAGAAAAGTGTTGTAGGTGTAGTGTTTAATAAAAAAGAAACCACCATATATACCATACAGTCCATAAAGTATGAGGATTAAATTGAATCAAAGAAGAAGTGATCTTTTAAATACATTTGTTTTATGAATGGTATGGTAAAAAGCGGTTTGCAAATACTTGGAGTAAATGGTTTGGATTGCAAAGAGCTGACAGGTTTTTAAAAACCTGTCAGCTCTAACCGCACCAACCGAATATAAGTGATTGATGAGGACACCCACGGATAAGTTTCAAAACGTGCTACTTCATGCTGAAGTAAGGCATTTTATTTTTTAAACGTGCTACTTCACGCTGAAGTAACTTTCTAAAAATTCATAAAAACCCAAAAAGCAATGTTTTTTAGTTTGTTTCAAATTTCCGCATTCGCTCGCATCTTGCGAGTGAATATTTTGATAAGCTTCGGGCTGATTTTGTAATTGTAAATTTGAAAATGGGCGGGACGCAAATTAAACTCACACTCGCAAGATGCGAGCGAGTGCTGTGGCTTAATTTCAACTAATCTCGATGTTTGTCTTATAGATAATTGAATTGCTTGTAAAGAGCTTTTTTGTAAGTAACTACTTTTTTCCTTTAAACAAATACTCCTATTGAATGGCAAATAACTGCTGGTTTGGTAACGCCATTGTATTGAAAAATAAGGTTAAAATTTCCTGTTTCAATTGTTTTAGTTTGTTGCCATGCATCAAAGTTAAAGTTGATTGGAATAATAATAAACCTAAATTTATGGTGATTTAAATGCAATTGAGTTATTAAATCGGTCTTTTCTGCTCGGTCAATTTCATCAATAAACAATGTTTTGGGTTTAATATTGGCTTGCAAATAATAATCAATGGCTATGAGTTGAGGTATAGTTAAGTCGTTAGCATAATTGGCTTTTGCAAACTCATTTATTATTGTAAAAATATCGGTAAGCGAATGTTTATGAAAATTACTTTTGGTTATAAAATAATTGCCTAAGCCTAAAAGGAAATCGAAAATGCTATAATTTAAAGCAACATATTTTAGCGTATTTACCGCTCGGCTTTTGTTCCAATAAATTTCTAAGGCTTCTTCTAAATAGGTAATTTGTAAAAGTTCGTTTTTGGTTAAATACTTGCTTTTTATAATTTGATAGGGGGGAAGTGGATCAAAAACATATTCATGCTCTTTATACTTTTGGCGCATGGGTGTACCTTTTAAAAACTTTAAAAAACCCAATTGTAACTCGGGTGGAAATAGTTTAAACACTTCTTCAATGCTGTATTTTATATCGTTCCAATAATCTAAAGGCAAGCCAACAATTAGGTCCAAGTGCATTTCTATTTTATCATCTAGTTTTTTTATTACAGCACTGGTTTTATCAAAATTTTGCTTGCGGCTTACTTGTAAATTGGCTTGTTGGTTTACGGTTTGTATGCCTATTTCAAACCTAAATAATCCTTTAGGTACTTTTTGTTGAATAAATGCAACAATATCGGGGTGTACAATATCAGCAGTAATTTCGAATTGAAACACATTGTTTGGTTTGTGGTTAGCCAAAATAAACTCAAACATATCGATGGTAAAATCTTTTTTTACATTAAAAGTTCTATCTAAAAACTTAATTACTCGCCCATGTTCCATTAAGTAAAGTAAGTTGGCTTTAATGTCGGCTATTGGTAAAGTGCGCACTTTATTATCTAAACTGGCCAAGCAAAACTCGCATTTATAAGGGCAGCCTCGGCTGGTTTCTACATAACAAACTTTGTTGTAAAGGTCTTCGGGTTTATCGTTTATGTATGGATTAAAGTTGGTGTAATTATCCAAATCGAACATGGGTGCAGGTAAATTTTCCTTCACTTTATCGTTGGTTTTAAAAACCAAATTTGGCACATTTTCAATGTTTGGATAATTATCTAAAAACAATTTAAAAGGCGTTTCACCTTCACCTGTAATGATGTAATCAACTTCTGGTAAATTTATAATATCAAGGTATTCGTAACTTACTTCAGGTCCGCCAAGCAATATTTTAGTATTTGGATTTAATGCTTTAATTAACCGAGCTACAGCAAGCGTTTGGGTAATATTCCATATATAACAGCTAAAGGCCACAACATCAAATTGTATACAAAACTCTGCAATTCCCTCTTTCGACTCTTTAATAGTAAACTCTTTCCATTCCAAACCTTTGTTATCTTTATTCAGTTCGTATAATAACCGGATGGCAAGATTAATGTGAATATATTTGGCGTTAAGCGTAGTTAGTAATGTGCGCATTTTTTTTTAGTTCTTAGTTCTTAGTTTGTAGCACTTAGTTAAGTTTATAATTCAAAAATCAAAATTCCTACCTGCTGCCAAATATATTACTTCCAACCCTAATCATGGTGCTTCCTTCTTTTATGGCAATTTCATAATCGCTACTCATGCCCATCGATAATTGATTAAACGTTTCATTATTATTAAAATAACTCGATTTTATTTCGTCAAACAAATTTTTTAATCCAGCAAATTCATTGGTTATTTTTTCTTCGTTTTCGGTAAAAGTAGCCATTCCCATTAATCCAACAATTGCTATGTTTGGGTAATTATTGTTAAAGTATTTATCAATTATCATTAACAATTCTTTTTGTTCTAAACCAAATTTAGTTTCTTCATCGGCTATGCTTATTTGTAATAGCACTTGTTGAATTTTATTAAATTTTGCAGCTTGTTTGTTTACTTCCAATAATAAACTTTCACTGTCTATGGAATGTATTAAGTGCACAAAAGGAATAATGTATTTTACCTTATTACTTTGCAAATGGCCAATTAGGTGCCATTCAATGTCTTTTGGCAATTGTTCATACTTGCTTACTAGCTCTTGTACTTTGTTTTCGCCAAATGCTTTTTGTCCACTATTATAAGCCTCCAAAATACTTTCAACGGGTTTGGTTTTGCTTACCGCAATTAATTTAATATTTTGGCTTAGTTGTTGTTTTAATTTTTCGATATTCGCAGCTATACTCATTATGATAAAATCAGTTTACAAATATGCAACAATTGCTTTAGTTATTACTACCATTGCTTGCAGTAACAACAATAATTTAAAACCAAAACCATTTTTTGATAGAAAAAAGATGGGAGATATAATGACAGACATACAAATAGCTGAAGCAGGAGTTAACCAACAAGGTTTTGCCACTGATAGTTTAAACAAAGTTATGAATTGGCATTATAATTTTATTTATAAAAAATACAACATAACCGAAAAAGATTTTAAAAATAATTACGATTATTATTTACAAGAACCTGCAGATTTGGACAGCGTGTATGTTGATGTATTGAATAATATTACAAAAATTAGGTTGAATAAATAAAAGGTTTTGTGTACGAAAGTTTATACCAAGCTGGTGCGGTTTTGCAAACCGCACTTAACTACCATAAGCATTTGTAATGCGAAAAATATTAATGCCAATTAATACATTTGCTATGTTAAAAGTTATTGGCATGAAAAAAACGGATTGCAAATCCTTATAATATATAGTTCGGATTGTAAATCACGAACTAGCTGGGACGTAATAATAGCAAATTTGCGATACAACATAACGTTCATTTTTGAAAAAAGAATAGGAAATTTGATATAATCTTTTATAAAAACATTTTACTTTTTATTATTCTTTTTGGCATACGAATGTTCTTATTCGCAAAATATTACTCTTTGCGGTAAAGTAACAGATTTAGATAAAAAACCAATAGAATTTGTTTCTATTGAATTTACAAAAATGCAAAGTAAAAAAAACATTTATACTGATAAGTACGGCCTTTTTTGTTTTAAAAATCTAAAAGAGGATTCTTTAAAATTAACTGTAAAATATCTCGGAATTAAAGTTGATACTGTTTTGTTGTTTTCAGAAATTGATTCTGTCTTCCTTAATTTTGAAGTCAATACAAAGATTATAAAATATAGATCTATAGTTTGGGGGATAAATGATTCAATTGCTCAAATTGATATAATTGAAGGGAGACCAAGACTTATCTTAAAAGGTGGTATGGTAGTTTCAAAAATTCATGGTCAAGAGATATTTGAAACAAATTATGGAATCAAATATTATGATTTTGGATGTATCTCTCTTGATCAAGAATCAATAACAAGTTACAATAAAGTAATCTTCAAATTTCTTGACAAAAAATATGGTAAAAAATGGAGAAAAGAAGTAAGAAAAGATGTAGTAGGTTTATAATAAAAAAGCCTATTAGTGAGCTCAGAAAATAAGTCTCCTAACTCTTCGTATAGTTGGTTATTATATTTAATTGTCTTTTATATCTGTATCAACACTTGTGTTTGTTTTTCTAAACAATTCAATAAAAAAACCTATTTGCAAAAAGTCGCGACCCGTTTCGTCATTTATTTTGTAATCGAACTGATGCAAATAGCCTACTTGCAATGTTGTTGCTTTTGATGGTTTGTAGTTCATTGCAAATAACATTCTGTTTCTTTCAAAATAAGGTTCATTGTCGGTAAAAAAAATTTCATTACTCGCACTTAATTGAAAGGGTTTATATTCATTTCTTACTTTTCCCAAAGGGCAAGAAATACCAAGTCTGTAGCGAAAACGGTTGCGATAGCCATTGCTTGTAAACCTCAATTCTGTTCGGTAGCGTTGTTCTATTTTTAACTTACCTATTGATTGAAAAAGAATTATCTGTGGCCAAATTCTAAATTCGTTGTTGTTTTTAGGTAAAACAAAATTACCACCTTCTTTATAGGTTTGGTAACTGCCTGCTCCCAAAGTTAACTTAACGTTTTTATGAATTTTATAATTAGCTCCTCCTTTATATTCGTAATAATGAAAGTTGTTATAAAAAAATAATGATCGCAATTGTGCTTCGCCAAAAAAACTTAATTTTCATTTTGGTTATATTTTATATTCAAAATATTCCAACTGCCCAAGTCAAAATTTTGCCCGTAAATAGTATTTATTGAAAAGCAAAACGTAAATGTTGCTAGCATTACTTTCCTCATATAATTGGCTCTTTGGATTGTTCTTTATTTAATGAAACTAAAAATGAATTATTGAAAAAATGAGAGTTGGTTACTGTAATTATTTCATTAGCTACAGTTTTAAAGTGAACAAAAAAGGAGTCCACTTCGGTTACTTTTCTTTCAAAATTATAAACTTTGTGTAATACTTTTAAATTGACACCCATTTTACTTGTTGATTAAAAAAAATAAAATACTGGAAGTAATATTTGAAAGTAATGACCATTGCGCAAAAAAAGCAATACCAATACCAATAGCAGTTAAAATTGTACTGGCAAATAGTGCAATTTCATTTTGCTTAAAACCCCAAACTCCTGTTAAAAGTATAATTGCAGTTACTGTTGTAAATAGCTGAACTGATCTAATTGCCATTTTTCTCCTACTCCTTTCCAATTTAGTTTTTTTGAGAAAATATTAATCACTGTTTTAAATATAAAATACATAATAACATAACTAGCTAATATTTTAATGGTTTCTAAAATTTGAATGTTAAGTCCGCTCATAGATTATTTATTGATATGTTTGATTTTCTTACTACAATACAACCTTCAATATTGTTTAGTTTGGGTTTCATTCAAACAAATATAAAGTTATTAGCCCGAAATTTATATCAAATTTTTTATACATTTGATTATTAAAATCGCAATGATATGAAAAAAATAATCTCTCTATTTTCCATTATTTTATTATGTGCCTTTGCACCAAAAAGCAACTTTTTAGCTGAGCAAAAAAAGTATGCTAGAGTAAGAACAGCTATTAGTGAAAAGAATAATTTGTTAATAGAAAACCTTAAAAAGAACAACTTAAAGGTTAACGAATTACAAATAATGTTAGTAACCTTTAAAAACGAAGATATTATTGAATTATTTGCCAAAAACAAAGTAGATAAAACATATAAAAAAATTGCTACTTACGATGTTTGCGCTCGTTCGGGAACCTTGGGACCTAAAAGAAAAAGTGGGGATGGACAAGTACCCGAAGGTTTTTATTATATTGATAGGTTTAATCCTGTAAGCAGTTTCTATTTATCGTTGGGCATTAATTATCCTAACCAATCCGATAAAATAAAAAGCACAACCGATAAACTTGGTGGTGATATTTTTATACACGGTTCATGCGTAACCATTGGTTGCATTCCCATGACCGATGATAAAATAAAAGAGATTTATTTATATGCAGTTCATGCAAAAAACAATGGGCAAAATAAAATACCGGTGTATATTTTTCCATTTAAAATGAATGATAAAAACATAGCATTACATAATGCAAAATATGGCAGCGAGCCAGGTTTAGAAAGTTTTTGGAAAAACCTAAAAGTTGGATACGATAAGTTAGAAAAAGAAAAAAAGGAGCTTACTATAAACATTGACAAAAACGGGGATTACCAATTTTAATGCCTATTTTGTTTCATCAATAACAATATCTTTTGCTTCAATAATTTTTATGACACCGTTTTCGCTAAACACCAACTTTTGTCCAAGTTGTTTCTTTTTAATCAGCATTTTTTTATAAGAAATTTTCATGCCTTCAACAATTAAATCAAATGTTTTACTGTTTTGCTTATCTTTCATTGGTTTAGTTTTTTATAAAATCTAGTTTCTTTTTATTATAAATTTTAATATCGTTATTGTAATCTTTTTTATAAATCAATTCTGGTTGATTATTTGAATTGTTATAAATAATAACCAAGTCACAAATATCATGATATATTTTAAATAGATTATCAATTCCTCTAAAATATCTTCTTTCTATTATATTTTTAGGAATGTTATGTCCACCTTCCGCCACTCTTGTTTTTACTCTTAATTCGGCTAATGCAAGAGATTCCAACCAATAATAAATTAAATTTACATAGTATCCTTTTGCTTTTGCACTAGCAATTAAACTTTCAAAACTTTTGGTAGCTAATGTAGTTTCAAAAGCAAAGGATTCTTTATTTTCCAATAACTCATCAATTCTTTTAAGCATTATTCTTCCTGCTTCTATCGACACTTTTTCAGGTTGAAAAGGAGAAATTCCTCTAGCAATTTCATCCGCATTTACATACTCTTTACACGATAATATTTCAGGCAAAATATTGAACGATGCAGTGGTTTTTCCTGCGCCGTTGCAACCAGCAATAATGTATAGATTGGGTTTCATTGACACAAATATAAAGTTATTCCATTTCAAATTATATCAAACTTTACCGGTTAAAAATTTAATCAGTCATAAATATAATAAGGATATTCAATATAATTATTTATATCATTATCCAATGAATCCGTTATTACAACATCTTTAATATTAATTCGTGGAGCAATCTTATAATTTCTTAAATCAACATAATTACTCCAGTAAATTAAATCTGTATCTTTAATTATTTTATTATGAGTGTTTTTGCTTTCAACAATTGTAATAATTTTTAACCCAATTCTCAATTTATTCATATTTTGAAGATACCAATATTGGGATGGCTTTTTTAAGTATATCTGAAAAACTATTTTTTGATTTTGTAATAAAAACTTACATTCAATAAAATTTCCATCACATATTTTTCGAACTTCTAGAATTTGTTGCTCATAAATAAGTTGATCTTCAAAAGAACAAGTCATATAACATAAGTTAAAGGTATCTTTCTTTTCGATTATGGAGGTTTTTTGTTGAATCAATTTTTGCTCAACCTGCTTACCACAAGAAACCATGATTGCAAATACAATTAATAAGATAATGATTTGTTTTGATTTCATCAGGTTAAGTTTGCTTATAAACGAATTTTTGATTGATTTATTACAACCTTTATTCCACCAACAATTGCATCAAATTCACATCTAATATTTTATTGAATTTTACACCTACTTGTTTTAGAACGCCTACCATAAAAAAGCCAAAATGTTGATGAAGTTTTATGCTAATATCATTACCTTCAGTAATGCGCGCCAATACTGCTTTTACACCATTTTTTATTCCTTGCTGCAAGCAATATTCCATTAATGGTTTACTTAGTTTTTGTCCTTTAAAATTGGGGTGTAAATAAATACTAAACTCTGCTGTTCTATCGTAAGCAGTTCGGTCGCTATAGCGTGTTAAACTAGCCCAACCTACTATTTCATTATTTATTTCACAAACTATTACACAATATTTTTCATTGTGAGCACTTAACCAATCAGTCATTTGCAAAACAGTTTTAGGTTCAATATCGAACGTGGCAGTAGTATTTAAAACGGCATCGTTATAAATATTGGTTATGGCTAAAAGGTCTTTAAATTCAGCTTGGCGAAGTATCATATTTAGTGTGCATTATCAAAAACTTGATTGGCTATAATTAAAGCATCTACAAATTTATAACCATCAATACCAGTTTGTAAACCTTTATCGTTAAAGTAAGCATACAAATTTTCGGTTGCCATATTTCCTGTTAAATCATCGGCTGCCATTGGGCAACCACCAAAACCTTTCATGGCCCCATCAAAGCGTTTACAACCATTTTCATAAGCAGCATCTATTTTTTCTTGCCAAGTATTTAGCGTGGTATGTAAGTGCGCACCAAATTCAATATTGGGAAAAGTAGGAATTAAATGTTTGAACAAATAAGCAATCGTTTCAGGATTTGCAATGCCAATGGTATCGCTCAACGAAATAATTTTGATGCCTAATTGATCCATTTCTTTTACCCATTTTTCAACTATTTCGGTGTTCCAAACATCGCCATAAGGATTTCCAAAACCCATAGAAATATACACCACTAATTCTTTGTTATTACTTACGCAAAGCTGTTGAATGGCTTTTACAGTTTCCAAACTTTCAGCAATGCTGCTGTTGGTATTTCGTTGCTGAAATGTTTCGCTTATAGAAAACGGAAAACCTAAATAAGTTATTTCAGGATATTGAACAGCCATTTCCGCTCCTTTTAAATTGGCAATGATGGCTAGCAGTTTGGTGTTAGTTTTCAATAAATCTAAACCAGCCAAAACTTCTTTGGTATCGGCCATTTGTGGTATAGCTTTTGGCGATACAAAACTTCCAAAATCAATGGTATCGAATCCCACTTTTAACAGCTGATTGATATAATCAATTTTAGTTTGAGTAGGAATAAAATCGTGCAAGCCTTGCATGGCATCGCGCGGACATTCAATAATTTTTATGGCCATATTTTAATAGGTGGTATAAGGATAAAATGCATCTTCAAAATGCAAAATTTCAGTTTCTTCTTTGGTTCTAATGATTGCAATAATATCGAATCGAATTTCACTTTTTATTGCATGCTTTTCTTGATACAAAACTGCAGCTTCAACCAACGTTTTTTGTTTGGCTTTACTCACTGCATTTTCAGGATTTACAAAATTACTCGAACGTGTTTTTACTTCAACAATAACCAGACAATTTTGGTGCTTTGCAATAATATCAACTTCAGTTTTTAGTTGTTTGTAATTTCGTTCTAATATTTCAAAACCTTTATTTAACAAAAAGTCACAAGCCAATTGCTCTCCAATTTCACCTGTGACTTTGTTGTTATGCTTCATTTTTTAGTTAGTTCCTAGTTCTTAGTTTTTAATTCATAGTTCATAGTTCCTAGTTCTTAGTTCTTAGTTGTTTTTATAAACCATGGTCTATCGTCTATCAACTGACAACTATTTGCTCATAAACTCAACCACTTTATTCACCATGTTTTTTGAACCCATAATAATTGGAACGCGTTGGTGAATTGCTGTTGGTTCTTCGTCTAAAATTCTGGTTTTTCCTGTGGTAGCTAATCCACCTGCTTGTTCTGCAATGTAACTCATAGGAATACCTTCAAACAATAAACGTAATTTCCCATTAGGACTTTTAGCAGTTGGCGGATAAATAAATACACCACCTTTTAATAAATTACGATGAAAATCGGCAACCATTGAGCCAATGTAACGCGCGGTATAAGGTCTATCAGTAGCTTTATCTGTTTCCTTTACCCAAGTCAAATAATCTTTAACTCCTTGAGGAAATTCAGCCGCATTACCTTCATTTATTGAATAAATTTTACCATCTTCACTGGTTTTAATGTCAGCATGACTTAAACAAAACTCACCAATACTTGGATCTAAAGTAAATGCATTCACACCATTTCCGGTACTAAATACCAACATGGTAGAAGTACCATAAAGTACATACCCAGCTGCAACTAATTTATTTCCAGCTTGTAACACATCGGCTTCAGTTGGTTCGGTACCTTCAGCTGTGACACGTTTATATATTGAAAAAATTGTTCCAATAGAAACATTTACATCAATGTTTGATGAACCATCTAAAGGATCCATACAAATTACATATTTTCCATTTTTAGAAAATGTACCATTTAAAGGTATTATTCCTTCATTCTCTTCGCTTGCTATTACGCAAACTTCGCCACCTTTACTAAAAGTTGAAATAAAAGTTTCGTTACCAATAATGTCTAATTTTTTTACATCTTCCTCTTGTACATTTACACTGCCATGGTCACCTAAAATATTGGTTAAACCAGCTTTATTTACCTCTCTACTAATTATTTTTGAAGCAATTCCAATATCGCGTAATAAACGAGACAACTCACCTTTTGCAAAAGGGAAATCTTTTTGTTTTTCGATAATAAATTGCCCAAGAGTAGTAAAATTTTCCATAATAGTTTTTAATAATTTTAGCAATAATAATACAAACTAAATAAACTGTATGTAGGTTTGACTAAAAGCAGTAATTTTCTAGGGAATGTTGATTGTTGAATTGCTTGATTGTTGAATTGTTAGATTGTTGAATTGTTAGATTGTTATTCATACTTCATACTTTATAATTCAAAATTCTTCATTTGCTTCTAATCGCATCTACCGGATTTAATTTGGAGGCACTTAATGCGGGTAAAAAGCCAGATATAATTCCAATACAAATACTGGTAATTACACCAACAAAAATATTTTTAAAGCTTAGGTAAAACACATAGTCAAATGCACTGCCTAGCCCAGTAATTATTAGCCATACCAATAGTAAACCAAATGCGCAACCTAAGAGACATAGAATAACCGCTTCTGTTAAAAATTCAATTAATATAAAATAATTTTTAGCACCTAAACTTTTTTGTATTCCTATTTGATTGGTTCTTTCTTTGACACTTACAAACATAATATTGGCTATTCCAAAGCCTCCAACCAACATGGCAAATAAACCAATTATCCATCCAGCCATATTTACAACAGCAAATGTTTGGTCGAGTTGTTGTGTTATTAAAGTAGTTTTATTCAAGGCAAAATTTTCATCTTGTCCAGGTTTTAATTTGCGCTTACTTCGCATTATTCCATTTACTTCCTGTTCCAAGGCCGATACTCCCAATTCGTTGGCTTTTACATGAATTTTACTACTAGCATCATCGCTATTTATTCTTACATATTTTGCTGCTGCATTTACTGGAATTAAAGTAACATTATCTAAACTATTTCCTATTAAACTTTCGCCTTCTTTTGCAAAAACACCAATTACATTAAATTTAATTCCTGATACTTTTATACTTTTATTTATAGGACTGATTGTTGGAAACAATATTTGTGATAAATTATAACCAATTATACAACACAAATTACCATTAACCGACTCGTTTTCGGTAAAATACCTTCCTTCTACTAAATTAAAATTTCTAACCAAATAATAGTCGTGGGTTACACCTTGTATATCAATTCCCGAAGCGCTGTTGTTTCCTGCTTTTAAGGTTCTGCCATTGATAGAAATAGTTAACATTTGTGCTTCTGCCAATTCCGATTTTTGACCAATAGTTTTCATTTCTTCAATAGAAGCATTTGGTCTATTCATATACTTCCACCATTTATAACCTGGTCCAAATGTCCAAGGCCATTTCTCAACAAAAACTACATCGTTTCCTAAGCTTTCTACACTTGAATGTAAGTTACTTTCAAAACTTTCTACTACAGCTAAAACTGCTATAATGCAAAAAATACCAATTGTAATTCCTAAGGTTGATAACATCGTTCTAACTTTATTTAAATACATGGAATAAAAAGCAGCCATTGCACTTTCTTTCAACTGAGTTAAAACTATTCGAATATTTTTCATTTATTTTTACAAAAATGTGTTTAAATAATTCAATAACAAAGTTATTTTGATAAAAGGTTTAAAGCGTTAAGTAATGCGGAATGCGAAATGTCAAAAGTGCGAAATGAAATTTGAAAAATGGGAGAAATACATTAAGGTCAATTAACAATTCAACAATCCAACAATCTCCAAATCAAAAATCAATAAATCTTCAAGTAAAATTAATCTACTTTCAAAACCATAAATTCCACTCTTCTGTTTGCTGCTTTCCCTTCTTCAGTTTCGTTTGTTGTTATTGGAACTCGCTCTCCATAGCCTTGCCAAGTTAATCTATTTGGGTTAATACCTTTTTTTGTTAAGTATTTTACACAAGCCATGGCTCTGTTATTTGATAATGTAATATTGTATGCATCAGAATTTTGGTTGTCAGTATGCCCCATAATTTTAATGCACATTTTTGGATATTCTTTTAATACATTCAATAAATTATTAAGCTCCACATACGATTGAGGTAATAAAATATATTTATCTAAATTAAAATTTATATTCCGTAATGCATACGTTTTACCAACTTCAAACTTTGGTTTGTAATTATACATGGTGTCACTACAATCACAAGTATTGTCACTTCTAATTTCCGAAATACAAAAATCATCGTAATACAATCGAACGTGAAAATAATAAGGATCTAAATATATTTTATTAATAGAATCGAGCAATTGGTTTGTGTTTAACTGAATTTCATTAAATAAAAATGTTCTTTGTTTATTAATATTTGAAGTAAACTCACTCATTAACTGTTTTTGCTTTTTTATAGCACTTTTGCTATCGCCCAAATTTGGAATTTCGGCTTTAATTTGTCTGAAACTATCACGTATCAATTCTAAATCAGCTTTTCTTTTTTGTATCAATCCTTCTTTTATCCTTATCAAACTATCGTATAAACTAAAAGTAAAATCGTTGTGAAACCTGCCAATATATAAGTATTCGCCACTGGTATTGGCGGTAAAAGTAATGTGGTGGTATTGCCAAAAAGGGCGCTCTCTTTCAGTATTGGAGTCAATTGGAAACTGAAGTAAAGGTGCTGCTTTTATTCTAGTTCTAATTGGAGATACTTGTTCAAAATAGGGTAAAACGGCCACTTCAAAAAAACCTAATTTTTCAATTCTGTTCCAAGTTTCATCTTTTACATAAGTTTTCACTTTAAAAAAATATTGTTTTCCAGCCACCACAGGTTGTTTTAATTTTACACATAAATACTCGCTTGGTAAAGGTAAAATAGTACAAAGGCCATGAATATAATTCGAAATTTCATTTCCATTTGTATCAACCAACATGTGTTCGTAATGGTAATAATCTCCTTTGGGTTGGGTCCAATATTTAGGAGTTCCATCTTTTAAACGTTCTTCAAATCCTGGATTAGGAATTAAGTTTTGCGCATTGGTTGCAAAGCAAAATAAAAGAAAAAAATATATAAAAATGGTTTTCAGAAAATTGAATAATTTGAAGCAATTATACTTTGATAATTTAGTTTTTAAAAACACTTTTTTATTAGTTCAAATCTTAAATAAATTTTCCCAAAAAAAAACTTCAAATTTCAACCAAAAATTTATTAGCATTGAACCATGAGTTACGAAACAATTTTATTTGATGTAAATAATGGAGTGGCAACGCTAACACTCAACAGGCCAGATGTATTCAATGCATTTAACGAGCAACAAAGTTTTGATGTAATTGATGCTTTAAAAAAATGTGCGAAAGATAAAACCATTCGTGTGTTGGTTTTAACAGGAGCTGGAAAAGCTTTTTGTAGCGGACAAGATTTAAAGTCGATTGCAGGAGCAGAAAACAGAAGTTTACGTGAAAGCATTGACAAACGTTATAATCCCATGATTAAAGCCATTCGTAATTTACCAATTCCTGTAATTTGTAGGTTAAATGGAGTTGCGGCAGGCGCAGGTTGTTCATTGGCTTTAGCAAGCGATATGATTGTGGCTAGCGAAAACGCTTCATTAATTGAAGTATTTATCAATGTAGGTTTGGTGTTAGATTCAGGTTCTTCATATTTTTTGCCACGATTGGTTGGTTCGGCTAGGGCTTTTGAATTAAGCACCATGGGCAGTAAAGTTACTGCACAACAAGCTTTTGATTGGGGAATGGTTAACCGTGTTTGTAAGGCTGAAGATTTAGATGAAGAAGTAAAAAAATTAACCGATTATTATGCCAATGCACCAACAAAAGCCATTGGTTTAATGAAAAAAATGTTGAATAAATCATTCAATAGCGACTTAGATACCATGCTAGAATACGAAGCTTATTGTCAAGAAATAGCTGGAAGAAGCAAAGACAATAAAGAAGGAGTAACCGCATTTATTGAAAAAAGAAAACCAGTTTTTACTGGCGAATAACAATTAAAAAAACAGCCACAGATTCACCATTTAAATGAAGAATTTCAATTGTAAAATCTTTGAATTTGTGACAATAAAAAACAAAAAATGAAATTAGCAGCAATTGATATTGGATCTAATGCAGTAAGGTTACAAATAGTTAGGGTTAATGAAAATCCTAATGACTCAGATTTATTTAAAAAGTTAGAGTTTGTTAGGGTTCCAATTCGGTTGGGAGATGATGCCTTTAAAGACCAATTTATAAGTAAAGAAAAAAGAAAAGTTTTTAAAAAAGCTATGGAAGCATTTAAGTTAATTATGGATGCTTTTGAGGTAGATCATTACATGGCTTGTGCTACGAGCGCAATGCGAGAGGCTGAAAACGGACAAAAAATTGCAGATAAAATTTACGAAAAATGTGGTCTTAAAATTAATATAATTACTGGTGTTAGAGAAAGCGAAATAATTTTACGTTCTATTAAAAATTATTTTAAACCCAATACCAATTATTTAACAATTGATGTAGGTGGGGGAAGTACCGAGCTTGCAGTAATTATTAATGGAAAAACAATTAATTCGGCAAGTTTTAATATTGGAACTGTTAGGATGGTTGATGGAGCAGTGAATGAAAAAACTTGGCAAACCATAGAAAGTTGGGTTAAGCATAAAACGGAGGATGTTCCAGGCTTAGAAGCTGTGGTAACAAGTGGAACAATTAATAAAATTTCGGTTATGTTAAATCCAAGTAATCCTGAATATTTTACAAGAAATCAATTAAAGGATTTCCATAGAAAGGTAAGTAAAATGAGTATTATTGAGCGAATGGATAATTTAAAATTAAATCCTGATAGAGCAGATATTATTGACGTTTCGGCCGATATATATTTACGTATTTTGAATTGGTGTAGTATTGAAAAAATACATGCTCCAAATGCAGGACTAAAGGATGGAATTTTAAATGAATTATACGATAAATACTATTAAACTAAATGAATAAACATTTAGAAAACTTACAAAATTGTATAGGCAAAAGCACCAATGATGAAGGCTTGGGAGCTGTTAGCCGATGGATAGATGGAACTTTAATTTTTGCTGAAGCAGGTCATTTAATAGTTAATTTTAAAGTGCAAGAAACTTGGTTAAATCCAGCTAAAACTTTACATGGCGGAATGGCTGCTACTTTAATGGATGATGTAATGGGAATGACTATTTACAGTTTAGGAAATGAAGTTTTTTATTCAACTGTAAATCTCACTTTAGATTTTTTATCGTTTGCCCTTGCAGGTGATGAAATAACAGTGGAAGCCAAAGTAGTGCGCAAAGGAATAAGTGTAATAAACATTGAAGGGTTTATTTATAAACGTAAAAAGCTATTGGTAAAAGCTTCCTCTAATTTGGTAAATAGCGGTAAGAAAGTTTTTTAAAGTGCGGAGTTCGAAGTGACAAAAGTGCGAAGTGGATTTGCTTGGAATGTTATGTGAATTTTTCCGCAGATTTCATTTATTCATATACTTTATGCTCAACTAAAGTATAACTCTAGCGCAGTTAAACATAATATTCAAACTTTAATAATCTTACAATTAATTAAAAACATTTTATACATTCAGCTAAAAAACAAACTTGTTTAATTTCCTATACTTATTATATTGCCAATCAAATTAATTTTATAAACTATATGAGCGTTTGGCGAAAAAAACCTATTAGTGCCTTTGAGGCAGAAATGAAAAAAAGTGGATTAAACCGAGTATTAACACGTTGGGGACTTACATCTTTAGGAATTGGAGCTATAATTGGTGGTGGAATTTTTACTTTAACTGGAATTGCTGCCCACGATTATGCTGGCCCTGCTTTGGCTTTATCGTTTGTAATAGCTGGTATTGGCTGTTTGTTTGCTTCACTTTGTTATGCTGAGTTTGCTTCTGTTTTACCTGTAGAAGGAAGTGCATATAGTTATGCTTATGGAACAGTAGGTGAGTTATTTGCTTGGTTTATTGGTTGGAATTTAATATTAGAATATATGATGGGAGCTACCACGGTAGCTGTAGCTTGGAGTGGTTATTTTGTAAAATTACTTCATCTTTTCCACATCGACTTTCCTATTTGGCTTTGTAATGATTTAGCAACTGCTACCGAAAAATGTGTAAAAGCGGGAATTGCAGCCCCATCGTTTGCAGTTAATTTACCAGCTTTTATTATAACTTGGGTGGTAACTTCAATATTAATAAAAGGTATTAAAGAAGCTGCTAGCACTAATAATATTATAGTAATTATTAAAATAGCAGTAGTGCTTTTTGTAATTATTGCAGGTGCGTTTTATATTAATGTTGAAAATTGGTTTCCTTTCATTCCTGCCGAAGTAGCCGAAATTGGTACTAATGGATTACCAACAGGTAAAATAAATTTTGGCTTTGGTGGTGTTCTTACAGCCGCAACAATTGTGTTTTTTGCTTACATAGGTTTTGATGCAGTTTCAACGCAAGCTGGCGAAGCAATTAATCCTAAAAAAGATGTGCCTTTTGCTATTATTGCTTCATTAATTATTTGTACAATACTTTATATTTTGGTTTCATTGGTTTTAACTGGAATGGTAAAATACGATGTGTTAGATAAAGCAGCTCCTGTGGCATCAGCATTTAGCGAAAAAGGCTTAACTTGGGCTGTATTTATTATTACTATTGCTGCTACTGCAGGCTTAACCTCTGTTATGTTGGTAATGATGTTAGGTCAAACACGTATTTTTCTTGGAATGGCTAAAGATGGTTTATTACCGCCATTTTTTAAATCATTACATGTATCGTTTAAAACGCCATACAAAAGTACGGTTTTGGTTGGAGCTATAATATCGGTAGTTGCAGCATTTACTCCAATTGAAAAAGTAAGCGAAATGTGTAGCATGGGAACCTTATTGGCTTTTGCAATGGTATGTGTTGCAGTAATGTTATTAAGATATAAAAAACCTGAATTAGAGCGACCTTATAAAGCACCAGCAATATATTTGGTGGGAACTTTGGGAGTTGCTTTTAACTTGTTTTTGATGGCTTATGTAAGAAAAGAAACATGGTATGCTTTCATTGTTTGGGGCTTACTTGGAGTATTAGTTTATTTTTTATACAGTCGCAAAAATAGTAATTTGAATAACGCTTCCGATGAGTCATTATAAGTAGTTTTTTTTATGAGTGAATTGTGTTTTAAGATAAATAAAAAAGGGTTTGTTACTGAATGCTTAAGCCAACCACAATATAGTGGCTTATGTATTTTGGTAAATAAACATTTATCGGAACAAAATTTGCCAAGTGAAATTATTGAATTAATAACAAAGTTTTTACATGAAAAAAATTACCATTGCTTAAAAAATGTAGAGGCTGATAACCAATTTTATGACCTACGGTTTTTAATAAGTTTTGATGAATGTATATGTATTATAAATAATGTCACTTTAAAGGTAAAAAAGTATTCTGAATTTGATAATAACAATAATCAATTCAAAGCGCTGGTAGATAGTACATTTGATAATATTTGGTCGTTTGATACAAACTACATATTAACGGCTGCCAACCAAGCTTTTTTTGACCTAAGAAAAAGGGTATTTAACTCGAATATTAAAATTGGAGATAACATTTTTAAAGATGTATTGGAAAGTAGGGTAGAAAAATGGAAACCCATTTATGAACAAGTTTTAGCAGGTAACAAGCTGTATTTTGAAGATGAAAGAATCATTAGAAACAAGGTGGATTATGTTGAAATAAACCTAAATCCTGTTTATGATCAAAATGGTAAAATTGTGGGATGTATGGGTATTACACGTGATATTAATGCTGCAAAAAAGAAAGAAATTGAACGTAAAAATTATATTCAAAAGTTAGAAGAATTTGCCTTCAAAACTTCGCATGAATTGCGTAGACCTTTAGCAAATATTTTAGGAATTGTTCCTTTGCTAATGGAAGAAAAAAATGAGGAACAGTTTACATTTATTTTAGAAGCATTAAAAATATCGGTTCAAGATTTGGATTTGGAGGTAAAAGCAATGAATGATACCATCAACAAAAAATAAAGGAATAACATTCTTTATGGCCATTGAAGTTTTTAAAATCCAGACAGGTAATCCTATTAAAAAGGATAATCTTTTAACTGATATGCTTAGTTTGAATTTTGAAATATTTTTGCTTTAAAGTTTATTAAAAATAAAGAATAATAACATAAATAATCGTATAAAAATGAAACCTTTAAAATTAACTTATGCTGTATTTTTACTTTTGTTTTTAGCCTGTAACCAAACTGATAATAGTAAAGCTGTAACCACTAATGACACGCTGCATAACACTAACACCGAAACAAATCAAAATATAGAAAATAAGGTACAAGAAGAAAAACTTAAAGAAGATGTTATTGCAGGTATTAACAATATAATTGAATTATTCAATAACAAAGATGTCGACAAAATTTCAAATATTATTAGCTACCCTTTACAAAGAGAATACCCAATACCAAGCATTAAAAACAAAGAAGAATTTAAACTTAGATTTAATGAAGTTTTTGATCAATATCTTATTGATAAAATTGCTAATTCAAAAATAGAACAATGGTCGGAAGTGGGATGGAGAGGAATCATGTTAGACAACGGTGATTTATGGATAACAAGTTCTGATGGAATAATTACAACTGTAAATTACCAAAGCGATATTGAAAAAAAATTAATAATTGATTTGATAGAAAAGGACAAAGCTAATTTACACGTTTCACTAAAAATATTTGAAAGCCCAACTTATAGAATAAAAACTAAAACGTCTTTAATTAGAATTGATGAAGTAAGTGAAAATGTATACAGATTTGCTTCTTGGAAAAAAAACGAAAAAGAATCTTCAAAACCCGACATAATTATGAGTAATGGGGTAGTGGAATATGACGGAACAGGAGGCAATCATTATATTATTTTTGAAGATGGTAGTACTAAATATAAGGTTTATAGATTTATTATGGGTGCTGAAGAAGATACACCTGATGTTACTGTTGAAATAGAAAAAGATGGAAAAACTCTTTTAACTGAAGATGGTACATTGGTATTGGAATAATTTATAAATTGATTGGCTTTAAAAATTAATTGTCAACGTTATATTGCAAGTATGCTAGCTAGGGTATAAGCCGTATTTTTTGGGTTATTGTTCAAAATATTTATATTTAAAAGTATATAAGTTATATTTTTCAGAAATTATTGTATTGTCTTCATGACGATAGGAATTAAAATATGATTCATGCAATCCAAATTCATTTAAATTGTAACCTTTAGATATATGTTTTGAATATTCCATTTCATTATAAATTGCTGTTCCGCATCTATAAGTATTTATTCTAATAAATTCTGTTGGTTCTTCAAAGCGTTCTCCATCCGAAATACACTTTTTTGAATCTTTACTTCTATAATTTTTAACAAAGGGATGTTTCCTCAATTTTTTATATTCAATATTAGTTTTGCCTGAATCAATAGTTGAACTAAAATCATTGTCATAAGTTTGGATTAAACATTTGTAAAAGATACTTGTGTCGTAATTCGTTCTGAATTTTTTCTTGAAAGAATTGGCTTGCTTGTTTTTGATTTTAATAAAATTGTAAGTGATTATTGGTTTATATTTGATAGGTTTATTAATGAGTAATTTATTGTAATAGTCATTTTGCTCGTTTATTAAACTCCCATTTTTATATATCATTACTTGCGTACGAGTAAAATTAATAATGGTGTCAGCTTTTTTAAAACTGAATAAGCTTATAACTGTGGTGTCAACCCTTATTAGTTTTTGGTTATAAAAATAACTAGTTATTAATGAGTGACCATGTTCATTTTTATTTAAAGTTTCATTAGTAATAAAGTAATTTGAACTTAAAGAACCTTTCTTTAATATATTACCGGCAGTGTCTAATTCAGCCATCCAACACAAATCATTGTTTGAATCGTACACTTCAATTTTATTTACCTTTTTAAGTTTATATAGTGCGGTACTTTTTAAAATGAAATTATCTTTATAAACAAACCGATCATTAAATTTGCGTCTCATCTGCAACCAATTGTGATTATAATATGATGTATGTTCATTCTTATATATTTCTATTTCCTGAGAATAGGAAATAAATGGAGTAGTAAGAAATATAATTAAAAAGAACTTTAAATAAATTTTCATTGTTTCCCTGCTAATGATTGAAATAAACTGTAACTCTTTCAAACATCCAGATAGCAAACGAGTGCTTATGGTTGCTACAAAACAATTCAAAGGCTTTTTAATAATTACCATTATAAATTTACAAAAAACAAAGATATATTTTAATCTAAATTGTTGCTTTTTACCCATGTTGTAGTGCTGAACTTGCACTAGCTTTGCTGGTTTTTTCATGCGCTAACTAGTAAATATTAATTACAATACCAACCATAGACAAATGCATAACTGTAGCCTTACTTTTATAACTTTGGTTTAAATCTTTCAAACGATTGCCAATATTTGTCTTTATAAATTTCGTAATCTATTTCAAATTTATCGCTGTTTTCTTTTTGTGTTTTAAAAAATACTTTTGACGGTTTTCTAAAATCTTTGCAAGCAAAATAAATTTCACGTTCGTTATTTGCTGTTTGTCTGCCAATGTATAAATAACCGTCTTTGTCAGTAAGTTGTTCCATTATACCATCTTCTATTTCATCTAAATTTTGGTAATCATCTCCATACGGCATTCCGTTGTTGTTACTGCCATCATATTGAAAAGTAATTACCGCAATCCAAGGGTGCGATGCTTTGCTGTCCCAATTAAGCAATTGGGTATTTATTACAGCAATTAAATTGTTTTCACTTTCTAATTCTGCTTCCAAAATAGAGTGTTCATCATTTTCTGTATCGTAGCGAACTCCTTCGTATTTTTCAATAAATTCTTTTTGTCGCCAAGTTAAAAAGTCTTTAAGTTTTGCAATTGGAACAAGCTCTTTTTCTGCTTCGTATTTGCTTATTATTTTTAGATTGTCAATGTTATTTAGGAAGTCAAGTTCGCCTAAATAATTATCTAAGAAAATGTAAGTTCCATTCCCTATTTCTTGTTTATTATCTTCTGTTCGCTCGTTGTGAATTACACAAATATCAATTTCATCTGGGTAGCCAGGATAGTCGTTTGAATAAAAGAATAAATTCTCGCTATCAAATGTATAACCATTCATATTAATTGATACGTTTTCAATATCCATTGCAGGTTTAAGGGCGGTAAATTTCCAACCGTTTATGTTTGGTGCTTGTTCTACTAGTTCTTCTACAAAAACAATGTTTTTAGCGTTGCCATCTGCTGTTAATATCAATTCGGCATTATCTTCGTTATACATGCCTGTTAAATAAAAATAACCATCATTAAGTTCAGCAAGTTTTGGCGAAAGTTTGTCAAAGAAATCTTTTTCAATGTCTTTATGGGTTTTCACTACTTTAAAAAATGTTTTTTCATTTTGTTGAAACCAATTCCAAAAGTCGCTATTACTATTTATGGGCGTATCTTTTTTGCCAAAAATATTTTTTATAAAACTCATTTGTATATTTTTATTTAAATGTTTAATTATTGTTTCATTACGATAAAATATGCCAGCGGTTGGTAAAATACCAACCATAGTGAAATTAGTGGTTATTTATAAATATATTAAATTCAGATTTTGCAGTTATACTTTCAAACAAAGATCCGTGTTCACCTCCAACAATTTCCACAAACTGACTATTCTTACAGTTTTTACAATTTAATACATCTTGTTTAAAAGTTGGCCACGAGTACATTTGAATAGGAGTGTCATTGAGTCCTTGAACAAACAAAATGTCGGACTTGAATCCATTTGTGAAATTAAGTAATGACCTTTGAAAATAGGCATTGGGGTTATTTGTTGTGGTGCCATATGTATTTTTAAGCTTGGTACACACCGCACCAGGTTGAATTTGCCCATTTTCCTCTAATTGACATCTATAAACAAGGTTTAATGGGCCAGGTGCATTGGCAATTACACCATTGGTTTGATGTATGGTATTAAGTCGAGTTACCATGTAGCCACCTTGAGAGTGTCCGCCTAAGAATATTTTTTTTACGGTTATACCTAATTCTTGACTTGCTTTATTTTTTAACCATAATAAGGCTGCTTCACCTTGCACAATATTGTCGCCAAATAATACATTTTCTTGAGGATATGCTACACTTACAATCATCATATCATTTCTTTCTAAAATACCCTTAAATTTGTCAAGTGTTGTATTGGCAGCAGTCATTATATTGCTATCATACATTACAGTGCCATGGAATAATAAAAGTACATCCACTTCATTTAATGCGGGTTTGTCAATTACTACATCAATATTAATTGTATTATAACTAACAGATTTTGTTGTTCTATAAGCAGTAGGAGTTGGCTGCTCTGTCGTTTTATCTTTCTCACACGAGAAAAACAATAATGTAAATAATACCAATAATCTCTTCATACTATAATTGTAAATATTCGTTTGGACTGTTTTTATTAAAAATGGTTTAACTCACTTACTTTTCAGTTAATTCAACGCACTCCGAATATATAATGAAATGAAGTGTCACCAACACGGGTTGTTAAATACATAAGTTCAACAATAATTATTATTTTGATGAGTTACAAACTCTTATTTCATTTTAAATCCTTAGTCAGCCTTGCTATAGCCAAACACACAAGACTAAGGATAGTAAGGCAATGGCTGGCGCAGACGCCTGCAATGGCAAGTCACAAAGTAGTTTCTAAGCATTTCTATTCAATGTTCGGTGAAAACACCGACCATAGGCAACACCGACCATAGGCAAATAATAAATCACATCATTTACCTAGTTTAATGCTATGTTTTCTATGTGTCTATGTGGTTCAATTTTATTTAAAACATAGTTTTTAAAAGTACCGAAACAAAATTGCTGGCGCGGATGCCTGCAATGGCAAGTCACAAAGTAGTTTCTAAGCATTTCTATTCAATGTTCGGTGAAAACACCGACCATAGGCAACACCGACCATAGGCAAATAATAAATCACATCATTTACCTAGTTTAATGCTATGTTTTCTATGTGTCTATGTGGTTCAATTTTATTTAAAACATAGTTTTTAAAAGTACCGAAACAAAATTGCTGGCGCGGATGCCTGCAATGGCAAGAATATTCGGAGAAAACACCGACCATAGGCAAATTATTTGTAATTTTAAACTTCTATTCAATATAGTGCTTTTTAGCCCTTGTTGGTGTTCTTCACCAACAAGTTTTTAACTATACAGTAAGTTGAGACTTTTGAAATAGTTAAAAATTTTCATTCCGATTTATATCTAATTTTAAATTTTAACTTAATACAAAAAAACGCTTTGTTTGTTGTAAGATTTATTTTGTTAAAAAGATAAAAATTGATGCGTAAAAAAAGAATAAACAATTACCAACAACATATAAGTTATAAGCAAGCTAAAAATACTGTTAGGGCTTTTAACATTATTGTTTTTTCAATTTTTGCATGGCTAACATTTACATCAACAGCTACCAGATTAGCCTTTGTAATAATGGCTTTGGTTCCATTTGCTTGTATGTACTTGTTACGCGAATACAAAGGCATTATTGTTTATGAACACGAAAAAGGAAATAAGCCTGATGTAGGTTTGACTTGTGTTATAGCAGTTTGCGGAATGATAATTAGAATAAGTATAGACTATACCATTTTTAGTTATAATTTAGTATGGATCTATTGCATTGGTTTTACAGTATTATTCATTATAATTTTTGAAACAATAGCCAACCTGCCAAAAGATTCATTTATATTACGATTGGTAATTAATAGTTTTTATGGCTTTTTTTACAGCTTTGCATTGGTAATTTTTTTAAACTGCGCTTTTAACAATTCGCCTTCTAATTATTTTTCAGCCAAAATTATAGACAAATATGCAACAAAAGGAAAAAACAGCAGCAATATTTTTGTGCTAGAAAAATGGCATACGCAAACAGAAAACGAAAAAGAACACGTTAAATACAAATATTATGATTCGAAAAATATTGGTGATTATGTGGATATAGAATATTACAATGGTTCGCTAGGAATTGGGTGGTATGAACTAAAGTAATTAACACTCCAACTCTGCTAATTTTATCATTTGCTGGTATTCTTCAACAACAAGTTTTCAATTCGGTTTGATAAGACACAAACCGAGAAGTAAATTCTACTTTTTTAAAACAATTTGTTTTTATAAGTAGGGGTAAAGCCTAAGTGTGCGTATGCTTTTTCGGTTGCTTCTCTTCCTCGTGGAGTGCGCATTAAAAATCCTTCTTGTATTAAATAAGGTTCGTATACTTCTTCAATTGTTCCTCCATCTTCGCCTATTGCAGTAGCTAAAGTGTTTAAGCCTACTGGGCCTCCCTTAAATTTTTCAATTAATGTTTTTAATATTCTCGAATCCATTTCATCCAATCCTTCACTGTCTACATTCAAAGCATTCAAAGCATATTGAGCAATTTCTAAATTAATAACGCCATTACTTTTTACTTGTGCAAAATCTCTTGTTCTCCTCAATAATGCATTGCCAATTCTGGGTGTTCCTCTGCTTCGTCTGGCTATTTCCCAAGCAGCTTCTTCGTCTATTATTGAATTCATTATGGTTGAACTTCGTTCAATAATGGTTTTCATTAATGCTTTATCGTAATACTGTAATCGGGAGTTAATACCAAATCGTGCTCTTAATGGTGAAGTCAATAATCCAGATCGGGTGGTGGCACCAATTAAAGTAAAAGGTTCAATTTCTAATTGAATACTTCTGGCATTTGGTCCGCTATCAATCATTATATCTATTTTATAGTCTTCCATTGCCGAGTATAAAAATTCCTCCACAACTGGGCTTAATCTGTGAATTTCGTCAATAAACAAAACATCACCTTTTTCTAAATTGGTAAGCAAACCTGCTAAATCACCAGCTTTTTCTAAAACTGGTCCGCTAGTAGTTTTAATACTTGCGCCTAATTCGTTTGCAATAATTATACTTAAAGTAGTTTTACCCAAACCGGGCGGGCCATGAAGCAATACATGGTCTAATGCTTCGCCACGTTGCTTGGCTGCTTGTACAAATATTTTAAGGTTTTCAATTGTTTTTTCTTGTCCAGTAAAATCATCAAAAAGCCTAGGTCTAAGAACCCTTTCAAGTTCTTTTTCAGCATTGGTTAAATTGGTTTCTTCAGGGTCTAAATTAGGATTTCGCACAAGCAATTATTTATTAATTTTTATTTAAACTTTCATAAAAATTCAAAGTGTCAGCTACAATTTTTTTATTATCATATTTATCTTTTACCAAACGTAGCGCATTTTTTCCAATTCGTATAATTTCGCTTGGGTTATTTATTAAATTTCTAATATGATTTTTAAATTCGTCAGCAGTTTCAGCAATTAAAATGTGTTCACCATTAACAGCTTCAATGCCCTGTGCACCTAATGATGTAGCAATTATACATTTACCTAAACCCATTCCTTCTAATATTTTCACTCTAATTCCACTACCCGAAAATAAAGGAACTACCATTATTGCTTTTTCGTTCATAAACTGAATGGCATTATCAATTTCGCCTAATACGCCAATGTGGTTTTGGTTATTAAAATCAAAAAATGAGTTTGGAATATTTCGCCCTGCCAAATAAAATTTTAGTTCAGGAAATTCAAAATTCATATCGTACCATACTTTATCAATAAACCATAACATGGCTTCTTGGTTTGGCATCCAATCCATTGAACCAATATGAAAAATACTTGGCATTTCTAAATTAGAATCATCAATAATTAGTTTGTCTAAATTTATTCCAAATGGAGATACATGAATGGGTTTTGTACACCCACTTTTTAAAAACACATTCGAATCGTGTTTGGTTATTGCGGCTATGCCATCAAAGTTATTTAATTGTTCTTGTTCAAATTTTTTAAGTCTGTTAGCCAATAAATATAAATACCATTTTTTTACAGGATTTTTTTCATTACAAGCCAAAGTTTCCCATATTTGATATTCTACATTGTGTTGCCTTAAAATACATTTTGCTTTGCTATTTTGCCTAATTACTGATAAATATGGAGCTACAAAAATGGTTTCAAAAACGATTACATCAAATGTATTTTCTTTACAAATTTGTATTAATTGATTTTTAAAATCTAGGTTAATAAATCGTTTTACGTGGTACGATTCTTTTGAAAATAAATTTAAAAAAGCTTGTATTGGTTTAATTTTATTATCAATATATGTTAAATAAATATTGCCTAACGCTTTAACATGTTCAGGAAGTTCATCGTATTCAATATAATGTTTTGATGTATTTAGCGAAGCTATTGTTAAATTAACTCCAGCTTGGCTGTAACCTTTTGCATAATTGTAATAACAAAGTGCTCCTCCATCTTTTAATGGCCAAGGAAAGCGTGGTGTTATTTGTAAAATTTTCATTTTATATTTTTTTTGTTTTAGGGAAAAAGCGCTTAATTAAATTTACCCAAGCGTTTTTGTTTAATAATGAACTGTCGTTACTGGCCTGAAAGGTTAAAAAGAAACCCAAAGGAGTTAATACAATTACTCCAATCCAAACACCCATAAAAGGTGTCCAAACCAATGTTTTAGCTGCTTTTTCGCCAGATAGAGTGATAACATGATATGCCAAGTAAAGCAAAATAGATGCAACTACAGGCAAACCAAAACCGCCTTTTCTAATAATAGAGCCTAAAGGAGCACCTATAAAAAACATGATAATACACGATATGGCCAATACAAATTTTTTATGCCATTCTATATCGTACCTCACCCCATTTTTTTTAATTTCATTCCTTTCGGTAATAGCATATGAAACTACATTTTTTGCTGTTCTAGTATTGCTTTCAGCACTGCTTAAAATTACATCTTTGTATTGGCTGTTAAATAAATTTAAAACTGAATCGCCTATAGTAATATTGCTATTTTTACTAGATACTGTTGTTAAATCATTCTTTAAAAAGTGATAATATGGTTTTACAAAACTTTTAAGTTCCAACGCTTTTTTATATTTTAATACTTTTAGTGAATCGCTAAAAAATTGTAATTGAAAAACATTTAACATTTCGTAATTGTGTTTAAATAAATCTTCATCGGTTCTACTAAAGTTAAAAACTGTTAAATCAAACATTATTTTTTCCTGAGTAAAATAAGTACTTGAGTGAGGAAATGAATTGTAATAATTCCTTTGTGTTTCCATTTCTTCATACCTGGCTCCATCATATAAAGTAAAAAATAAAAAACGTCCATCGTTACTCAAAGTCATTTTACCTTTTTTAGCAGAAATTACTGTTGAATGGATATTGTTAGCGCGCTTGTCGTAAATAATAATATCGTACATTTCCTGTGTACGCTTATCTTTTTTTCCAATTCTTATTGTTATGCCTTGTATGCCACTATAAAAAACACCTTCTGTTATAGCCAATGCAGGCTTTTTTTCTCTTACATCATATAATAACGATCTGCTTTTTAAATTTGCAATAGGGATTAATACATTAGAAACAAAAACACCAAACAATGAAATACCAAGCATGGCTACATACATGGGTTTAAACATTTTCCAAATTGAAATTCCTGCTGCTTTGGCTGCAACCAATTCGTAAGTTTCGCCTAAGTTTCCAAAAGTCATTATTGAAGCCAATAATACGGCTAAAGGCAAAGCTTGTGGAATTAATGATGCCGACCAATAAAACAAAAGCTCAGCAATAACTTGCCACTCCAAACCTTTTCCAACTAATTCATCCACATAAAGCCAAATAAATTGCATGAGTAATATAAACATTACTATAACTATAGTAGGTAAAAAAGTTCGAAAGAAGTTGCTAATTATTAATTTATTAAGTTTCTTCATTATAAAAAAGTTGTGCAAAGTAATATATTTTAATTTGATAGTTAACCTTAGATTTCAATAACTATACCATTAAAAACTAATTTTGTTGAAACAGTGTTTAAATCGTTTGTTGATTATACACTAAAATCGTAGGATAATAATTTATAAGAATATGCATTTAGCAATAGCGGGTAATATTGGGTCGGGTAAAACAACATTAACTACACTTTTAAGTAAGCACTATAATTTTGAGCCTCATTATGAAGATGTTGAAGACAATCCTTACATATCAGATTTTTATGAAGATATGCAACGTTGGAGCTTTAATTTACAAATATATTTTTTGAACAGCCGTTACAGCACCATTATGCAGCTTCAAAAAAACAAAAAAAGCATTATTCAGGATAGAACTATATATGAAGATGCAAATATTTTTGCACCTAATTTACATTCAATGGGTTTAATGAGCACCCGCGATTTTGAAACCTATCAAAAAATGTTCGATTCATTGAACCAAACTATTAAATCGCCCGATTTAATGATATACCTAAGAGCTTCAATTCCTACTTTGGTTAATAATATTCAAAAAAGAGGAAGAGATTATGAAGACAGCATTCGATTGGATTATTTAAAACGTTTAAATGAAAGGTATGAAGCTTGGATTAGTTCGTACAAACCTCGTCATTTAATTATTGAAGTTGATGATTTAAACTTTGCTGAAAAACCTGAAGACTTGGGGAAAATTATTGAAAAAATACAAACAGAAATGAACGGTTTATTTTAGTTTTTTGTTAATTGGAAATAACATACAATTAGCTTACAATTTATTAACCAACAATAAATTAGTAGCCATACCAACCGAAACCGTTTATGGTTTGGCTGCAAATGCCTTTAATGCTGATGCCGTTTTAAAAATATACCAAACCAAAAACAGGCCTCAATTTAATCCATTAATTATTCATAGTAACTCAGTAGAACGCTTCGAAAATTGGGGTTTAATAATTCATCCTGAAGTAAAAATATTAGCCAAACATTTTTGGCCTGGCCCTATTACTTTTATAATTCCTGCAAATAATAATATTCCCGAAATAGTAACTGCGGGAACTGGAGCTGTTGCAATAAGAGTTCCGAACCACCAATTAACATTGCAATTATTAGAAAAATTAGATTTTCCTTTAGCAGCTCCTAGCGCCAACCCAAGTGGCTTCATAAGCCCAACATCGCCCCAACATGTAGCTTATCAGCTTGGCAATAAAGTAGATTATATTTTAGATGGAGGAATCTGCAATGTTGGAGTAGAGTCAACAATTATTTCATTTTTAGAAAATGAACCGAAAATACTGCGTTATGGAGGATTAGCAGTGGAGGAAATTGAATTAATTTTAGGTAAAAAATTATTATCGTTTAATGAAAATGATAAAATTATAGCACCCGGAATGCTGTTGAAACACTATGCACCTAATCATCCATTGTATTTAGTAAACAATATAGAAGACGCAATTAAGAACGAAAACAAAAATAGAGTAGGGGTTATTTCCTTTTATAAAATGTTTCACGACATTCCTTCAGAACATCAATTTGTTTTATCAAATACAAAAGATTTAAACGAGGCTGCTAAAAATTTATTTTCATTTATGCACCAAATTGATAAATTAAATATTGATAAAATATTTACTGAAAAACTACCTAGCATTGGTTTAGGTTATGCTATAAACGACAGATTAAAAAGAGCAAGTATTCGTGAAACTAGCAATTAAACACATCAATTAGTTTTAGTAAACCGGGGTTCAATTCTTTTTTCTTATAAATAGAATCATTAAATGAAGTATAAGCAATTTGATTGTTTAGTAATCCAACCATTTCATTTTTTCTTCCTTCAAGCAAAGCCTCAACTGCACCATTACCTAAGCGAGATGCCAATACCCTATCGTATGCAGTAGGCGAACCACCTCTTTGAATATGACCAAGTATAACTATTCTTGGATCAAAATCAGGAATTTCCTTTTTTATTTTTTCTATTATAGCTGTTGATCCGCCTTCAATATTACCCTCGGCAACAATAGCTATGCTAAACGATTTTTTACTGCTAGTTATTCCTTTAAAAAAATCAATAATTTCGGTATAATTTTCTTTTACTTCGGGCAATAAGGCAATTTCTGCTCCACCTGCTATGGTTGATGCCAAAGCTATGAAACCTGCTTCTCTACCCATTACTTCTACAAAAAACACCCTTCCATGCGAGTCGGCAGTATCTCTAATTTTATCAATAGCATTTACAGCGGTATTTATAGCGGTATCAAAACCAATTGTAAAATCGGTTCCATATAAATCATTGTCAATGGTTCCTGGTGCACCAATTGAAGGAATTTTATATTCGTTATAAAATATTTCGGCACCAGTAAAAGTTCCGTTTCCACCAATGCAAACTATTCCTTCTATGCCATTTAAAACTAAATTATTGTATGCCTTTTTTCTTCCTTCCGGAGTCATAAATTCTTTGCTTCTCGAAGTTTTTAAAATGGTACCTCCTCGTTGAATTATATTTCCAACCGAACGTGAATTTAAAGGAATAAAATTTTCGCCACCTTCAATCATTCCTTTGTAACCCTGAAGTATTCCCATTACTTCAATATTTTTATAAATTGCTGTTCTTACAACAGCTCTTATACAAGCGTTCATTCCGGGTGAATCGCCACCTGAGGTAAATACTGCAATTTTTTTCATTAATTTAATTGTATTATTTTAAAAATATGTGCTGTAAATTTATATATATTCAACGTTTAATCAAAAAAAAACCGCTCCAAATTTGAAGCGGTTTTTTTTTGTTATTATAAAATTATTTTTTCCATTTAACTGAAAAAGTAGCATAACTTTTGTTGTCTGCTGCAGTTTCTTCAACTAATATTAAACCTTTAGCGCCACCTTCAGCTTTAAAAGCAACTACAGTTCCTTTAATTAAGTTTTTAGCTAAATCTTGGTTGTTTTTTGTAAAATCTAAACCATCAATTAATTGTTCAACTTTGTAGTTTATATCTGCAAATTCTGATTGCGAAATATTGGTAACTAATGGATTTAAGAAAATAGTAGTATTTTTCTTTGCCCAAAAACTTAATTCAGTATCCCAAGCTTGGCCTGCACCAAAAAGGTAAGTTGGCGAATACAATGCAGTACCGTTAGCAGTTCCAAAAAAGAATAACATATCAATTTTTGATGAGTTAAAACGAGCTCTTGTTGCTGAATCGGCTGTGCTTGGTTGTGAAGTAGGAGGTGTTGCTATTCCAGCTTTAAATAATTCAACTGTTCTAGGTACACTTGAGTTAAATCCAAAAAACTTTTCTTGTATTGTGGTATTTGCACTAGCGCCAATTGTAAACTGACCAGATACATATAAATCTTTTACAGTTACACTAAATCCTTTTGATACAAATTTTCCTTTGTCATCAACAATTACAATGGTATATAACAATTTGTCACCAATGTTAGCAATAGAAGGTAAAATAGTATCTACAGCTGTTCTGTTAATTGAAGTTGAATCAGCTAAACTAGCAACTGAATCACCGTAAATTTTGTTAACTAATTCTGAGGTTAAATTTTTTCTTGTTATTAAAATAGATTTAATTTTAGCTCCACTTGCTGGTGTAGCAATAAATTTAAAAGTTGCCAAATCTTGGAATCCTAAAGTTAAATCTCCGGTTGGAGCAGTAACTGTTAATGTTGGAGCACCTGGTTCTTGGGTTCCTGTTGTAGTTGCATCAGGATCTTTTGAACATGCTGTAAATAAAGAAGCTATAATTGTTAAAGCTGCTATCGATTTGAAAAATTGTTTCATTTTATTATTATTTTTTTTATTAGTTATATGCAAATAAAGTATTTATTACTTATTTAATCAAGTAATTTTTTTAATGGTATTTAATTATCTGATGAGTCGTTGTGTCTGTAATCTTCTCTTGTAAATTCATCAAAGTTGTATTCGGGCATTAGTTCAGTTTTAACGTAATTAACTGTTTCAACCAAAGCTTCTGTAAATTTATTAAAATCTTCTTTGTACAAAAATATTTTATGCTTTATAAATGTGCCGTCTTCAAATCTTTTTTTACTTTCTGTTATAGTAATAAAATAATCATTTGCTTTTGTCGATTTTACATCAAAAAAATAAGTTCTTTTACCTGCTCTTATTTTTTTTGAATAAATTTCTTGGTTGTCTCTTTTCTCAAAATCATCCATAATCAATCTATATTTTTGGTTTGTTAATTGGTTGCAAAATAGCAACTGTGTTTAGGTTTACAAAAATTTTTGTTAACACTTTTTACTCATTTACTTCTTCAATTTCAAATTCACTGTTAGTAAGTTGATTGTTATATAATTCAGCATATTTTTTATTCAATAAAATCAATTGATTGTGATTTCCATTTTCAACTAATATACCTTTATCAAAAAATAAAATATTATCGGCATGTTTAGCACTCGAAACTCTTTGACTTATAATAATCATTGTTTTACCTTCTTTTTCATTATAAATGGTATTCAATATTTCGCTTTCAGTATTGGTGTCTAAAGCACTTAAACTATCATCAAATATTAAAATTGGAGGTTTTTTTAAAAAAGCCCTAGCAATGGCTGTTCGTTGTTTTTGACCACCTGATAATGTTACACCTCTTTCCCCAATTATTGTTTCAAATTGCAAAGGCATTCTTTCAATGTTTTCGGTTAAACTAGCTTTGTTACTGGCTTTTTGTATTTCATCAAAAGTAATTGTATTTTTTTTTTCTTTTCCAAAAGCAATATTATTTTTAATTGAGTCGCTAAATAAAAAAACATCTTGTGGCACATAACCAATTTGGTTTCTAAAAGCATTTAAATTGATGTCTTTTATATTTTTATTATCAATTAAAATTTCTCCATTACCTACATCAATCATTCTTAATATTAGCTGAGTAATAGTTGTTTTACCACTTCCCGTATTGCCTAATATTGCAGTAGTTTTGCCTTTTTCAATATTAAAAGATACATTGTTTAAAGCAGGTAGAATTTTGTTTTTATAAGTAAAACTTACGTTTTTAAAAGTTATATTTTTTTCAAAAATAAATGGTTCAATTGATGTGTTGTAAATAGTAGGTTTTATATTTAAAAATTCATTTATTCTGGTTTGGCTTGCAACTGCTCTTTGTACCAATGAACTAACCCAACCCAATGAGGTAACTGGCCAAGTTAACATACCCACATACAAAATAAATTCGGGAATTATTCCAATATCTTCATATCCATTAGCCACTAAAAGCCCTCCAACAAAAATTACAATTAATGTACTTAAGCCAGTTAAAAAAAACAAAGTTGGAAAAAATAATGCTTCAACTTTTGCTAAACTAAGTTGATTGTCTTTATACTCTATCGATTTTTCGTGAAGATCTTTTTCAAATTGTTTTTCAATTCCAAACGATTTTATAACCCTAATTCCAGAAAAACTTTGTTGTACAAAACTTGTCAAATCGCTTAATTTTGATTGAATGGCATCACTTCTTCTTTCAATTAAATTATTTACATAAAAAATAGTAATTGATAAAATTGGAAGTGGAATTAAAGTGTACCAAGTTAATGCTACATTGGTTTGGAACATAACATAAATTGTTATGGAACAAGTTACAATTAAGTTTACTGTATACATTACCGCAGGACCTATATACATCCTTACTCTTCCAACATCTTCGCTTATCCTATTCATTAAATCACCAGTTTGGTTTTGGCGATAAAACTCCATGTCTAATGATTGGTATTTTTCATAAATTTCGTTTTTCATATCATATTCAATATGCCTGCTCATAACTACCAAAGTTTGACGCATGAAATACATAAATAAACCACGTAAAAGAGAAAAACTTAATATTAATATTGAAAAATAAAACAATTTACCATACAAGTCTTCATGACTAGAGTTTGTGGTTGAGTTTTTAAGTGCAGCCGCAACCAAATTAGTTGCTTCTCTCACATATTTTGCTGGATAAATTTGAAAAATACTCGCAATTATAACCGATATAATTCCAGCCATTAAGCGAAACTTATATTTTACAAAGTATTTATTTAAAGTTTTTAATTCTTTCAATTAATCAAATAATTTATAACCAACTATTGCCATGTATTCGTGTATAGCTATTTCGGTTTGTTTTATACTGTTTCCATTTGGAAAATTAGGGTAATATTTCAAGTTTTTTACATTAAAATCGCAAGGAGCTGCAATTACATTACAACCCATTTTTTTAAATAAATACATTGCCCTTGGCATGTGCGATGCCGTTGTTACCAAAATTAGTTTTTTATCTCCAACAATTTTATGGGCCTCGTCAGCCTCCGATTTTGTGTTGTGTGGCAATTCACTTAAAATAAAATTACTTGAATCGGATACAATACTTTTATATGCTAATGACGCTATTTTAGCTTCAGAATATTTTTCAGTATAAGGTTTTGCTCCTGAAAATATTAAAGTAGCATTCGGGTTTATTTTCTTCAACCTAATTCCTTCTATTAACCTTTGTAAAGAGGAAGAACCTAATAAACTTGTTTCGGGCATGTTATCTTCATCGTTATATCCACCACCTAAAACAATAATATAATCTGCTTCTTTTATTTTAAAACTATCAATTAATGGGGCGTAATTTTTTTCTAAACTATGTATAAAAATTCCCGATATTGGCTGCATTGTAATTAAAAACATAAATACAAACGATGTTATAAAAATAACTTTAACTTTAAATGTTAATGCGTTTTTATAAAGTTTATAGATGAACCAAAATGTAATTAAACTAAAAAGTGAAATAGGAAAAATTACTATGGTTAACAGTTTTTTTAGTATTATTCTTTTTAACATACTATTTTGTAGTAAAAAACTGATTTAGTTTTAAAAAATATTTCATACTTATTCCAATAATATTGGTTTTTAAACCATTTATTTTACAAGCTTTTAGTACTTCGGGATTTATAATAAAAAAATTAGTTAAAATACTACTTGTACTTTTACCCCCTTTTTGCATATACACCATTAATAATGGTAAATAGTTAAATGAAACTTTATTTTTCCAAAAAAACCGCAACATCAATTCAAAATCGCCTGCAATTTTAAAGGTTGCATTATATAAACCATATTTATTAAAAACTTCCTTTTTACAATAAAAGGAGGGATGTGGCGGCATAACTCCCCATTTAAATAACGAAATATTGAATTTACTGCCGGAATAATACCTAGAAATTTTGTTGGTTTCATCTGCAAAAGCAATATCACCAATTATACTATCTAAATTTTTATTGGAATTAAATTTAAAAACTATTTTATCAATAATTGAGCTATCAACAAATCTATCATCAGCATTCAAACAGCCTATGATATCGCCTGATGCAAGTTTTATTCCTTTATTTAATCCTTCATAAAATCCACTGTCGGGCTCTGATAAAACAACTTGAATTTTAGGTTCGTATTTTTGGATTATTTCTAGCGTTCCATCAGTCGATTTTGCATCAATTATAATGTATTCAATATTTTTATACGATTGTTGAAGAACCGATTGAATGGTTTTTTCAATGGTACTTGCACTATTGTATACTACTGTTATTATTGATACTTTCAAACTATAAAACGAAATGAATATTTAGTGCAATAATATTAATTATTGATAAGAAATAAATTTAAATCCTTCCCCAATTGAATTTCCTCTTAAACTTATTCTGTATTTAAAGTTTTCAAAAATTATTTTTTCATACCCTTTACTCATGCAAGGAAGTGGCGAATTCCAACAGTAAATATTGCCATTTACATGGTAATAAGGAGTGTTGTTAATGATAATTGAATCCATTTTTGCAAAGCTATACTTGGGCATTGGATAAATTAGTTGTTCTCTTTTTAATTTTTCAAACTGTCCAATTTGTTTACTGGTTTCATTGCCACTTATGTTTAATCCTATAATTGTTGGAACAAATAACATTAAAATTATCAAAATATGTATAAAATATAAGTTTAATTTAAAAAAGGTTCGAAGTAAATGGTAATAAATTAGGTAAATAATAAATGCTAAATAAAAAATGAGCATAGGTATTGCAAATCGGTATTGCGGAGCAAAAACAAACCAAATAATTAAGCTAAAACCAATCACCACTTGAATAATTATAGTTTGTTTACCTATTTTGTTTTTAAACCATAAATAACAAACAAGTAAAACACTAATTATAAATGAAGCAAAAATTATTTTATTTATTAAGCCCTTTGTGCCACTTCTCAGCAATAAATTTTCAAATAATTGCAATGCACTTATGTTCTTTATTTCAGCTACGTCATTTGGTTTAAATTTATTGGAATACGACCAAGTTTTAACTCCATTTGTAAAGTAACTTACAATTGTTTCAGGAGTTTTCCAATCGGTGTTAATACTTAATATTTTGTATGGATATAAAGGATAGGAAGTTTGGTAAATGTTTTTACTAATTTGAGTTGCGAGCATTAAAAAAAGTAAAATAAATAGTCTGCTTTGTAATTTATAACTTGATGTTTTTATCAATTTATAAAACACTATGATAGCAAGTATTGTAACTGAAATTGCAGATATTTTCACAGTAAAACAATACACTGCAATGAGTAAAATAATAGGGTAGTTTTCACCTTTTCTATTTGTTAAAAACAGCTGAATTGCAATTGCAGTAAATACTATTATGGCAAAATCAGGATTAGGAGCACTGTAAAAAGGAATGCTAATTAATAGCACTAAAAAATATTGAAAATACAACAAATAATTAATGTTTTTTTTGGAACTTTTTTCAAAAATAAATATAGTTAAAACAAACATTAAAAATCCGTTTACATCGTTTAAATTTATTTTATTCGAGAAGGTGAATACTGCCTGAAATACATGCCACGAAGAACTTAAACCCAACGATAAATGTAAGTTAGAAATGCCATGAACTAAACCATATTCGCGAAACCACATAATGGTTTGTGTATAGTATAATCCATCATCGTTTATGTTAGAATATCCACTTGAATAAGCAGCAAATAATACTGCACTAATTATTAATAAAATTATATTTTTTAAAACAACTATTTTCTTTTTTACTTCTATTAAATGTAGTTTAATTTCCTTATAATTAATAAGTAGATAGAAACATGAAAGAAATGTAATAATAAATAATAATAAATTATCTACAGGTCGTAAAAATGAAAGTACATTCGATAAAAAAGAAATAGCAATTATTCCTATAATTATAGTTTCACTTATAGTGTTTTTTTTAAAAATTATTTTATTTATTCCAAAGCCAAATAAATAACAATTTGTTAAAATAAATATCCAACTTACTAATATAACAATCATGCGGTTATATTTTTTTAGTGCTAATGAACCAAGCCAGTAAAGCAACTCCAGCTAACGGACTATACAAAACAGGATTTAGAACTTTGTGCCAATTTATAAATAAAGGATGCAAAGAATGGCATAAAAACATATCTAAAACATACATGCTTACTCCACCTAAAAAATAGTAGTATTTATTTTGAAATTGTATTTTAAAAACTTTAAGAATTAAATTGATTGTAAATAAATTCAAGAACAATCGTAATATTTTATTCAATGCGAATTCAAAAAAACAGGCACATTCTGGATTATATAAATATAAGCTGCATTTACTTAAATTAAAGTGAATTATATTAAAATTTTGAAACGAAAAATCGAATAAAAACAATAAAAATATTGGTACAATCTTCAATAAAAAATTAAACTTCATTTATAGAATTTCTTTTAATAAATTTCACCCAAAATACCATTAATAAAAATGTAAAAAAATATATTATAGCTGGGAACAAATAGGTGTGAAAAATATCGAAATAGGTATTGAAATTTAGTTTTATTTCTATGAGCAAATACAGTCTTAAAATATTAATTATTAAAATAGAAATAATTGCAATTGGTACAAAAATGAGATAGTTTTTTAAAGTACTTTTAAAGGCAATTGAAAAACTTAAAAAGGTAGTTATTAAAGCTATTCCATTACAACCTTCTCCAATATTAACCAATTTTTTATGTCCTAAACTAATTAAAACTGCAGCATCAAATAGGAGAGGAGTTGGGGTAAATTGACTAAATACTTTACAGAAAAAAATTGATGTGTAAAGTGTTAAAGGATCTGGCGCTGGTGAATAAAGCCATAAAACATATTGATACAATCCATTTAAAAAAACATAACTTAATACAAATAAAATAACAAATTGAACTGCCTTTTTTTTCTCTATCATTTAAAAATCATTTAATCTAAATTATCAAAAACATCATTTAAATTAAGAACAAACTCAGGTAAAATATGCGTAGTAATTTCATCTCCAGTGGTTAGTAATCTTGAGGGAATATATTTTCCATCCACCAATTTATTAATTATTAATGTTTGTTCTTCAGGATGAATAATCCAATATTCCTTTACTCCACTTTCTTCATAAACCTCATATTTGTTTTTAAGCTCCTTTTTATTGTTTCCTTTTGAAAGTATTTCAATAATAATGTCGGGAGCGCCAATACAACCAGCATCATCAAGTTTCTCTTTATCACAAATTATACAAATATCGGGCTGAACTACAGTAAAAATATCTTCGTTTCTTCTTGATTTAAGGGGCAGTCTCACATCAAAAGGAGCCGAAAATGCTTGACACTTTTTATCTTTTAAATGAACACCTATTTCTCTTGATAAATTCCATGAGATTTTTTGATGAATTTTTTTAGGAGCAGGACTCATTTTATAAATTTTTCCTTTAATCAATTCCACCATCTCATCCATCGACCATGTCAAGTAATCGGCATATGAGTAATTGCCATAGGCTATATCTAGTTCGTTAACTTCCATTACTTTATTTTAAAAATACAAATTTAATTTTTAATTAAAATTCTTACAATTATAAGCACAAAAAAACCTGTTTGAGTTTGCATCAAACAGGTTTTTATTTAAATAATAATCTTAACCTAAAACAGCTATTAAATTTTTAGCAATAAATTCAATCATTTCTTTATTCATTTCTGTATGAATTGGTAATGATAATACCGTTTGGCATAATTTATCTGAAACCGGAAAATCTTCGTTTAAGCTATTAAAAGCCTTAAAAGCATTTTGTCGATGCAAACTAATTGGATAATAAACCATTGTTGGAATTCCTTTTTTTTGCAACTCTTCTCTCATTAAATTTCGAATTTCGAATTTTGGACTTCGAATTTGTATAGTGTATTGATGAAATACATGAGTTGATTGAGTATTACGTTTAGGAATAATGATGTTAGGATGATTACCCAACAATTCATCATACC